>Ga0209749_1001143_pt1 | contig 26059 bp, 25 predicted proteins | sample EPASupsiteSAE347_FD_187267 | JGI IMG/M metagenome (GOLD analysis project Ga0209749, IMG submission 187267) | Bioremediated contaminated groundwater from EPA Superfund site, New Mexico - Sample SAE3-47 (SPAdes) (version 2) | ecosystem: Environmental > Aquatic > Deep subsurface > Groundwater >...
CGCCCTACCGTTCAAGGTGTCCCGCCTTATGTGAGTAGCCAGGCGGGACATATCTCACGCGAAGACGCGAAGGCGCGAAAAAAGAGCCGGTTCCTCTTAGCGTCTTCGCGCCTTCGCGTGAGAACTATGCTTGAGCTTGCTGCTTCCAATTGGCGACAATCAATACCCGTCTTCTCGGTAGTTGCAAATTAGATTGTCACAAGCCGGTATCTCCGTCGAGGTGTCGATCTGGGCGTACGGGTCCCCGGCCCCATTGGGCTGGTGGTATTTTGGAGGGTTCGGCGTGCCGGGAGGCAGCAGGACCGTCGGGGAGAACCCGTAATCCGAAACCTCGCCTCTCAATAGGGTAATCTTGCTCTTGGTCACTTTGATCACCATGAGATCGAAGGACCAGACTATGTCCTTGCCCAGTTCAACGTCAGGACAATGCGCCTGGACGCTCTTGAGGGCACAGGAGACCGTGTCGTCGGCAACCGGGAAATGCGTGGCGACTGTGAGGCGCGGACGGGGATTTATCGTGCTCAGGAGATGCCCGAAAGCCCCCTGTGGGCTGTGGGAGCTGTTCTGGACCATCGTCAACTGCTGAACCCCGGGGTCATCTAGCGGGGGAAGCTTGGTGGAGCGCATAGTCTTCATGGCCCAAACCTGAGCCGGAACGATCATTTCATGGATGAACACGTCCACGCCCTTGTACTCGTTGGTGACCGGATCCTTATTTATGGCCTGATCCCTGGAGCGGATCTCGGGCTTGGTGTCACTGGTGTAGATCATGGACAAGCCATTCCACTCGAGCTTGTAGCCGATGGAGCCCTTTCGGCAATGAATCACCGGGAAATGGGTGATCTTCACGCCGGTTTCCCTATTGTGGTAGGCGACGTTGTCTCCCGGCACTTTCCCGTATTTCCTCCAGTTCAGCTCGATGGGAACCATGGCATAGGCGTCGTTGGGAGGATCGTCCCCCACGGGAACGGGATCGACCGGCAGGCCCCAACTGTCACGGGTGGGAGGTACGTAATCGGGATAGCTCGTCGTTTGGAAGCTGAAGCTCTCCGTGTGCCACCGGCAGGCTGTACGCAAGTTCTTACAGAAGGCCCTGGTGCCATCGTCGTAATACTTCCCCGAGCCCTTGGGGCTCTCCAGGCCCGAAGGTCCAGGACCCCAGACATACAGGGGAGACTTGCGGTCCGCCGAAGGCCCGAAGCAGTAAATGTGGGTCAGGTCACTCATGTGGTCACCGTGCAGATGGGCAATGAAGATCTTGTCCATCCTGCCAAACCCGACATTCATAGCGCCGTAATTGGCACACACCCCGGAACCGCAGTCGAAGACGAACTGGTCTAAAGGCATTTCCTTGTCGGCGTCCCAGCCCACCTCTACAAAGACACTCATCATCTGCTGTGCCCGGCGTACGGCAGGGATCATTGACCCCATGAACGTGATCCGCATTTCATTTATGCCCAGCGGCCTGATGCTCGTCTTCGTGTTGGCGAACGGGTTGAACGGGTCCAGCGACTCGAAATAGGAATACTGCTGCGTTTTGTTAGGGTAATTCGTCCAGTTGCACGTCGGGCCCTCGGGGCACTGGCAATCTTCGTTTGCGCTGGATATGCCCGCCCCTGAGCCGATCATGGTGCCCCCGATGGCTAACCCGCCAAGAGCCAGCCCTGAAATCTTCAATGCGTCTCGCCTCGTTATGCCCGTGGACTCTGTTTTCTTAGACTCATTCATGATCTTTCCCTCTCTCTTCAGTGGCTTCGGTTGATGTTGCCTCTCGCTCTCTCCATGGTAAATCTTCTCTTCGCGCCTTCAGCCTGACGAGATACGTCGGCCTCCGGCCTGACAAGCTCACTTGAAAGCACCTGCTTCAATCGCCTGCACCAGGTCTTCCATCGTCAGCAGGCGAGATTGTTTACCGGACAGCACAATCATTTCATTGTTGGCCAGATCGACTCCTATCACCATGATAGTCGGATGAGTACGTATCAAAGGGATGGCAAAGTGAGGCTGGGTTGCGGTGAGATCAAAAAGAATCACATCGGGATGGGCAGCATCCGCTTTGTTGATCATGTCGGGAAGAAGACCCTCGATCTCTTGCACTTCGAATTCCGGTTTTTCCCGCAGGCTTGCACCAATTGCCGATATTACGAGCCGGCTCCCGTAAATGCCGACCTTTCGCGTTCCCTTCACTTGCTTATCCATCTGAGATTCCTCCAGCAGGAAGGATGTTTATATCAAGCATATTTAGTGGTTCAGATTTATCAGGTCCTATTCATCAGTACAATGTCCCTCAGGCATAGTTTTGGTATAGGCTCAGGAATAGAAAAGTATAGGCTCGGGTTATCCGGTGACTATACTTTCAACCATACCTGGTGGAGTAGTTGGGATTTGAAGATGGAGAATGGAGCTTAGATCTGGAAGAAAGGCAAAGTTGAGTTAAATGCTATTTTCCGGTGAGGCCCGGTCGCTCTGTCAATCTCCTGTCGAGCTGTATGCGCCTGGCGTACTCTATGACCTCCCGGCGGTTTTCCAGTTGAAGGCGCTCGATGATTTGACCCATGTGGTACTTGATGGTGTGCTCGGTCAGGAACAATTTCACCCCAACCTCTTTGTAGGTCAGCCCCTTGGCAACCAAGCTCAGGACCTCCATCTGCCGTGGCGTCAGAGCCTCTTCTTTTCCCGTCCGCTGTTCTACTGAGTGAGTCGCTGCGCCTTGCCGGGCGAATTCTTTCAGGACACGGCTGGTAAGGCCGGGAGAGAGTGGAACCTCACCCCGCATCAATCCCGAAAGTATTTCAAAGAACTTGTCGGTTTCCTCCGCCTTGAATATGTAGCCGCATGCCCCGCTTTTTATCGCCTCGAATAAATCCTCATCGTTTTCCGACATGGTGAGCATCACGATCTTGATGTCGGGCTGTTCCGCCTTGAGCACACGTGTTGCCGCAAGCCCATCGAGGTGCGGCATCTGGATATCCATGAGGATCACGTCGGGCTTCAAGGCGCGCGCCTTCTCCAGCACATCGATTCCGTTGCAGGCTGTTCCGACCACTTCGATGCCACGGATGGTCAGCAGGTTCTTTAGCCCATCGAGGAAAAGTGGGTGGTCATCCGCCAGAAGCACTCTCATGTCTCGTCCTTTCGCCATGGCACCTGAATACTCACCATGGTCCCTTTACCGGGCCTGGAGCTCACCCCTAAGCACACTCCCAACGCCCCGGCGCGGCCTTGCATCGCCCTCAGGCCAAACCCCTGATTCCCGCCTACCGCTTCAGGGTCGAAGCCCCTGCCATCGTCTTCGATCGTTACTCGAACCTGACTTTCACAGGGAACAAAGACAACCCGCGCCGAGCGGGCTCCCGAATGTTTCCTTACATTCGTCAGCGCCTCCTGGATGATCGGCTGTAATTGCGCTTCGACGATGGAATCGATCCGGTGCGCCTCCAGCTCGGGAGGAGCAATCAATTCGGTATGAATTCCGTACTTGTGGCTGTATTGGCTGATATACTGCTGAATCCCGGAGAGAAAGCCCTGTTTTGCAGAAGAACGGACTTGGACCCCCAGCAAGTAGTCGCGAACAGATTCCTTGATCTCCTGTGTAGCATCGGCCAGGTTGTGCAGGCAAGATTCGACCAGTGCCGTATCCCCTCCGGCGAGAAGCTCACCCGCGCATTTTACCTGCATGTGTGCTGCCGCGGCCATCTGGCCGATGCCGTCATGGAGCTCCCGCGCCAGCAATTCCCGTTCTCTCAGCATGGCCAGTGTCCGCTCCTGGTCGAGGAGCTGCGCCTGGGCTCGTTTTTGTTCGGTAATGTCGTGCAAGGTGATGAGCCGCCCAAGTTGGAAGCCGCGCCGATCAATAATAGGAGCGATGAAAGCTCGATAACAGCGGGCATTGGTATCTCCGAAGGACATTTCATATCCCGTTTCACTTGAATTCCCGACGAAGTCCAGCAGATCCGGATAAGCCTCCAGGATCTTCTCCACCTGCTCGCCGATAACCTTTGAGCGCGTGATGCCGAGGAGCGTTTGTGTCGTTTTGTTAACATCAGCGACGCGGTTTTCGACATCCAAAACCATCAGCCCGTCGGCCATGCATTCGATGGCCGTATCGCATGCTACCGGCACTACGTCGAACATTCGGAACCGAACAATGGCAAAAGCATATGGAAGCAGGGCTAAACTCAGGACAAAAACCATTGGATTCAGGGGCTCGACTGGATTCCTGTTTGCCACGTTAAGTAAAGAAGCGCCTCGCATGCTAAGGGAAGCGAGGATAAGCCCCGTGGCTATCCAACGGTGCCTCGGCGACCGTGCGAAGAGCCAGGCCAGCACCATCAAGTGCAGCAAGCTCAAGAAATAGCCATAGCCAATCGCTGCCCAGTGCGCTGGTCCCCGATCTACACGAACACTGCCGTCGAGCCATATCCGTGTCCACACGAGGTGGTGCGTCTCGCCCGTCAAGACGAGCAGGATGAAAATCAGGGGCAAAATGGCTAACAGAGCCAGCGTCCGGCGGGTCAGCCACTTGCCCAGTCCGGCATACTCGAGTCCGAAGCACAGCTCGGCACTGACCATCGGAAGCACAAGGGCCACTTGAGACTTAAACCAGAAAACCCGCGCCGTCTCATCCGTGCTGACAAGTGCTAAGCCGTTGGCCATGACCCATAGGGCTGCCGAGACCGCAATAATGCTAAGCGCAAGGGCCCCCGGCGCAGTACGGTGCCGGATGCCATAAATCCCCAGTACCGCCAAAAAAGTGGTGGAGGTCAATACGGGCCAAACGTATGGAGTGTACTGATATGACCAAGTCACGCTTCACTCCTTCGCACGGAAATTCCTCAGTTGAAGAAGGTACGCCTAATTGCCGGCCAACCAACAGATCCTGCTCCAAGGATACAGGAAGCCTCACCCGGGACTTTCACAGAGCGGATCTTGTGCCCATGCAGGCTGCATTTGTAATTACCACGTCGGCCTATAAGTAGGAAGACTTAGCATAAAATGGAGCTGAATTTCCGGAATAGGCTTCAGGGAAGATACTGCCCCGAGGGTCGGACCATTTGCAGGTGAGCCTCATCATTGCGGGAATCGTGAGCAAGCAGACTTTCACCCTCTTTGCCCGCCATGACATTGATGTTATCATGGGAGCCTCCAGAGTGGCCGCGGAGCACGTGGCGCGGCAGTATTGGGCCGACACCCCGGTTACCGAAGCCATCGCCCGTGACGATCCGGAGGAGAGCCTCCCCGCGATGCTTCAAACTTGGACATAAGAAAAGACGACGCCTTGGAATTCCGGGCTCGTGAAGAGGGAACGTATATTAGGTGAAAGCAATATCCCACAAAGAAGGAACCAATGTAACACCCGAGGCGGCAAAACATCCCGCTTTCTCTCCCCAAACGGAGATCATTCTAAACAGTATCGCGGATGGGGTCTTTACGGTTGATCTCGAGTGGCGAATCACGTCCTTCAACCGGGCCGCGGAAGAAATCACCGGGGTAACAACGTCGGAAGCCATGGGCCGCCCATGCTGCGAGGTCTTTCGGGCCAATGTCTGTGAGACGACATGCGTCTTGAAGTACACCTTGGGAGCGCAAAAGCCCGTCATCAACAAACCCATAACCATCCTCAGATCAGATGGCAAAGAGATCCCCATCAGTGTGAGCACTGCGCTTCTGAAGAGCCAATCGGGTGCGATCATTGGTGGAGTGGAGACTTTCCGGGACCTTAGCCTGGTAGAATCGCTCAGGAGAGAAATTGACCGGAAGTATCGCTTCCAGGATATCATTTCCCGGTCACCCGCCATGCAGAGGCTTTTTTCCGTTCTTCCCGACGTGGCGCAAAGCGAGAGCACGGTTCTCATTCAAGGAGAGAGCGGTACGGGAAAGGAGCTCCTAAGCCGGGCGGTGCATAGCCTCAGCCCCCATGCGGACGGCCCCTTTGTGGCGATGAACTGCGGCGCTCTTCCCGATACGCTGTTGGAATCGGAGCTCTTCGGTCACATGGCGGGCGCCTTTACCGACGCCAGGAAGAATCGCGCAGGTCGTTTCGCCGTAGCGGAAGGGGGCACCCTTTTCCTGGATGAGATTGGCGATGTCTCGCCTGCACTTCAGATCCGCCTCCTTAGGGTTCTCGAAGAACGCACCTACGAGCCTCTGGGATCTTCCAGGACCGTCAAAGCCAATGTTCGTATCGTTACCGCTACCAATAAAGACCTCGCGCAGCTCGTCGAGCAGGGCTCCTTCCGAAAAGACCTCTATTACCGCATCAATGTCGTCAAGCTCCAACTACCCACGCTTGCGCAACGAAAAGAAGATATTCCGCTCCTTGCCGAGCACTTCATCGGAAGACTCAACAAGCTGCGGAACAAGAATATCCTGGGCTTGAGTCACGAAGTACTCGCCATTTTGATGCATCATGACTGGCCTGGGAATATCAGGGAGCTCGAAAACATCCTCGAATACGCCTTCATTCTTTGCCAGGGAGGACTCATCCAACCCTCGTGCCTTCCCGAGTACCTCAAACCCGGCACCCGTACCCTACCCGGCTTGCAGGGCTACACCCTGCAAGATATTGAGAAACGGGCGATTTGGGAAGCTCTGGATCGCAACCAGTGGCGCCGTATGGCCGTTGCGAGGGAGCTTGGAATCGATAAGAACACCCTTAGACGGAAGATAAAGCGCCATGGCCTCGTGATACCGGAGGAATAGAAGCGGGAAGGGAGAGCCCCCCTCTTCTCCATGAGTCCAACCGTTTGAGATTGCCTCAAAAAGCCACCCAATCCATTCCTCCTTCGAGACTGTATTCTATCGGACACGTTTACCTTCAAGATCGATAAGCGAGCTACACGTCAGCCACGAGCCCGACGCAAGCGGGGAGCTCTCCGCACCTGAATCATATGTCCCCATTGCTATCGGCGGCTACCGGCATAAAATGGGACATGCCTAAGGCGGAGCTTGTGTGTTCACCGCAGAGGCGCAGAGGACGCAAAGAAGCGCAGAGAAACTTTAGAGATTTCCAAGAGCTCTTCTCTGCGTTTCCTCTGTGTCCTCTGCGCCTCCGCGGTGAAGAAAGCTCAGCCGCTATCCGCTCAGAGTATATTGAATCGATAGGTTGTCCCGGCTTATGTTGGTGGCCCTATCGGCCAATGGCCGGGAAATGGCCGGAATCATCGATCATGTGCCCCGCATCTCCTCCGGGTCTTTGGTATGAGTAAGCAAACTGTTTCCTTATCTCTGCCCGACCGGGTGCATTTTGTTCCCTTTTTAATTAGCCGCATGGCGCTCCAACACCATTTATCTCCTTATTCCGATATCATATAGCCATTCAAATGAATGGCACGTCCCTTGCCATACACTCGTTGCGGTTCATGAGTGTAGCAGATCCCGGCTACCTATGAGTTAGCACTGTTCGAGATAGCTGATGCACGTGTTCGAGTATCGATAACATGCTTTTTCAGAAAGCCTGGAAAGCGATTTCCTAACTCTCACGTTTGGACTTCCAAGGGAAAGATTGTGAAGAATAACAGTATCGATCCGGATCTGTACAGCGAGGTCAAGAGGCTTGGGGCCAGGGATATGGAAGCCTGTATGCAATGTGGCAACTGCGCATCTACATGTCCTTTGTCTACCGGGGAAAATACGTTTCCTCGAAAGATTTACCGCTACCTTCAGCTCGGCCTGAGAGATAAACTGCTGGAATCTCCAGAACCGTGGCTCTGCTATTATTGCGGTGAGTGTAATATCGACTGCCCCCGGGGAGCTGAGCCAGCCGAGACGATGATGGCCACTCGCCGTTGGCTGACCACTCAGTATGACTGGACAGGGCTCGCCAGGCGGTTCTACCTCTCTGAGACCTGGGAGCTCGGTGCGTTGGGCGGAGTGGCGCTTTTTGTCATTCTCCTCTTCGTTTTCTTCCACGGACCGATAGTCACCGACCGCGTTGCGGTCAATACCTTCGCGCCTCTCAAGTGGGTCGAGATCGGCGATTTGACCATGGCTGCAATTCTGTCGGCTTTTCTGCTGTCAAACGCCTTCAGAATGTATCGCTTGATTATGAACGGCACGAGGATACCGCTCAGGCTCCATGTTACGGAAGCCAAAGCCTTTGTTCTGCACTTCATTACGCAGCGGCGCTGGCGGCAATGCGGAGAAGACCGGAGCAGATGGTTGAAGCACTTCATCCTGGTTTCCGGCTATTTAACCATGATGACCTTGATCATCGTTTTCATCCGCTGGTTTCAGGTTGATGGCAGGGACTGGCATTTCACAAGCATCTTCGGTTACTACGCGACAGGGGCCCTGCTTGTCATGACCGTGGAGATGTTTCGGGGCCGTCTGGAAAAACGGGAAAAAATCCACAGGTATTCCCACGGTTCCGACTGGCTTTTTCTGAGCCTCCTTTTTCTCACAACATTGACCGGTATCATGATGCACATTGTTCGCCTAAGCGGTTGGCCGATGGGAACCTACGTCATATATGTCATTCACCTTGCTATTGCAGTACCGATGCTGGTTATAGAGGTTCCTTTCGGCAAATGGTCGCACCTTTTTTACAGGCCCTTAGCCATCTTCCTGACGACACTGAAAGAAAAGGCCTTGCGGAGCTCTCGGGTGAACGTGGAGACAATCAGGAAGGATGTCGGCGAGACCTTCATGAGCTGTATGCAGTGCGGTGCTTGCACCGTGGTTTGTCCTTGGGGCGAGGTTGCGAGCTACAGTCCCCGGAAGATCCTCCGCGATATCGCTCTGGACAGGTCCTCGAACGTATCCGTCGATGAAGCCTCATGGACCTGCGCCACCTGTAACAGTTGTGTCGAACAATGCCCCCGCGGTATCGGCTTACTCGATCTGATAAAATCCATCCGCCGCCAGATCGTCGATTCCAAATCCATCCGCCGCCAGATCGTCGATTCCGGATCTCTGCCGGGATATTTTGGCATACCACTGAAGAGCCTGAAGAAGAACGGCAATCCGTGGGAAGGAAAAGTGGAAAATCGCCTGGATTGGGCCAGGGGCGCAAAGCCGCCGGCTTATACCGGAGAACATGAGTATTGCCTGTTCACATGCTGTACCACGGCCTATGATACAAGCAACGGTAAAGGCAGCCAAAAGGCAGGTATCGCTCTCTTGCGCCTGCTCGATCAAGCCGGTGTCTCCTACGGAGCTCTTGGAACAAAGGAGAGCTGCTGCGGTGGCATGGCGGATAAATTCGGAGCCGCGGATATTGCCGCCGAGCTGATCAGAAAAAATACCGAGATGTTTCTGGAGGCCGGTGTCTCCAAGATCCTGACCGTCTCTCCTCACTGTCTGAATTCATTCAGAAAGAATTATGAAAGGCTGAAGAAAGTATCCACTGTTCACTCTACCGAGCTTCTGGATAAGCTCATCGAGGAGGGTACCATAAGGCCCGTCAACAGGCTTGATCTCAAAGTGACCTACCATGATCCCTGTTATCTTGGGAGGCATTCTTCCGTATATGATGCGCCCCGTAGAATCCTTGAATCAATACCTGGTGTTACACTGCTTGAAATGCAGAATAACAGGGAGCGGAGCTTTTGCTGCGGCGGGAGCAGCGGCGGGCCATGGAAAGAGAGCGCCGGGCAAGAAAGTCTTGGAGAGATTCGGATCAAAGAGGCCATTGGAACCGGTGCGGAGGTGATCGCCACGGCGTGTCCTTACTGCATCCGAACGCTCAATGAAAGCATCGCAAAACTTGGTGTCGGAAACAAAATAAGAGTCCGGGATATAACGGAGCTGCTTCTACAGTCGGTCGATTTGTCGGATACACCGGGCAAAACCGCGCATAGCGAGATGAGCTTTTCTCAGGAGAGCAGTCATGCCTAAGCGAATTGGTTTTTTCATCTGCCACCGTGGGATCAACATCGCCTATCGGGTCAGAGAAAAGGAGGTGGCGGAATATGCGGCCACCCTCCCGAGTGCGGTTCTGCTTCACTTGACGATCCAGGCCGTGGCGATGATGTTTGCAAGGAAAGCCTCCAGCGCCTGATTGAAGGCGTCGGGCTGGTCAAGGGGGGTGAGGTGGCGTGAATTAGAAATAGCCACCACCTTGGCGAAGGGTATTTTAGCGGCGTAGGCTTCTTTATAGGCTACGGGCGTATAATCTCGATCGGCGGTGAGGATCAGAGCCGGACATCGGATGTCGCCCAGCCGGTCCGTGACAGACCATCCGTTGAATGCTCGCAGGGAGTTGAGATAGGCTTTTCGGTCGTTTTGAGCCCAGCGCTCAGTGATAAGCCTGCGCAATGGCTCCTGCTCCGGTTGCGGGAAAAGATTCTTGCCCAGAATCTCGCCCATCTTGCGCATGCCCATGAACCGTATGATCAGTCCGCGCCACAGGAACGGAAGCTTTTGCCTGATCCCGCGCAGGATGAATTCAGGCCCGCTATTGACGATCACCAGGCTTTTCAGCAGCTCGGGCGTACTGACCGCCATCTGGAAAGCGATCATGCCTCCCATGGAAATCCCAACGACGTGTGTCGGCCCCAAACCGAGCAAGCGGATCAGCTCCGCAATATCGGAGGCAAACAAGGCAATACTGTAGCGTCCTGCCGGCTTGTCGGACTGCCCGTGCCCGCGAACATCGACGGTAACGACCCGGTGATTTCTCGAAAAGAATGGCACCTGCCTTTCCCAATCGCGCATACTGGACCCCAGGCTGTGGATGAACAGCAGGGGCTGCCCCCGGCCGGCGATCTCATAGTGAAAATGGATATCTTGCACTTTTATCTTCGGCATTCCCGCGTCCTTCCTGCTTTCCCAGCTTTTCCCGATTCGCCTGGCATGTTGCCGGATATTTGTCGGGGCCTGGCATTCCGCCTGGATCGGACTGACATCGGCCCTACTTCGCGCTCTCTGCCTTGAGCCGAATGACATAAACTGTCCCCAAGTACTGTTCCCCCCGCCATGACCGATACCAGGTAAAATGTCTTTCACGCTCACCCTTTACTACCACAAGGAAAATCAATGCGCCATGCATGACTCTCACAATATCATAATCGACAATGACCGTACTGCGAGTAGACACCATCACGGGAATAGCGCTACCGGCATTAGCCCGGTGTGGGCCCGCAGACGACACGGCAGCTTGATTTTCCGTCGTTTTTGGTTGATAGTAAGCAAGTTGTCATTTCAGAATTGCAAAGGCAGATCGCACGCACATCTGCTTTCCGTAAGGCCATAATCCAGAGGATGACACAGGATAATGATTCAGCGCTCATTAAGTCAGTTACCGCCGCGTACCATTCTGGCGGGGACCTTCGGGGTGTTTTTCATTCCCTTTATTTTAGTCATGCTGTTTCCCTCCCAGCTTGATAAGAAAATGGACGTAGGCTCTTATGTGGCTTTTCACAATACTGCCGAGTTCTTCAGCATCATGGTTTCTCTGTGCGTCTTCAGTGTCGGCTGGTTCACCCATGACCAGTCCAGAGACCGGCACGCGCTGTTTTTGGGCGTGGCCTTTCTCGCCGTCGGGCTCATCGATTTCATGCACACCCTGTCCAACGCGGCCATGCCTGCTTTCATAACGCCAAACTCCACCAACAAGTCAACCCAGTTTTGGATTTGCGCCAGGCTGCTGGATGCATCGGCATTCTTGCTAAGCGCCTTCATATATCCCGACACACAAAACCGATGGCTTTCGAGAAAGCCCCTCATGACGGCAGCGATTGCCCTCATAGGACTTGTGTTCACCGGGTTTGTTTTCTTTCAGCCCTACATGCCGGCAACCGCCATTCAAGGAGTCGGGCTCACTCCTCTGAAGAGACATGCGGAATATGTGGTCATCGTTTTGTTGATTGCCGCTTTCGCTGCCTATTGGAGGCGGATGGCGAAGACCGGTGACAGAGTGACCGTCCATTACCTGGCGGCATTTATCATCTGTATTTTCAGTGAGACTGTCTTCGCTTCATACAAGACAGGGTTCGATACATACAATGTTCTTGGCCATATATACAAGATTGTAGCCTTCTACCTGATCTATAAAGGGCTGTTCGTAACGGCTGTAAAAAATCCCTATATCAAGCTCAGAGAATATGCGGCAAGACTGGAGCAAAGTAATCGGGATCTGCTCGATTTCTCCTTCATCGCTTCCCACGATCTTCAGGAGCCTCTACGTAAAATTCAGACGTTTGCTGACCGGCTCAAGAGCATGGAATCCGATAAGTTTAGCGAAAAAAGAATTGATTACCTGGAGAGAATGGAGAAATCCGCCACCACAATGCGAGACCTGATCTTCGATCTTCGCAAGTATTGCGGAGTGCAAATAGACTCGGAGTCCATGATCCGGATCGACTTGAAAGAATGCGCTGAAGAGGCAGTTGCGGATTTGAAGGAGCTCTGTGAGAAGACGGGAGGGGCTGTCGAGATTGGTGAGCTTCCCTGCATCGAGGCAAATAAGACTCAGATGCGCGAGCTGTTCCAGAATCTTATCTGCAATTCCTTGAAGTATCATGGCCATGAGAAGCCCTTAGTGAAGATACACTGCGATTCCACATACTTTGAAGGATGCCTGGAGCTCTATGTGGAAGACAATGGCGCAGGCTTTGATGAGTATTACCTGGATAAGATTTTCAAACCCTTTCGAAGACTACACGGAAAGAGCTCACCATATGAGGGCACCGGGATGGGGCTCGCCATATGCAGAAAGATCGTCGAGCGGCACGGCGGAAGCATTTCAGCCAAAAGTGAGCCGGGTAAGGGATCGACATTCATAGTCAGACTGCCGATAACGCAAGTGCGAGAGGAGACACCGTACAGTGTTTGATCCTATGAAACCGACAATTCTAATGGCCGATGATGATGCGGATGACTGCATGCTCGCAAAGGACGCCTTCGAAGAGACGAAGGCACAAGGGGAGCTCTTTTGCGTTGAGGATGGAGATGAGCTCTTGAATTATCTCCTCAGCTCAGTCGAGAGTCAGGCGGAAGAGCCAAGACCTTCTCCTGCCCTGATCCTGCTTGATCTCAACATGCCCAGGAAAGACGGACGGCAGGCTTTATCCGAGATCAAGTCTCTTCCTGCTCTTAGAAACATCCCCGTTGTGGTGCTAACCACATCTCAAGAGGAAAAAGATATCGTTTTCAGCCGCGAGATGGGAGCGGAATCCTTTATCACAAAACCCGACAGCTTTGACCAATGGGTTCAGATAATGAATGGCCTGGTGGATCGCTGGCTAAGGACCGATCAGCCTTAGCATGGCTTAGCGTATAGAGATCATATTGAGGCGTATCGATCCATCGCTGACCTTACAACCAGCATGGGCCACCAACATAAGCCGGGACAACCTATCGATTCAATATACTCTGAGCGGATAGCGGCTGAGCTTTCTTCACCGCAGAGGCGCAGAGGACACAGAGGAAACGCAGAGAAAAGCTCTTGGAAATCCCTAAAGTCTCTCTGCGCTTTCTTTGCGTCCTCTGCGCCTCTGCGGTGAACACACAAGCTCCGCCTTAGGCATGTCCCATCTTATGCCGGTAGCCAGCGGAGGTAAACCATGATCGCTGAACAAAACGAGGTCAATTCGCCGGCTTCGGAACTCAAGCTCGCAACGAGCGCCTTCGCCGACGACGAGAGCCGCTGGCAAGCGCTTTTGCGGCGCGACCGAGCCGCGGACGGCGCGTTCTATTACTCGGTGCGGACGACCGGCGTGTACTGCCGTCCATCTTGCGCAGCGAGAGCGGCGAAGAGGGAAAACGTCCGCTTTTACACGACCTGCGAGCAAGCCGAGCGGGCGGGCTTTCGTCCATGCAAGCGGTGCCGGCCTAACGAGGCTCCCCTCGATGAACGTCGGCAGGAAGCCGTGGCTCGAGCTTGTCGGCTCATCGAGGAGGCGAAAAAGGCTCCGAGCCTTGCCGATCTGGCTGATGCCGTGGGTATGAGCCGTTATCATTTTCATCGGGTGTTCAAAATGTTTACCGGCGTTACGCCGAAGGCCTATGCCGCCGCCCAACGGGCGAGACGCGTCCGCGACGAGCTGGCGCAGGGCGCAACGGTCACCGAAGCGATTTACAGCGCGGGCTTCAATTCCAATGGGCGATTCTACGCTTCCTCGACCGGGCAGCTTGGCATGACCCCGACGGCGTTTCGCGCCGGCGGGGATGGGATCATTATCCGCTTCGCCGTGGGTGAGTGCTCGCTCGGCTCGGTTCTCGTCGCAGCGTCCGATAAGGGTGTCTGCGCGATCTTCCTGGGAGACGACCCCGACGCATTAGCTCGCGAGCTGCAAGACCGTTTCCCTAAGGCACGGTTGATCGGCGCGGACGCGACGTTTGACCGCTGGGTCGCACAAGTCGTCGGTCTGGTGGAAAATCCGGCGCTTGGCCTCGACCTCCCCCTCGACATTCGCGGCACCGCCTTTCAATTACGCGTCTGGGAAATGCTGCGTCAGATCCCGCCCGGCTCGACCGCAAGCTACAGCGAAATCGCCGAGCGGATGGGACAGCCCAAAGCCGCGCGAGCCGTGGCGCGGGCCTGTGCGGCAAACCAGGTCTCGGTTGCGATTCCCTGTCACCGTGTTGTGCATAGAGACGAGTCGTTATCGGGATACCGGTGGGGCGTGGAGCGCAAGGCCGAGTTACTCAAGCGCGAGAGAGCGACGGACTGAATCATGGAGCGCCGCCCGCTCGGAGCTAATGCGGTTAGAGGGAGACTGCTTCATACGAAATCTCCTACAAAGCTCTTGATGAGCCGGCAGCAGCAGCAGACAACTCGATCCATCATCATCACCGGCATGTGAGAATCACCTGAACGGCGCACAATCCCCGCCAAGAATTTTCCGCTATGAAGAGGTAAATCCCGCGCGCAGGAGTGAATCCCGGTTGATCATCCCCTTGAATTTCCTTTCCGGGTCGAGTACCGGCAGTCGTTTTATGGCCTTCTTCAGCATGAGCTGGATTGCCTCTTCTATCGTGGTGCTTTCCTGGACCGTGACGATATCGGTGTTCATGACATCCGCGGCCGTCTTTGCACGCAGGTGCTCTTTGAGATCCCGATTTCTCCGACCACGCTCCGTAAAGGGGATCTTGCTCGCAAAATAATCCCAGATTCCGGGATGACGCTCGGAAAATGCAATGAGCAGATCCCGGTCCGAGATCAGCCCCAGAAAATATCCGTCCTTGTCAACGACACAAATCCGCTGAATGTCATTGCAGTCAATAAGACGAATCACTTCCTCGACGGGAGTATCGGGAAGAACGGAGCTCGTGTCCCGGCGCATGATGTCGGAAACTAGGCGAGGACCCTCCACGAGAATGTCCTGCCCACGGAAAGCCGCCCAGTTGGGGCACTCACGCGTGATGGCGTGAAACACGTCGGCACGTGAGAGTATCCCGACAAGCTTTCCCTCCGCGTCGACCACCGGAAGACGTTTTACCTTCTTCCCTAGCATGAGATCCACGGCTTCGGTAACCAGTTTGTCCTCTCTTATGCTGACGACGGGCTGCGTCATGACATCGCTCGCTTTCTTCGGAGCCAGGGCATCCAGGACCGCACTCACCTTCTCGTGATCCGATTCGGCCAGGAGCCCCAGACGCACGGGCATGCCGGCTTTGTAGATCAGGTCTCCCTGCGTTATGACTCCAACCGGACGGTTCTCTCGATCCACCACGGGAAGACCGGTAAAAGCGGAAGAGAGCAGCAGCCGGGCCACTTCGCTCAACGGTGTCGTCAGCTCGATCTTCTTCGGGTCGTGAGTCATGATATCCCAGACCTTTATGTACCGCGGCATGAGAAGCCCTTGGGTTTTATAGGAGACAACTTCCACATCCCTGGCGGTGACGATGCCGTCTGTAACCATCTCTTCCACCCTGGAGAGGACCTGGTCGAAGTCGCAAGCCGGCAGGATAATGGTGATCCGCACCGGCATGTTGTAGGAAAGGACTTCAAGCCTTCCGGTAGCCACTTCTCCGCTCTCGAAGGAACCTTCTATTCCCTTCGTGACAATGCAGCGTGCCGCGATTTTAAGGCTGCTCACGTGCTGAACGATGGCGCTATGGAGCGGCTGCCCCTGCCATCGGGCTTCTTCGCTGGAAAATATCTCAATGATCTTGTACTTCATCATGAGCGATCCCTCTTACTTCAATCCACCGACCCACATGCCAAGAAGCACCAGGGCTCCGCCAACAAGGTTATTGGAAAGGATATTGGCCGCCATGACGAGGTATGTTCCCGCGCGCATGGCATTGACCGTTTCCAGGGCAAAGGTTGAAAAGGTCGTGAGTGCTCCCAGAAAACCGGTTACGAAAAAGAGGCGGGCCGAGGGATTCATGATATTCAGGCCACGGTCGGCCAGAGCGAAGGAAAGGCCGATGAGAAAACAGCCCGAAAGGTTTACGATAAGTGTTCCAAACGGAAACCGGGCTCCAAAGAACTGTGCGGCAAACAACGAGATACCATAACGAGCGAGCGCTCCAACGCTCCCGCCCACCATGACGAAAAGGATTTTCATAGGCCATCCATTGCTCTCGATCAGCTTGGATAAGAGATTCAGCGGGAAGCCGCGCTTTTGCAGCTCTTCTTCAGCTCGAAACGACTCAGGCCGCGGGTTTTGCGGATGTTTCCGTTTGCGTGGCTTTGAGCGCATAGAATCCTCTCTCTATTCCATCAGGTAGATGGGCTACCGTACGACCACGACCGTACAGTGAGCGTCGCTGAGGACTCGCTTGGCTACGGACCCGAGCAGCCATCTTTGCAGAAGGCTTTCGCCGCGGTGCCCCATGACTATAGCGTCCGCGTCCTCCTCTTCCGCGAAATGAACGATCTGCTCGGCCGGATGGCCCACCCTCACTTCGAAGCGAGCCTCGACGCCCGAATATTCGGCCTGCTCCTTCAAGCTCTTGAAGTGCCCCTCGAAGTATCCCGCCGCGCTCTCCACCACCGCTTCGAGCTCCAGGGCAATGGGAGGCTCGGGCGGGCTTGCCACGGAGAGCACAATCATTTGAGCCGAATATTTGACGGCCATATCGAGAGCAAGCTCATAGGCCTTTTCCGACTGTTTGGAACCGTCATAGGCAACTACCAGTTTACTGATCATAGGACCTCTCCTCCCTGACTATCCGCTCGATTTCGTTATGGGCGCCGGTGAGCTTCTTCTTCAGTACGGGCAGGATCTCACCGCCTGCACCGGCAACCACGGCAGGCTTTTCCCGGTCCTCTCGGACTCGATAACCAGGTCAAGCCTGTTTCTGTTCCAGATAAGCGAAACCGTAAAATTCGTCGCTCATTTATCGCTGTTCTAACATATTGGCGGAGCCCCACACAGCGGAATCGGCCTCAAAGGATATGATTTCCCCCATCATTTGGAGCGGTCCAGCCTCTTGCTTGATATTGCCTCGAGTGTGTTTACTTTGAGACCATAATCCTACGGCCTCTCTTCCGCACACTGGAAACAGCGGCAAAGAGCATTGAGTAGGCGGTAAGGAGCAAGACGGTAGAAAGAATGAGAATTGAATAACGAGGGAGAAAAATATGATCAAACGATTAGTGATCTTAATCGGATTGTTGGCAGTCGCCCTCCCGTCCTTTGCCGAAGGCCAGGTTCCCATGGGCTCGGTCGCCTTGAATCAGAAGGTCGCCAAGGTCGAAATGTTCATCACCAGCGCGGTCGAAAATGCCGACGGCACTGCGACCTTCCCTCTTCATCGTGGCACCAGCAATGGTCGGACCGTGTGGTATGTCGTGCTCGACTCTTCGGATTCACTGGACGCCGGAGCCCTTGGTGTCAACCACTCACGTAAACTGGCAAATGCAAGGGGGACCGAGGCGGTGCAGCAAGTCTCCGTTGTGGATGGCGTGGTGGACTTTCCGGCGACTGTCGATTTCACACCAGAGCGCCAGGTAGTGCCCGGTCCGCGGGGCTTCCCACCGGATATGGCTCAGCCCGGAGCGATCGGAGAAGTTGGATATAGCCCGCTGATCGAGCTGCCGGACGGGACTATCCGGAATGCGCCCCACCTGGCCAATGATTCCGGGCAGGCGGACAAGGTCGTCAACCTCGACGCCGCGGGAGGCACGGTAACCTACCGAGAAACGAACGGTTTTCAAGGCGGCAGACAGGTGAAGTACGTCTCCACCGATGCCTCGGACCCGGTAGCCGCAGCATTGGAGGACGTAACGTTTGCACCGGCACTCAATGCCGCCCCCTTCGTCGGCGATGACAGCACGCAGTCCGCTCGCGCCAGTCTTGCCGCCTTCGTCAATGGTCAGACCGGCGCGAATAATCCGCAGCGCCAGGGACTGAATTCGGCCCTCCTGGACGGGCTCGACCCTTTGAACGTGCTGCGCTGGAACCCTGTCCAGGGCCGCTACGCCCCGCTGTGGGATGTGCACCTGGCCGAGTGGAGCGCACAGGCCGCAGCCAATGGACAGGACCTGCGCCAGATGTCCTTCAACAACGTTCTTGAACGAGTGGCGTCAGGCTTCATCACGGGGCCGGACGCAGTCCCGTTCGGTGCGTCGGGGTTCATCGTCAACTGTCCCATTGTCAGCTCCCGTTAGGAAAGCCCGTTAGGAAAGATTGAATCCTGGTCGCGGACAATGAAGAGGAACATGGGCATCTTTCATTCGGTAGCCAACACTTAACTGCCGAAGGAAGGATGCCCGATTTCCCATGTTACCGATGGTCGTGAATCGCGCCCGATACGCCTATTCCAAGAAATAGTCCACTGTGGTAACCACTCTGATGATTTTCATGTCCTGTGAAGTCGAATCACGATCGTTGATCTCGAATGGCCCTTGAATTGCTTTCCTGATCGCTCCAACATGGCTGGCTGAGTCTTTAGCGAACTTATCGGCTGCCTTGCGGGCGTTTATGTTCGCTTCCTCGATCATGGCGGGCTTTATCGTGTTGAGACCGGTAAAGAGGAACTGAGGGCGGCTATCGTATTCGCCACTGGATAAGACCACCCCGCTTTGGACCAATTTATCGCTCTTTTCCATGGCCTCTTTTACGAGAGGCACCTTCGATGTACGTAACAGTACGGTGACGTGAGCCATATACCGGTAGGTGCGATTACTCTTTTCCTCACCACCACCACGAGCTTCAAAATCCGTGATTTGAGGGGGAGAATTCGATATTTCCTTTGTTTCAAATCCAGCGGAATGCAAAAAGTCTTGCACTATGGAGCGAGTCTTCTGAATGAGATCTTGCAGCTTAGTCAAATCGTTCGCCATGACACGAAAGGAAATAGGCCAGATTGCGAGGTCAGCGGGAACATCCTTTTCTGCAAGCCCCTTAACCGTGACATAGCGATCAAAGCTCTTTGCCGACTCAACCCCACGTGCAACAAAATAGCCGGCAAGGGTAAGCCCTACTGCGATACAGAGGCCAAGGCTTAGTGCGGGTTTTACTAAGTCACGCTCCATGATTCTCCTCTCTTCAAAGGTTAACTTAACTTTGTATTGTCCATATGTTATGGGACCAGTGCCGAAGATAAAAAGAGCCACCGAGGCTTACCCTAACGAAGAGATTAGCTTCTCTCGAGGGAGAGATCCGGATGCCTTGGACTTCCGACAGCACGAGAGGGACTCCTCTGGATGCCACCGGATGCGCAGCTTCCAGGAGGCAGCCCAGTGAGCTGGATCTTAGACTGCATCTTTCGGAATCTTTTTTTCATTTGCAGGCTTCTGTGCTGTCATTGGCTTGCTTTGATCAGGGTCATTGCAGTTGCCTTCGGGGCCGGGAGCCGTGATCGACAGGTAGTTCTCTTTTCGCAGGTACTCAATGACGTCCCGTGGAATGTATTCCATTTCCAGCAGTTCACTGGTTTCGATCTCGCCCTTTCGAAATCTCTCCATCAAGACCTGATAAAACTTAGTGCTGGATCTCCTCTGGTGGTAGTCCCGGTAAACCAGGCCCGATCCGAGAATGATGATGACTCCCATCATCAGCCAAAATACCCCATGTTCTATCTTGACATGGAAACCATCCAAAAAGAGCTTGGTGCCGATGAAGAAGATGAGCTGATAGGCCAGATCTTCGAGCTTGGGCAGCTTTTCGAGCAACCGGATCAGAAAACCTGCCAAAAAGCGCAGGAAGATAATCCCGAGCACTCCACCCAACCATACGATCACCAGCTTATCGCTCATGGCAACGGCCGCGGTAATGCTGTCGATGGAAAAGGCAATATCGGTCAATTCCACTGCAGCCACGGTCTTCCAGAAGCTCGCACCGGTTCGGGCACTCAACTGGTGAGCATCTTCCTTGTAGAAGAAAAACATATGCTTCATGGCAAGGTAGATGAGATAGGCTCCGCCAACGAGCTTGAATACCATGAACCGCATCAGGTAGGCGGCAAAGATGAGCGCAAGGATGCGGAAGACGAAAGCTCCTATGATGCCGTAGGCAAGCGCCTTCTTTTGCTCTTCCTTGGGTAGAGACCGCACCAGAATAGCCAGGACAAGGGAATTATCAACGGAGAGAATCCCTTCCAGAACAGCCAGAGTCAGGACGGTAATAGCATCGACAGCTTGTAGCGCGTATATTTCCCGGGTGATCTCAGCCACCAGCTCACCTACAGCAAGCATATTGATTTCTCTCCTCTGAGGCAGGGCCAACCATCGGGGTAGTAGTCATTTTCATTCATTTCCCTCCTGGAGGACAGGGATGCTTGGGTGTCCCGCTGTTCCACTTTTTGTGGATCCGTTCGATAAACTTTTTTGCACCAGGGACGTGGGTCTCTACTCGGCAAATCCATCCGGCAAAAAGCGGAACATTACCTGCGAGCAGGGCTATTCCCGAACCCAGAAAGATCCAACCCGGCATAATGGGAAAGATCACCCCAATTATCCCAATTGTAACGAGGACCCAACCTATGAAGATACGGCCTATCTTATTCATATTGATCAGCTCACGTAAGGGCCCGCAAGAGGATTTACCAAAAGAGCTTCAGGGCCGATTTCCCGCAGGAAACTCCCGTCATTCAGCCGCACGCCTAATCGAGATCAAAGATCTCCTCGATAAATGATTTTCTCTTATGCTTGTGGTACCCTTCATCTCTGTGGTCATGATGCTCCTCATACCGGGCTTGAGGATGTGAATAAGGATGCGGCTCTCTGGATTCCTCCCTTCTTCCCCGGTATTCTTCTCTGACTGGCCTGGACTCAAAAGTGCTCGATCTCTCGATCAACTTGTCGATTTCGCCCCGATCAAGCCAGATGCCCCTGCATTTTGGACAATAGTCGATTTCTACTCCCTGTCGTTCTGTGATCAACAGATCAACGTTACAAATAGGGCACAGCATTTTGGAAGCCTCCTGGTTACAGGTTGAGTTTGGCAGCACCTTCGTGCGTAGATCTTTCCAGACTCTCACACCGTTAGGATAACGACGCCTATTGAGGACCATGGGTGGAGAGAGGTACTGCGCCTCTAAGTATACATAAGTAAAGGTTAAGCTCGGACATGCCGGAAGACAAGAGATCACCCGGCAGCTAAATTGGCACAAAATCAGGGCGCTTTGGCAATGGCATTGGGCGCTTGCCAGCCACCACCGAGCGATATATTCTTCTTTCTTGCGGGCCAACGTACATGGGTCGGCAGCGCGCGTCAGCACGTCCGCCGGAGTCGTTCGCTCGGTGCAGGTCATTCTTCATCTTTTCATATTCTTCTTTACTGTCTTAATGAAGCGTCCGAAGGCCTTGTCCTTTTTACGCTTGTCCAGGTACGACATCTCATGGTGCTCTGACTCTTTCCTGAGCTTCAAATAACTGGAATAGCGCTCTTCACTCAGCTCGCCGTTTGCAATTGCAGCAAGAACCGCGCAGTCTGATTCCTGAGTATGGCTGCAATCGGCATAGCGACAAGCCATGGAAAGCTCAAGAATATCTTCAAACCCTTTGTCTACCCCTTCACTGGCGCCAAGAAGACCTAACTCTCTCATTCCAGGTGTATCGATGAACATAACGCCTTTATCGAGAACAAGGAGCTGCCGACGCGATGTTGTGTGTCTGCCTTCTCCTGTTCCACTGACAGCTTTGGTATCGAGATCATCCCGTCCAATCAGATGATTGATCAGTGTAGTCTTGCCGACTCCGGATGACCCAAGCAGGCAATATGTTCGACCCGGTATTAATACCTGGTGGAATTCGTCAAATCCGGAGCCGCTTATGTTACTGAGTGCAATGACCCTGGTCGTGATGCCAGCCTGCCTAATAGACGCAAGCTTCTGTTGCAGCTCATCGTGGGAGATCAAGTCGGTCTTGGCAAGAATGACAATCGGCTCAACATGCCCGTCGGCCGCCATTACCAAATACCGGTTCAGTCTAGGTATATTAAAGTCGAAGTGACATGACTGGACAATGAAAGCGATATCGATGTTGGCTGCAATCATCTGGTAGTCAACTTCCACGCCGGCACGCTTTCGGCGTAAAAACGTCCTTCGAGGAAAGACCCCGTGAATGATTGCCGAGGTGTCATCATTGTGATACTGCACGGTGACCCAATCACCGACACATGGCAGCTCAACCGATGACTCGACATGAAAATAGAGCTTCCCCGCAAGCTCAGCAGGAATCTCTCTAAGCTCATTCCTGATACTGTACGAATTGCGGTCAACTGCCGACACACGTGCAATGCCTTGATCATCGTGGCTGATGCCATCGACATGTGCTTCAAGCCAGTGGTCAAAACCTAAATCACTCAATTTCATCATAGTCACCTTAAAAGCTTTTTCATTGTCAGATACCCGACTCGAGCATTCCAGAGCATTCGGTGGGACATACCTACACTCTTCACATAACGGGAGCATTAAGGCGCTTGATCGGGAACGGCTACCAACATAAGCCGGGACAACCTGTCAATATGCTCTGAACGGACAGCGGCTGAGCTTTCTTCACCGCAGAGACGCAGAGGACACAGAGAAAGCGCGGAGAAAAGCTTTTGGAAATCTCTAAAGTTTCTCTGCGTTTTCTTTGCGTCCTCTGCGTCTCTGCGGTGAGCACACAAGCTCCGTCTTAAGCATGTCCAGTCTTATGCCGGTAGCCATCGGGAACTTGTGTGAAAAGTGTAGGTGACCCCTCCTTTCATGACCCCTCCCTTCACACTTCACACTGGCCGCGATGTCAGCCGATGGCCTCTCGGATGACAATCTTGCCAGGACCTGCGGTGGCTCTTCTCCTTACGTAGATTTCGATATCGCTTCCAAGGCAAGTAATCCAGTGGGTGAGCCTCTCTAACGAGATGCTTTTCATCTTGCCACGGAGAGCTTTGGAAATGGTCGGCTGATCCACGCCGCACATTCCGGCGACTTCTTCTTGAGTCAAGCCCCTTTCCTCGATGATGTTTTTGAGCGTCAGCAGGAGTTTTGCTTTCGCCAGCCGCTCCTCCGGATTAGTAAGGCCAAGATCGCCAAAGACGTTCCCGCTGCCTTTCACAAACTCGATCTCCTCGGCCATGGTTCTTTCACTCCTTGTCCAGCTTGATTGCTTGCCTGTATCGTTCGCGCACCTTTTCGATCTCTTCCCGTGGAGTGGCGATGCCGCTCTTCGACTTCTTCTTGACAGCATGCAGAACGTAGACGCCTTTCTTGAGCTTTGCGACGTAGACACACCGGTAGGTGTCCGTGTCAAAACCATCCAGCAGCTCGTAAACCCCGGAGCCGACAGCCTTGAGGAGCTTGGTGCTCCTTGGGGCTCCTTGGGGCTCTGCCGCCCTGCACTTCAAAAAGGTCTTGACCGAGAGGGTCTTTGACCTCCTCGGGAAACCGACGAAGGCACTTCAAGCTGTCACCCATCCAGATGATTTCTAGTTGTTTTCCCTCAGCTCGCTTTTCCTGATCGTTTTTCATGTGCTCACCATGGCAAAATAACCATATTTTTACAAGAGGCAAGCTCTCCGAAAGGCTGTTAGTCACTTCTTTAACTGCGATCTCATGCGATATCGATACCTTGGCTTGGTCCTACCCAATGCCGCTAATAATCCGGTGGCGTGTAAGGCTCCACGCTCAATATTTCAATCTCGTCACAGGTGAATGTGACATTTGCACCAAAACCGTCAAAATGAATTTTGAACCTGTTTCTCTTTAATCGCTCGGAGTAAAAAGGCTCAACGAGTAAATCATCAAACTGATTTTGATGGTTGAATTCTGAAATGTTCACGTCTTCCGCACCGTAGAATCTAAACAGGGCACTCGCACCGTTCAATTGTCCGAGCTCCGGTGCCGGACCCAATTCATAGACATAAAAGGAAATATCAACCGTAGGCCCCTTCAGATCATTCCTCAATTCTCGGTTCAAAGTAATTGAAATGACCTCGCAATCAATAAACGATGGCCAGGAGCCGAAATGAGATACCAATAACTTCGAGTTATTAACAATATCTGGATACAGTACTTTCATCGAATCATGCTCCATACACCGAACAATAGGGCTAAGCGCACATTCCATGGGGTCACACCTACACTCTTCACATAACGGGAACATTAAGGTACTTGATCGGGAGCTGGGAGCTTGTGAAAAATGTAGGTGTGCCCCCTCTCTTCACGGATCTCATCTCAAACCAGCAACCTGTACTTATCTTAATGTGCGTGAAGCATCGTCGTGTCGCACCCAAAACTATAAAATCAAGGAGCCGGACAGTGAGAAAGAAAAGCCTGGGACTGATTGTTTTTGTCGTATGGATGGTGGCTTCAGCTTCCTCTTCTTGCAGTAGTCTCGAACTGGAAAAGATCAAGCTCCCTCCCGGCTTTCACATCAGCGTTTACGCCAGTAATGTTCCCAAGGCCAGGGAGATGGCGTTCAGCCCCAACGGTACTCTTTTTGTGGGCTCTTTTGCGGGAAACGTTTATGCCATAGAGGACAGGAACAAAGATTACAAGGCCGACCGAATCACCATCATCGCTCGGGATTTGGAAATGCCCGTGGGGGTGGATTTTCGGGACGGTGCTCTCTATGTATCGGCGGTAAATCGGATACTTAGATATGACAACATCGAGGCCCGACTGGACAATCCGCCGCCTCCCGTCGTCGTGAACGACAGTCTGCCGACAGATCGTGACCATGGATGGAAGTTCATTCGCTTCGGAGCGGACGGAATGCTTTACGTTCCGGTCGGAGCTCCCTGCAACATCTGCGAGAAAGAAGACCCGCGCTACGCAGCCATCATGCGCATGAAGCCGGACGGCACCGGCCTGGAGATCTTCGCCGCCGGAATCCGCAACACCGTGGGCTTCGACTGGCATCCGACGACCAAAGAGCTGTGGTTTACAGACAATGGCAGAGACTGGATGGGAGATAATGTGCCCCCCGATGAGCTCAACAATGCGCCGGTCAAGGGGATGCATTTCGGTTTTCCTTACTGCCATGGAGGAGATATCCTCGACCCCGGGCTCGGCAATAAGCACTCGTGCAAGGATTTCGCTCCACCTGCCATGAAGCTCGGACCTCACGTGGCATCCCTCGGAATGCGCTTCTACACGGGGAGCATGTTCCCTAAGGAATATAGAAATCAGATACTTATAGCCGAGCACGGCTCATGGAACCGAAGCACCAAGATCGGCTACCGCGTGACCCTGGTCAGACTCGAAGGAGGAAAAGCCGTAAGCTACGAAGTGTTCGCCCAAGGCTGGCAGCAGGGGGCCGACCGATGGGGAAGACCCGCCGACGTTCAGGTAGCCCCCGATGGCTCTTTACTCGTCTCGGACGATTTTGCCAACGCTATTTACCGCATCAGCTACGAAGCTCCGTAACTGGGCCCGATGCGGCGGAGCTAGATCTTCGCGCCGTAAGTTCGTTCTCCCCCCCGTTCCCACGCTCCCGCGCACGGGCGTTAATTCAAGGGACCTGAAAGGCACAAGGGGTGTCAAGGAAGGGAAGATGCGGGTAGGGGTGGCCCGGGCAACTTGTTGCCCGGGTGCGAAGCACAAGAGGTATTCCTTTCGTGCTTCACCCCCCCTGGTAGTAAGCTGCTTGAACCACCGGCATTCGCCCGCCACACCCACCGAGTCGTAAAATCTGAATGTATCCCTCTTGTGCTTCGCACACCGGCAACGAGTTGCCGGTGCCACCCCTCCGAAACCACGAAACTTCATTTCGCCACTTGCAGGCTGGAAGCCCGCG
>Ga0209749_1001146_pt1 | contig 25982 bp, 21 predicted proteins | sample EPASupsiteSAE347_FD_187267 | JGI IMG/M metagenome (GOLD analysis project Ga0209749, IMG submission 187267) | Bioremediated contaminated groundwater from EPA Superfund site, New Mexico - Sample SAE3-47 (SPAdes) (version 2) | ecosystem: Environmental > Aquatic > Deep subsurface > Groundwater >...
GTCAATGGTCTTCAAACCGATCCCCGTCAGCCCGAATACGCATTTGGCCGGGCCATGTTTCAATCAGATCTGTGCGCTTGTCTGGAGGGGTTGTTAGCCGGCGGCGCCGAAAAAATTGTGATTTATGACGAGCATTACTATGGACGCAATGTTGATCCGGCTTGGCTGCCGGGGCAGGTCGTGGTGATTTGCGGTAAGCCGCCCTACCGTGCGGATTGGCCTGGTGGCCTGAATGCCAGCTTTCAAGGCGTGATCTTGCTTGGTTTTCATAGCAAATACGGCACACGGGGCGGACTTCTTAATCATAGCTATGAGCCGGATATTTGTGACCTGCGGTTGAATGGGATGTCGGTGGGAGAAATTGGCATGGAAGCCGCTATTGCCGGCGACTACGGTGTCCCAGTGGTGATGGCTACAGGCGATTCGGCCGGAATGCGGGAGGCCAAGCGGCTCTTGCCGGGGATCCGCACGGTTCGAGTCAAGGAGTCCCTCGCGTCATGTGGGGGTCAATGCCTTCCATTATCCGTCACGGCGGAAAGCATCCGGGAAACGGCGCGTTCCATTGTTGAAAATCCTCCGGCCGTCAAAGCATGGCGGATCGGAATGCGCGTCGAGTTGAAAATCCGATTCAATGCGGGTCCTTATCTGGAGACATTCAAGACGTTGTTTGCGAATCGGATGGAGACGGCCCGCTCGCTGACCTTAAAAGGGCGCAATGTGACCGAAGTATGGGCCCGCTATTGGGCAATGAAGCTTGGATGCCAGGTCAAAATGTGTCCATAGCTTTGGCTGATCGGGGGAAATCAAGGGTTATGAACGAAGATCTGCGCCGCTATGCCCGAATTGGGTGGGTTCATCATCTGCTCTATCCCCGCTGTCTGGAGGATCCGGATGAGCACGCGCGCACGTTGACGGAATTTGTCGCGCGCCCCGATATGGATACATTCGATTGTTGTCTGCCCCGCGGCGCGGGACGCCGCGCGCAATTAATTTCCCGCGTAAAAGCCTGTGGTAAAAGCGGTTTGGCGTTTGCAACCCATTGCTTCCCTTACAAGAAACTCTCCTTGACCGCGATCGGTCCCCATGAACAGGCGCGGGTTAGGATGATCGTGTCGGACATGATTGAGCAGGCGTCCGCCATGGGCGCCACGGGATTTGTGTTCGCTTCCGGCGGGCCGCCGCCGAAGCAGGCTACACGCCGGCATTGGGCCGCCTTCGCGGAGTTTTGCCGGTGGTTGTGCGGCGAACTAAAACCGCGCGGCATCACCGCGCTTTTGGAGCCTTTTGACACCGGGATAGACAAGTGTTTCCTCTACGGTTCGACCGCCGAATGCGTGGCACTGATCGAAGCGCTGCTGCCGGAAACGGACAACTTGAAAATTGAATTAGATCTGGCCCATCTGCCGTTGATGGGCGAGACGCTCGAGCAGGCCATCCGAACAGTTGCGCCGCATCTGATGCGGGTGCATCTCGGCAACTGTGTGCTGCGGAACCGCACGCATCCGCGTTATGGCGATACGCACCCGCCGATCGGCTGTCCGGGCGGTGAAATTGACGTGCCTGAACTGACGATCGCGTTAGAACTGCTGTTGGACGTCGGATTTCTTAATCCCGACCAGCCCGGCCATCTGATCCTGGAAATGACTCCATGGGAAAACAAAACGGTGGAAGAAACCATCGCGGAAGGAATGGTCCATCTGCTACGAGCTTGGCGCGCGGCGGTTCCGCCTGAAACGAAGAACCACTCGATCAAAATAAAATCTCATAATGGAGTCAAGCGGGAAAAATAAACATGTATAAATGCCTTTACAATTACGAATTTGCGATGCCGTTTTTAACCAGGACGCCATACCAGGACTACACGGAGAACGTCAAGCAGGCGCAGATAGAAGGCTTGGTGAACGAGGTGGGGGGCACACAAGTGGACGCAATCATGTGTTGCCCGACGGCCTGGCGGCTGCCGCTTTATTATTCGGAAGTCAATCGAATTTGGCAGGAACAAGCGCCGCTGCATAAGGACCCGTTGCCTGAAGACGACTGGAAGTTTTTTGACAAGGTATTTTCCAGAATAAAACGCTACATGTTGGGTGAAAATTATGCGGACCCCGTTCAAATAGGCCTTGAAGCCACCCGTAAGAACGGGATGGCTTTCTTCATCTCGTACCGGATGAATGACTTCCATTATACGTACTATACCGGAAAGCATAAATGCCCGACCATGGATCCGCTATGGCAGGACCACCCGGAATACCGGATCGGTGACGGTGCCGGCCATTTTGTCATGAACTATATGATCCCGGAAGTCCGGGCGTGGTATTTTAATATTCTCAGGGAACTTGCCGAAAAATATGACATTGACGGCATGGAACTGGACTTCATGCGGCACAATTATTTCTTCCGCCCGGAAGAAGTTGAAAAAGGGCGCGGCGTGATGACCGGCTTCGTAAGAGAAATCAGGAGCTTGTTAAACGCGCTGGCGGCAAAACGAGGCAAGCCGCTGCGCCTGTGCGTGCGCGTCCCGCGCAATCTGAAATTGTGCGATGTGGTTGGGCTGGATGTTGTGGCCTGGGACCAGGAAGGCCTGATTGACATGCTCAACGCTTCCACCCATTTCCGCAACTCGCCCGAAATTGACATCGAGGGCTTCAAGTCTAAAATCCCCCGGGCTTCACTCTATGCGGAAATGCACTTCGCGCTCGGGGGCGCGAAACTCAGGCATCGCCTGAACAGCAACGTCAATCGCCGAACGACCGGCAGGATGTATGAAACGACTGCGTTCGGCTTTCTGGACCGCGGTGCGGACGGCCTGAGCTTATTCAATTTTCCATATACCAGGGACCACCAGTTGAACGATCCCAGAAGGCGCATGATTCAAGATGCCGAGCCGCCGTTTGGGATATTGCGGCACATCCTTGATCGCGACTATCTTGAACAACGGGAAAAGCATTATACGATCGTTCCCGGGTTTGACCTTCTACCCCGGAACATACCGGCGCCCGCGCCGCTCGAATTTGACATTTACATTGCTGACCGATTCGAAAAATGGATTTTTGAGGAAGCCGTTTTGCGGCTTGAGCTGGAAATCGAGAAATACTTCATCGCCGAAGCGCTTGACCTGTATTGGAATGACGTGCAGCTTGAGCGGATTCCGGGTTCAGGCGAACTGTTCCGGCCGCTATCGCAGGAGGCGCTCCCCATGCCGGAGGAACTGCTATTTTACAATGTCCCGCCGGATTGCCTGAAGCACGGCAACAACAAGCTGAAAATCGTTGGCAAAACTACAGACGAATTCTTCTATGTGACCCTCTGCCATACGCTCCTGACCGGGATTGAACTGGCGCTCTATAAACATAAACGGGACTGACCGGTGGTTTAACGGGGCGGCGGTAACACCCAGGCAGGAAGGATGGAGATTGTTGATAATTTCAACATCTTCGGCCATGTTGTTTCATATAATCGTGCGTCTGATCAACAACCGTCGCGACAATGGCTGTTTCCTTTACCGTGGTCTTATACACTCCGCCCACATAAAGCGCCGCTTTACCCTTGCCGCCGGCGATGGCGATATCCGCCTCGCGGGCTTCACCGGGACCGTTCACCATGCAGCCCATGATCGCCACCACCGGCCAGTTTACCGGCCGGCGTTTGCCGGCAAATTCGCGCGCCAGTTTGTCTAATTCTTCTTCGACCCGGTGGGCGAGGGCTATGACGTCAAGCTCAACTCGTCCGCAGGTGGGGCAGGCAATAACACTGGGGCCGGGAGACCGTAGCGCGAGCGCGCGCAAAATCTCCAAGCCTGCTTTCACTTCCCGTAACGGGTGTTCCGTCAGTGAAACGCGGAGCGTATCGCCGATGCCCTCCGCCAGCAGGATACTCAGCGCCGTGGCCGAGCGTACCGCGCCGGTGAGCAGGGTGCCGGCTTCGGTTACGCCCAGGTGCAGGGGATAATCGGTGGCTTCCGCCAGGAGCCGGTAGGCCTGGACCGTGCGCGCCGCGTCCGAGGCTTTTACCGAAATTTTGATTTCGCGATAGTCGAGGTTCTCCAGGATGCGCACGTGTTTCAGGGCGCTGGCCACGAGCGCTTTGGCCGTGGCGCCGCCGTATTTTGCCAGGATTTCCTTTTCCAACGAGCCGGCATTGACGCCGATACGGATGGGAATCTTGCGCTCGCGCGCGGCGCGGACCACTTCCCGCACATTGACGATGGAGCCGATGTTGCCGGGATTAATCCGCAGGCCGTCCACGCCCGAGGCCAGTGCCTGGAGGGCCAGGCGGTAATTAAAGTGAATATCGGCCACGAGCGGAATATGGATTGCCCGGCGAATGGCGGCCAGGGAGCGCGCGGCTTGCTCATCGGGCACAGCCACGCGGATGATGTCGCAGCCCGCGCGTTCCAGTTCGCGGATCTGGGCAATCGTGGCGCGGACATTGCGCGTGTCGGTCTTGGTCATGGTCTGCACCGTGATTGGCGCTCCGCCGCCCACGGCCACGGGGCCGACATGAATCCGCTTGCTTTTCCGCCGCGGCGCCAGGATGGATGGAGATGCAATATTCATAACATAAATAGATTGTTAATTTTTCTATTTACCCGAATGGGGCAAATCAGTTTTGTTTTGCCTGTCTCGGGCAAAATAAACGTTGGATTTGATTGTTCGGATCACTTATTTTCTGTGTTTCCAGTAATCCGGATGTCGGTGGAGATGCATCACAGCGAGGATAAATACCTCATCGGTTTCGATGCTGTAAAGCACACCATATGGAAATCGGCTAGTAAGACAGCGGCGGATATCACCATCCAGCGTCAGCCACGCTTCAGGGTAGGCAAGAATATGTTGAATCGTTGCATAAACTTCTATCGCAAAGTCCTCGCCGAGACCGGATTCGTATTCCTCGTAGTAATCGATTGCCGCATGAAACTCCGTCTCGGCTTCGGGATGGAATGACCATTTCATCGTGCGAAACGTTGCTTGATCTTGGCAAAAACCTGGTCTCCAGGGACAGGTTGCACTCGGTCAGAGCGCAGATCAAAGAGTCTGCGTTGAGCGATCCGGGTCCATGCTTTATCAATTTCAGCGTCCGGCAGATTGAGGGTACGAAGCAGAGAATCCACGACAATAGCACGCTCTTCCACGGGCAATGTGGCGGCCTCTCGAATTATTTCTTTAGTTCCATGCATAAACAATAGCGTACACAACTGAGTAACGGAATCAATACATTTGTTTTGAAACACTACCCGCTCAAGTCTGCCAGGTGAGCCCCCAAGCGTGCTGACAGGGAAGGCGGTCGGTTGGTAAGTCGATCTCTGCTGTGCCATTGCGGATTCGCCACGCGAGAGGCTGCGCACTACCGAGCAGGCGGATCTCGCCGCCTGCCGGTGGCAGCGGATTTGCCAATTTTAGTGACGTAGCCGGCTGAGCTTCGCCTTCCGCCGGCAATACAAACGCATATACCGCCTTGTCTTTCTTCGTGAACCGGAGATTGTGTTCCGCGTACGGAGGCATGGCGCGTGTGCCGTGGATGGCCTCGCCGTTGACCGCCATCCAGTCGCCAAGTTCTTGGAGACGCGTGACGGCCTCAGACGGCAGTGTACCTTCGGAGGTCGGGCCCACGTTGAGCAGCAGGTTCCCGTCCTTAGCGGCGATGTCGATGAGCATGTGGATAAGCTTACGGGTCGGCTTGTAGCGGTCATTGGGTTTGTAGGCCCACTGGTCGCCCATGGTCAGACAAGATTCCCAAGTCACACCCAGTGGTTTATCCGGGATTTTCTGCTCAGGGGTGACAATGTTCTCAAACGGACCGCCTACGGTCCGGTCGGCGATCAGGAGTTCTGGTTGCAATAGACGCGCGAAGGCCGCGATTTCATGCATTCGGATATCCTGGTGTGGCGGGCGCACCTGGCCGCCGTCCAGCCAGAGGATGTCGATTTTCCCGTAGTCTGCCAGCAGTTCCCGGAACTGGCGATGGACGAACTGGACAAAGCGCTCCCAGCGCTCCGGTTCGGCGTGCGTGTCGTAGTTGGGATTGCGATCTGGGGCCAGGCGCTCCGGGATCCAGTAGTCCGGGTGGTGCCAGTCGGACTTGGAGAAATAGCAACTCACTGCAAAGCCGCGCCTGCGGAAGGTATCGAAGATTTCCTTCGTCACGTTGGCACGCGGATGGGAATGAAACGGGCAGTCCGGGTGAGTGATGCGGTAGTTCGTGGCCCGCGTGTCGAACATGGAAAAACCGTCATGATGTTTGGTGGTGAAGCAAATATAACGCATGCCGGCACGCCAGGCGAGGTCAGCCCACGACTCTGGGTTAAACTGGACCGGGTTGAACGTCCGGTTTAGCGCGCGGTAGCGGCGGCGGAATTCATCGAGATTTTTCCCGCACTCGATCCACGGTTTGAGCTGGTCTGAGCGCGCCCAAGGCGCGTCAGTGTCGCCGACCAACGGCCACGATTCGATGCAACCCCACTGGCTGTATGGGCCCCAGTGTATGAAAAAGCCGAACTTCTGATCGCGAAACCACTCCTGCCGCTTCGCCAGCCAAGCCGGTTGCTCGTCGATCGGGGCCGCCGTTTTCGTGAACGAGTAGATATCCCCACGCTTCTTGGCCATAACGTCGAGTCTCCCTGTGTCTTGGTTCAGCGTGAAATGTACAAGTCAATCCCAAGGGTGTAACAAACAGTAAGCTATTATTTCGAGGATCTGACCCTGAGGCTATGGCACAAAACTATTAGATTCCAACGCCACAAACTATTAATTGACAAAGCAAAGGGGTATATTTCTCAAAAAGCACGCAAAAATCATACATTTCGCATTCTGCGACCAGGTTATCGGACTGGAACCCGACAAGGATATTACCCTCAGCGCCTGCGGTTCCTTTATTCTTGATCAATGACTCATTTGGAAAATTACGCCGAGCGCCTCTTGCGGCTTCTCAATTAACAAGTCCGCGGCCTTGCCACAGTCGTCAAGTGACATTCGATGCGTGGTCATGGGATCTACAACCAGGCGTTTTTCCTCAATAAGCGTAATGATTTCCCGCAAGTTTCTTTGCGTGGTGAATTGGACAAAAGAGTCGGGATAATCATTGCCGTACTCGTAAGCCGGGTCATGATATCCCGGGCCAGTTCTGGCGGCGGAACGAATATTTAGGTTTCCGGTACCGGCTCCCCCGGCAATCTTAATCCAACAGCCGCCTACCAAAACCACTCTGCCCATGATGTGACCATCCGCCGATACCTTCATGCATCCTTTAATCTGATCGAAAGCCTTTATCCCGTCGCCGCCGAAAGCCATGATGGCGAAATCAGCTCCATACGGGGTCGCGAATTTCTTCGTCAACTTAACCGGGTCCGCCTTGGTAAAATTAGCGAAATCGCGCAAGCCGCAACGACGCGCTACGTTAATCCGCTCATCAATGCCTTCCCATCCAATGACCCTGCCGCCACTCAATGAACTCAACTGCGCAGCCAGGTTCCCAACAATGCCCAGGCCCAAAACCATTCCATACTCACCGAGTTGTGGCACAGTCCGACGCACAGCATGCAGGGCGGTGGCTCCCAGGCAAGCGTAGGCTGCCTGCTCATAGTTAACGGCGTCAGGAATGGGCATGACCATGTTCACCGGCACAGCGGCGTAATTAGCATGTTGGGCGTATCCACCTCCCATGGCAGCGACGCGCATGCCAACTTTCAAGCCCTTGACATTTCCTTTGACGGCAATAATCTCCCCGGCGTTGGCATAACCGAAAGCCGAAGGTTTACGAGCGGTGTCTGGTTTTTCCCGCTTGGCCTTGACCCCAGACATTTCCGTTCCCGGGCTGACCAACGAGGCGCTGACTTTGATCAAGACCTCATTGTCTTTCAAGTCCCCCATGGTTTCCTCGACGGTAATCACCTGGCCGGCACCGGTGATCATAGCGACTTTTCTCTTCAGCATCTCTAAATTTCCTTCCGTTTCAATAGCCAATCCAGTTGCTCGTCGACCGTGGCCGTCATTTTTGTGAACGAGTAGATGTCCCCGCGTTTCTTGGCCATAACGTCGAGTTTCCCTGTGTCTTGGTTCAGCGTGAAATAGACAATTCAACGCCCACGGTTTTCTTCAATTGTCTTCAGCAGAATATCAATGTTTTGCGGTGGCGTTTCAGGCTGAATATAATTGGAAATACCGACGATGACGCCGCCATAAGTATGCGCGGTTTCGAGGCAGGAGAGCGCTTCCGCTTTCACATCATCAGGGGTACCCTGCGCCACGGTCTGCGAGCTAATATTGCCGATCAATGTCAGTTTCGGGAACATTTGGCGCAGGCGATTCAGGTCCATGCCGGCGCGACGGTCCACCTCATAATAACCGTCAATACCGGATTCGCCAAACAGATCATCGGCCACGGGCCAAAGATTACCATCGCTGGCAAACAGGTAGTAGGCGCCATGCTGGTGACAGATGGCCGCCACTTCCTTGATCCCGGGCAGGATCAATTGCCGAAATAGGGCAGGGGAATACATGGGGCCGGAATTGGACGCGAAGTCGCCGCCACCCCGAATGAAACGGAACCCGTGCTGGACACGGAAAGGGATCATTTTGCGCGCCATTTCGACCTGATAACTGATGTAGTCTTCTACTATCTCCGGATTAAGCAACATTGCTTCCAGCCACAACGATGAATCGTGCGGAATGCCCACCCCTCCTCCGCCAATTTCAATGGCTTTATCCGGATAGAGCGTTTGGGCGCGCAGTTCGGGCCGCAAGGATTCTTCTGTGGGCTGAAAAGATGCCGCTGTTTTTTCCATTGCGCGAATATGATCGCATAGCGTTCCCTCCACATTGGGCCGCGGATGCAGAAGTTCCGCCTGAGCCTGCTCGCTTTCCGGGTCAAAGCGCAGAATCTGCCAGGTTTCCTTCGGACCATCTTCAAACAAAAACGTGTAATCATCCAGCTTGCGGGTCGGTTTTTTGTTGAAGCGCCAGTATTCACAGCGCATTAGATCCTGGCCAGTGGCGCGCGAAACGGCCACGGCATCCTGGAAGGAGCGCTCCACGAATTCATTGTGCCAGCCTTCGAGCAAGCTCTTGGCTTCCCGCCAGTGCTGGATACCGCCGCCGACAAAGGCTTCGCGGCCCAGGATATAAGAGGCCGCTTTGCATGAAAATCCGCGGTGGTTGACCGGAATGCGGCCGGTCTTTTCCCGGCGAAAGGCTTTTTCGATCAAATCCCGGGATGTCAACGGAGAGATGGATGCAGTCATATACTCCTTGGCAGGCAAGGTTGGATAGGTTCCTCGTTCCCAGTTATTACGTCCAGATGGAATCAGTGGTGGCCAGCATGATGACCGAGTGCGGCGAACCATGACTATGTCTGTAATTGTGTGCCATGTTCATGCCGGTATAGAACAGCCACCATTTATCCGCATACTGGACCAAGGAGCTGCAGGCATAGATGGCATAACTGTCCGGTTCGCCTTCGCGTCCCCGTCTGATCCAGGGGATGCGCAATGGACGTTGCCACTGCAGACCATCGGCCGAAAAACACCACTCCAGGTCCATGGTTTGAGCCTGGACGCGATAATGCCCCAGCATACCAACCCGTCCTTGCGGCGTATAAGTAACGGCCAGATAATAGAACTGCTGATCCTGCGGATCGTTGGCGTCTTGCTCGATCACGCGCCGCCGGCCGGTCCAATGGAGCCCATCCGCGCTGACCCAGCGGTCAATGACCCGCAATAGGCCGGCGGCGTTGTCGTGGGCAATAAATCGCGGATCATCCCGAGGGACGCGGATCAAGCCGGGGGAATATAATTCAAAGGAGCCATCCGCCAATTGATAGACATTGGTCGCGTCGTTACAGATCAGCTCGCCGCGCGCCGAGGGCTCGTGTGCCGGCCGTTCCGGCAGTCGTCCGATGGAAGGCGTCAAGCCAAGCGCACGGGCTTCGGCCACGCCCACGGCGGCGCGATCGTTAGGATGATACAGGCAGGGTTCGGCAGCGTTAATTATGCGATAATGCTGCTCATCGTCGCTTTCGGCCGCCAAGTAACGGGCCACACTGGGGCCATACGCCCAGAAATACAGGCGATGGCGGCCATTGGGGAGTTGAAGATGGACCGGCTGCGCCGGATGCCAATCATCAGGAAGCCCTTCAATACTCCACGGCGCATCCTGCTCGGACGTGACGATCCGGGTGCGCCGCATGGGTTCGCCCGGTATCCCTTCCGCAACAGCAATATAAAAAGGTCCGCGACGATTACGGACAGTGTACCAGATGCGCCAGCGGCCATTATTCAGAGGTTCGGCGCGGCTCAAAAAATTCTGGACTTCACTACCTTCCCATGGCTCCATCGGAGCCAAAACAATACCATGGCATTGCCATGCATCTGGAGAACAAGGCCGAGGGCAGTCAAGGACCATCATAATTTACTTTCACGCGCGGCCTAACCCGCCGTTATGTTTAGCGGACCGTAAAGAGCGTCCCTTCCACCAAAAACTCATAGGCTCCCATATCCACAAGGCCAGAGAGCCGGTCGATTCTGGACCGCCCGTCAAGGTCCACGGCGCCGTCCATCCAGGACTGATTGGCGCCCTTGTTAATACACGGCGAAGCGCTGGTCAGCCGGAAGTTTGCGGCATTGGTGTCCGTAAACTTGGGATCCCCTTCGATATTGTTGGCGTTCGCAACCAGGTTGGTTGGTGTCGTGCACGAGTAATCAAACGTTTTAGCGCCGGCATTGGCCCGCCAGTTGGGGCCATCGGCGGCACTGTTAAAATAGATAATACTGTTGGAAATGGTGACGGCATCCCCATAGAAATAAATGCCGCCGCCGCGACCTGATGCCTGTGTGACCACATTCATCGCAATCGTGCAGTTATCAATAATACCGGTGCTCGTGCCTGACGACGCCCAGCCGACCACCACGCCACCGCCATTGAGCGACGCCGTATTGGCGTTGATCTGACAATTCCTGATCAAGGGCTTGAGGGTGCCAACTTGGACAGTCAAGAGGATGCCGGCGCCATCGTTGGAACTGATATTGCCGCTGATGAACGAATCCTGGAGCGTGCCGGCGCTGACGAGGGCCACGCCGCCGCCAGGGTAGTTTTCACTGGTGCCGATGGCCGAATTGGCGCGGATGACGCAATTCTTAATTGTGTAATAAACGGCATTGCCAGTTGACCGGCAAAAAATCCCACCGCCGCGATAGCGGGTGGTATTATTAACGACCGTGCAATTAGTGATGTAACCGCCGGTACCGGTGGTTGTATGATAAATAGCAATCCCGCCGCCACTCCCAAAAGTATAATTATTCGACACCACGCAAGCGCTCATAATGGCTTTATTGTTCGCAGGTGCGTCAATAAACACGCCGCCGCCGCCGTAATATGTATCATCCAGCAAATAGGTGCGGTTGTCGGTGATCACGTTGCTGATCAATACCCCTCCTGAGTACAACAGGACGCCGCCGCCACTCGATGAATTCGTCGCTATATTATTGCTGATCACACAGCCGGACACAATTCCATCCGAACGCAGAAATACGCCGCCGCCGCCCGGAACGTTGCCCGTAAACTGGACGGTATTGTTCCAGATTGTGCAGTTCCGCACTGTCCCTCCCATGTTGTGCACGCCGCCGCCACCCACGTCAGCGCCTTGCGAGCCTGTATTGGTAAGAACATTGGCGTAAATCTTACAATCCGTGACCAAGCCAGTCGAACTTCCCAACATGACGCCGCCACCCCGCAGATTGGCATAGTTACCCACCACGATGCAGTTGGAAAGAATCCCGCCGTTTGAGTCGATCTCAACACCACCGCCATGGCGCACGTCGCCACCTTGTCCGTTGCCGTTGGTGATCGTGAATCCACAGACCATGGCATTACTGCTGTTGATATAGAACCCCCCAGCTACGCCATTGCCGTCAATAATCGTATTGGTGGGGTCCTGAACCCCGTCCCGCCAACTGCTGACCGTGATATTGCTGGCAATGGAAATCGCCGTCGAAAGCGTATACACGGCATTGGTCACATAGATTACGTCGGTGGAGACCGCCTTGGCCACCGCGGCGGAAATGGTCGTGGCCGCACCGGCCCAATCGGGGAAATTGCCAGTAATATCATTCGTACCCAGCGGCGAGACGTACATGGTTTTGGCTATGCCGGAAGCCGCGACCAGCCAACCCGCCAACAAAAAACAAATTTTGATATTCAACATCACGATGCCTCTTATAGTGGTGCTATTGTAAAATTAATAATGTAGAGATACAAGCATCCAGTTAGGCCCCGGTTTGTAGCGGGTCTGGCTTTATCCCATCGGCGGCACCCGGTATTTTAAGTCATACAGTCCATTGCCATCCTGATCGGCAAACCGCAAAAAAACCCGGCACTCGCCGCGCTGGGCGGCTTTGAGCAAGACGCGATTCCATCCCTTTTCAAGCCGCACGGGCTCCTGGTCCTGACCGTCGCGTGCTGGCCGCTGGCCACCGCGATAGGCGCCATGGCCCCCGTGGCGGAGGACCAAGCGATCATTCACCCATACCCACAGGGCATGATCACTCCCCGTCAACATCCGCACCTCCCTGGATTCGGGACTGTAAACCTCGGTGTATCCATACGTAATCATCCAGTATGGAAACTCAAGACGGCACTGACTGGAAAACGACAAAACATTCGTTTTTACGGCCGTCTGCCAGCCGATTAGGGTATCTGTCCCGGCGGCATATTTTTTTTTGAAATCCGGGACGAACCCTGTTTGCAGCGTAGTCCAGTTGGTGCCCGCAAACTCGCCCAAGTAGGGCGTTTCCATGCCGTCAAAGGTGGCGACTACTTCCGGATTACCCGGCGTCGGTTTCTGAGGGTCAGTCCACTGTCTCTTCCCGAACGGCCCGATAACCGCAAACGGCATAGCATTCAATATTCCCGTCGTCACCTTTGCCATGGCCCGTTTGACCTGCCAGGCCGCGGCCTGCTCGCCGGCGCCGGTCAAATCATCCACCTTGCGCAATGCCGTGATATTGGCTGTGGCATGGTCCAGAATAGTGATTATGCCATTCCATGAGCTATCGGCTAACTCGCCCGTTTTGGCGTGCGCGACGGCCGCCAACGCATCAATCTGATCCAGCCGCCGATCCAGCACCCCTGCGGCTGCCGGCGAAACCGTCACATTGGCGCCCCGCACGGCGCTGGGCTGTCCCAGCGCCGCCGTTTCCACACGGAAGGTTTGAATATCGTAGGGCCCCAGCTTGAAGGTCCATTGATTGTTCTTCAGCGGCACGGGCTGATCCCGGATCAGATCGTGGACCTTGACGCCTTCGGTAAAGGTCAACGTGACTTTGTCCAGGGGCCACCACTGCGGATTGGCCGCATAGGCATATTCCGCGCCGCGCGCGCGCAGCGACTCGACCCAGATATTTTTATCGAGCCCATTTCCTTTCAGCCGTTCGTATTTTCCGTTCGGCAGACTGCGATAGGCCCGGGCAAACAAGCGCTGCTCGTGCAGATGCCCGCTGGGATCATTGACGTCAATCCAGGTATGCGGCATCCAGGTGGGATTGGAGCGCACGAACACATTCACAAACGTGTCGTTGGCATATTCGTCCGGCGGCCAGGGATAGCCCTGGCGCGTCCCCGTTCGCGTCCACATCCATTTTTTTGATGCGGCAATTTTTTTATTATTCTCGGTGAATCCGGAAAAGATATAGGCGCCGCCCTTGCCGTCATTGGCAAACAGATCGTTCCAGTCCTGGTTATGCGCAAAATCACGCCAGATCCGTGGAATCTCGGCCTGGTCGGCTTCCTTGCCGTGGCGCGTGCCGGGCGACATATACATAAAGCTGATCACCATGCCCGGCTCTTTCTTCAAGGCGTCGGCGTCAAAGCCCATGCTTTTAAGGACCTGACGCATGCCGGCCGGATCCTGAAGCTGGTCCGCGAACTGGGCAATACGGGCCGCTTGCGGTTCGCGCATGCACAGATACATTTTCAAATCCGGCCGGGCCTTGACGATCCGGTCGCGCATGGCGCCATACAGTTCGGTAAACTTCCGGCAGCGCCAGTCCACCCAGTCCTGCTTGGCATTGGCCATGATCCATTCATAGCGTTTCATGAACCGTTCCTGGTCTTTGGCTCCCGCCGGGATCTTGCGTCCAGTATCTTTTTCGAACTGAGTTACCGTGTAATCTTCATAACCGGAGTCAAACGGTTCCTTGGTAAAGCGCGCCAAGGGGCCCGAGAACGTGCTGTTAATGATGAACGCGATCCCCTTCCAGGCCGGGTAATCTTTGTACAGCTCAATCAGCTCATCCACGATCGTCAGCAGGCCTTCCTGGACCTGGGGATGCAGAAAATTCGGCGAGGCATACCCGCCGACCGTCTGGAGTGTGCCGTCGCGCATGACGGTGAAGGGCGTTGGCTCTCCAGCACGGACCGCGTCGTTCATCTCCCGTGTAGGTTTGATCGCGAAATCCTGCGGCGCCCAGCATTCGACTCCGGAGATCATATTGAGCCCATTGCGTTCATACATTTTCAGTATCAAGGCGCCATAATCCTTTTTCCCGGCATCGCCATAGCGGTGCGAGGGATACAAGGCGTCCCAGTACATGAAATGCCCCATGAAATACATGTTCTGGCCGGAAAAACGCATGCGCTTGATCATATTTTCCGTGGTGGTATGCCAGTTCCGGTAAAACTCCGCATGATCGAATCCCGCCCAGGGTCCGATTAATAACCACGGGAAATATGCGCCCATTGGGCCCGCATAATACGTATGCGCCATGGTATAGTCGCCACGTTCGGTATGGTAACCGATCAGGCGGTCGCCGGCATCGGCGATGCGCAACGCGGGAATGTCGTTCGTTATCTCGTAGACGGTGATGCGGCTGGCCGCTGCCGGGGCGGGCCCATCCAGGTTCCAGATATGGATGCCCTCTTCTTCCTCATTTGGCCAGTAGAGAATATGCAGTTTTTTCATCTTGTTACTACGCGGATGATCATCCACACACATGACCGCTGCCTCGCCGCGGGTCAAGCCCAAATAGCCGTTACCGGAAGAACCTCGGGGAAAGATGGTCGCGCCTTCCATGATCTGCGCCTGGAAATAGCGATTGGCGTCATCCGGCCACTCCACGACCGCCAGATGGGGCACAAAGAGTCGCTTGACTTTGAAGCGATAAGCGAATTGCGAATAAAGGCCCGGCTTGACCATTTCGCGGTAACGGCCGGCCGGACCATCTACCACCCTGGTCTCAACGGGCAGTTCCCCTTTGCCATTCCAATCTCGGATTGTCAGAAACTCGTCCGGCTTGGGTTCGGCCGTGCAATCCATGCTCCAGATTTCTTTCAAGGCCAACCCGTCTTCAAAGTGCGTGCCTTCAATGAGCCGCTGCTTGATGACGCCGATGCTGACCACTTCATAATCGCGCCGCGCAACTTCCTGTCCGCCTGCTTTGAGCAGCAAACGGCAACGGTATACTCCGGCCGGCAACGGCCCGATTTTTAAATCGCCCGTATAATCCAGCGTCCCTTCCGGTTTGAGCGTTACCGCGCCCTGGCCAACCGGCCGGCGTGTGTTTTCATCCATCAGCTCATAAACCAGGCTCGGCATTGGTTTATTCGGCGCCTGCTGATTTATGAGCCGGATCGCAAACTCCATAAGCTTCTCCTCGTCGAACAAAGGCTCTTTCACTCCTTTCGGCCCGATCTGTATCGGGCCATAATAAGATGGAATTACACGCATCGGTTCCTCGCGCCAATCAACCGGCCCCTGAGAGACAACCAAGGGAAGATTTGTGGGATTCGTGGCCGGCAAATCCCAACCGGCGGTCAGGTTCCAGCCGCCCCGCCAAGTTTTATCCGTTTGCAGACGGACAATGCTTCCATCTTCACCGAAGACGATGCCCTGCCCCAGAAAAGTAAATTCTCCAATCGGTTTTTCCATTGGCCCCTTGACCGTCAAGATATTGGCGCCCGATTGCAAATAAGGCGCCAAATCCACGTCTTTGCGCCCCATGCATTCATCAAAATCCTTCCCTTTTGGTAAAGCATCGGCAACCATTCGGCCATTCATAAAAATCCGATGCGCCCATCCACGAGTCGGGAAAAAAGTGACTAATGCCTGCCTTGGTTTGGCCGGCAAGGTAAAGTCGTAACGAAAACACAACGTGGGCGCTGGGGCTTTTTCCGCCTGTTTGGGATACGCTCCGCCATGAATGCGTTCCGCCTTCCACGGGTTATAATCCGGATTCATACCGGAATCCCGTGCCCGTTCCTCGGCGGTTGGAATCTGAGCCGAACCGGTCAGCAATGGGGCCAGGAGCCAAATCATACCCAGGACAACGTGCGCTCGGATGCGCTTGGCCAGCCGGCAGCGTTGACTATTGCTATTCATATGTTTTGGTCCTCCTGTTGACGAACGGTGCGCACTGTCGTTACTTCTTGTTTCATGTTCCCGTTTTTTCCGGAATCCTAAACCGCAATACTTCCACTGGCTCCAGCATGTCGGTCAATGAATCCGACCAGCCCTCGACGATGCGCCAGTAAAATCGGGCGCCGCGACGATGCAACAGTTTCATCAGCACGGGATTCCAGCCTGGTTTTAAATTAAAGTGTAATTGTCGCTGACGCGGATCGGGCGTCCATTTCTGACCGGGCAGTTCGAAGTCATACCCCATCCCGTTATTCACCCAAATCAGCGGGTGGTATTGAAATTCACTACCCAGCACAAATGAGACTTTGTGATCGTCGGGACTGAATATCTCCGTGTAAATATACAAGATACCCCAGTGACTCGCGTCCGGACAAAATGCATCCAGCGTCAGGCAATTAGCGTCCTTAACCGCTGTCTGCCACATGACCCTGTGCTGGAACATCCCCGTATAGGTGTTCGTGAGATCGGGCCGGCCATGAACCAGCTCCCGCCAGTTGGACTCCTGATATTCCTTCAGGAAGGGCGTCCGATACCCGTTAAACGACGACCGGATCGGCTGTGCCGGATTTGTGAGGTCCGTCCAGTCCGGGTTTCCGAAAGCACCGATGACCAACAACGGCATGGCTTGCAGTATCTGATCCACGACGCGCTGACGAGCTTTATTTAACGCGTAGGCGGTGGCTTTTTCGTAAGCGTCCGCGATATTACCCGAGGCGCGGAGCGCATCAATGTCCGCGATCATGTTGGTCAGCGCGGATAGATTGGTCCACACCGGCTGGTTCTGCCATTCAGCGGCGCGAGCCTGGGCTTGGGCAACTGTTTTCCGGGCCGGCGCCAGCGCCTTATCCAATGCTGCCACAGCCGCAGCCGGCGCTGCCGCCACCCGGGCAGCCCGCAAAGCTGAGGATCGGGCCGGCGCCTTGGAAGACTGGTCAGGGGGGCGACAACCCGCCGCCACAATAAGCAGGCTAAGCAAAGCCGCCCCGTATGGGTAAAATCGCATGCCACTACCTTCCCGCGAGCCGTTACATTTCGATTTTTTCGCGGATCATTTGAATTTTGGTTTGGAATTCGCTGAAATTACCATGATAAAAACAAGCTTCGCTGTAATTCAGAAACTTTAATATTTCCTGCGCAATGACGGCCCTTTGTTCTATTATCTCCTGATGGTTCAATGAGATACGCTTGGTCGTTGTTCGGAAGGCTCTTCAGTTTTTCAACTCCTTTTACAGGTTGTCCCGCTACCTTCCCATCCTTATCTATAACCCCGATCAGTATTTCAACCTTGTTACCATGGGGAGTTATGCCTGTTTTGTCCTTGAAAAACTCTTCAAGAATTTTCACGCTGTTTGTTTCAAGCTCCCCGGCGAATGAACGGCATTTTATGACAAGGTCTGCAGGGCTGACAACATTCTTCGCTTGTATCGAAATGCTATGCGGTAAGGGCAGCATATAATAAAGCCACTCGTTTTCTTCTGATTTATCAACTTTTGCCGGCGCACCATAACAACAGCACTTTGTCAATATGCCGACTAATAGCAATGCAATGACAGGTGTTACTTTCATTAAACGCTTTCCTCACTCGTGTAATAGCTTGACTGCTTTGAATATAATCTCTTTTTTTAGCTTTATGTTAGGCGAATGGCCGATGTTTGGAAATATCGCTAATGACAAATTATTTAACAGAAATGCCCGGAGATCTGACCCATTCGCAGTTGACGTGCCAGCGATCTCTGGTTTCCCACGCCAACTGTTCCAGATTCGCTTGCTTGAACCGGGTGTAATCGCTAACGTAATCCTGTCGCATCATTCTGATCGGGCGCTGCCGCCAAGGTAAAGAGTTCATCAGTTATTATCCTCTAACGCTGTGCATTGGGTCGCGAGCACGAGTATAAATTTATGAAACATCCTATCTTATCGCGCGCTATTTGCAATAGCCCCGTTGATGCATTATTTAACAAATCTGTCCCCAAAAAACACCTTCGCCCCCCGCTGCGCCTGCTGGCGCTGGCCGATCGAATTCCGGATCCCCTGAATTACCTTGTTGGCCTGACGGCCCCCGAACTCGTGCTGCCGGAAAACATTATCGTGTTCCGCCGGCATTTCAACCGTTTGCGTAGAAGCAATATTCCGCACAGCAACCTGTATCAATACGTTCTCATTATCAACTTGCGGGGCGATGGATCGGTTGTGCTCGATGAACGCTGCCTGCATCTGCGGCCCGGCCATTGCCTGTTGGTTTTCCCGAGCCAGTTTCATCATTATCCCGCGGTGGCGGATACACGCCTTCTGTGGCTGTTTATCACTTTCAAGATGCGGCCTGACCCGACGTTGGGTGTTTTGCGCAATCGAACAATTCCGGTCAACGCGGCGGCCTGGCAATGGATATCTCTGTTGATCGAGCATTATGTAAAAGCCGATCGTATTTCTCCGCCGATAGCCGGCCGATTGGTGTTCTATCTCTGGCTGGCCTTATTGGAATTAGTCAATATTGCCACGCTTATGCCCGCGGCGCCGCACACCGACAGCAATAAAATGTATATTCGGATATATGCGATCCATCAATACCTGCGAGAGCACCTGAGCGAACCAATGACCATCGCCGACGTGGCGTGGCATGTGCACATGTCGTCGAGTAAGCTGCGGACCTTGTTCAAATCCGTTATGCAGGTCAGCTTGGGGCATTATATTCGTTTGACCCGCGCGAATTATGCGGCCGAAAAGATGATCTCCTCGGACTTATCGCTTTCGGAAATCGCGGAGCAATGCGGGTTCAGCAGCATCTATACCTTCAGCCGTTCGTTTAAAGAAACGTTTTCGATGTCGCCGCGTACTTACCGCGAACGCATCCGGCAACAACACGGGCTATTCCTGAGCGGTGCCGAGCCCCGATCACCGGCCAAACTTGCTGCCGGAGTGCCGCGCGCGACGATTATCGGCGGCAAGGAATATGCCGAGTCCATTTGAGGACGGCGTTCAATCCAAGGTTTATCTTACCCGAATCCTGGCGGGAACCGCTCAAGCGAGCGTTGCCCGGCCGCATCGGATTGCCCGATCGCAGGCCATGGTCAAACTGAGCGTCTTCAGCCCATCTTCATAGGAGCAGGGATTTTGGCTCCAGTCGCCGGAAACGACCTGGCGCAGGTACTGCTCGTTCTCATACTCATATATCGAGCGCCTCTCCTGCTCGAACCGGAAGGGCGTTGCCGGATTTCCCGCTCCTGTCTTTTCGTCCAGCGGGTCGTGGGCCGACCTTGTATTCCTGTCTTCCACAATTAATTGACCCCGCGCCGGCAGTAAGCGATAAAATCGTTTTTCGCCGCTGAGCGCTATTTCATTGCGCCAACTGTCGCCCACCCAGGTATGCAGATGCGAGGCAATCATACCGTTCACGAACAGGAACATAACTCCCAGTGTTTCGTCTATGGTGTAATTTCCGTTCTTGGGCCGGACGGGATTATTCGCCATACCCCTAATCTCTTTCACTTCCCCGAACAAATTGCGCAATAGATCGAAATTGTGCGTCGCCTGATCCACCAGGGCGCCGCCAGATTTGGCCTTGTCATAAAACCAAGGCGGCTGGGTCATGGTCAGACTGATGCCGCATCCGTAATAAGACTGGATTAGATGAATGTGATCATCCCGCATGGCTTCCCGCAATTGAGCGATCACCGGCATGGATCGAAACACATAACCGACCTGAACATGCGCCTGTCGTCTGATCAATTCCCGGGTAATAGCCTCGCCAACCTTCACCTGACGTTCAACCGGCTTCTCGCAGAACACGGGCAGGCCCCGTTCCGCGCAGGCCAGCAAAGGTTCCTTGCGCACCGTGGGGGGGGGGCACACCCACACGGCATCGGGCTTGACCTGATCCAGCATGCTCTGATAATCGGCAAAGACATCACCGCCGAACTCGGTCTGACGTTTTTTGGCGTTCTCGCGATTCGGGTCTGCTAAACCGACCATAGCCACATCCGTACGCGTTTTCAGATAGCGCAGATGCGAGCCGGCAATATTTCCCGTCCCTATAAAAGCAGCTTTAATCATGGGCGTTGGTCCTCAAGCAGTTTTCGTAAATAGCCAATGGTTGTCAAAATATCTCGGGTCTGTTCGTCGCCACCAATTTCCCGCTCAACGATAAATTCACCGATGAAGCCGATCTCGTTCAGACGCCGAACAAACTCCGGAAAGCGCACCCGGCCTTCGCCTACCTTGACTTCCCGTCCCAGTTGCATGGGGTCCGTGGGGTAAAGCCCGTCTTTGGCGTGAATATTGCGCACCCAAGGGCCGAGCACATCCAGCGCATCTATCGGATTTGCCTTGCCGTATAGAATCAGATTGGCCGGGTCCAAATTAACGCCGAGATTATCCAACCCCACGGCTTGAATTAGCCGTAACAAGGCAACAGGCGTCTCCTGGCCCGTTTCAAACCAGAACTCAAGCCCCAGTTCCTTCAGATAGTGCGCGATCTGACGCACGGCAATTACCACTTCCTGAAATACAGGATCTAATGCGTTCTCAGGAATGAATCCTAAATGCGTAATGACGGCCCGCACACCCAGCGCCTTGGCAAAATCCCCCGCCCGCATTAATTCCCGCGTTCGCTGATAGCGATAGGCGGCCGGAATAAGCCCCAGAGTCAACGGACCGGTTGTAAAGTTCCAGTCCGCGGGTTTGCAGTAACCGCCCCAGAACGCGGTCATCGCGACATTCTGTTGACGTGCCTCGTCAAAAACTTTATGCGCCACGGCTTCCGTCCACAGGTCGGGTGCCCAGCTCACCAACTGGCATACTTGTACCCCAAAATTGCTCAATTGTGTAAAACAGGGCTTGTCGGCATGCAATCTTGCGATGACACCAATCTTGTTGTTCATAGTCTATATTCCTGGAGTTGGCGCGTTAAGTTTGGAACGATAATACGCTACCTCCCGTTGTAGCTCGGACATGAACTGATCGGGCGGTACCACGAACTCGCCGTGAATCGACAGCGGACCGCTATAGTTAAAATTACGAATCGTGCTAAATACCGCTGTCCAGTCAACCATACCTTGGCCGGCCGGCACCACTGCCCAGTCCTTCCGACCATGATCGGCAACCACACTCCGGTGAATCAACACGTCTTTTAACGCAATCACGCTAAGGTAGGGTTTTACGATGGCGGCGGCCAATTCAAACTCCTCGCCTTCGATCGTCAAATGGAGTGGATCCAAATACGCGCCGATATATTCCGGATCCAACCCATTAATCATTTGCGCCAACAGGCCGGCATTCAGTCCCATGCGCCGATGAGCGTGTGTGTGATAACAGATTTTAACCCGATATTCCCGGCCAAGCTGTTGCCACCCCTCCATGGCGCGCCGAACCTGATCGAATTGTATTCGGTAATCCCGGATCGGGTCCACACGAAAATAGCCCAACTTCAACAGCCGGATATCAGCGCGATCCATCGCCTGGAGAATCGGACGCGCCGTGGGGTCGGCTGGTTGAACCAGTGAACCTTCGGCTGTCACCAGGGGGACATGCAAATTTTCCGTGCGCAATGTGGCGACAAACGGAACCAGAGCGTCGGCAACATTATCCGGATTCACCGTATAACCGGCTCGCACACAAAGATCAAACCCATCTACGGACAGATAGCGGGCCAAATGGCATAGCTCGTGCGCTGAATTTTGCGGCCAGTGTTTGGAAAACAGAATCATCCTATTCATGATAAACAGCTCTTTCTATAGTATTGATTGATGGCCGCCATTCTATGTGAATCCGGGTATTTTGAAAATCGCAGAACTGACATATTATTTAACAAAAGCGAGGATCCTTACGTCATATCCCTTCGCTTCAGTAGAGTAATGTCGGGGATCGGGTTCAAACCATAAATTAGATTCCGCTGAAAAACCTTGGAATAACGTCGCGTGAGGCTTGCCGCGCTTCCGGCGTGGTTACACGACTTGCAGGAAATGGGCCGGGGCGTAGGCCCGGCAGGGGCGCAAACTTACGGAACGCTTTCCGTGTTCCTTTTACGATAGCCAACGCGTCAGGCCTGCACGAACTCCTTCGTGAGCATCTTCCGGCCCTTCTTGTAGTCGGGGCAGGGAGCAGGATTTTTACCGCAGTTGTCGCGCCACACGGAAAGCTGGGCGATACGGCTATCCAACGCGCAGACGCCGCCCGTTTTCGGAATTCGCTCGAAGATCAACTTATATAATGCCCTTGCGTTCATGGTGGCGCCATATGTCAGCCCCAAAGCCTGGAGCACATTCAAATCCTTCATCTCGTTGTAGAGTCCGCCGGAGCCGATGGCGCCGCACGCGCAGGCATTAAACCGGGGGACACGGCTGGGGCAGGGGCCGCACATCATCCAATCCGCGCCCGATACGAGCGTAATGGGCGTATCGGGATTCTTGAGAATATGTTGGATCATCTCGGGCAGGTTGTCCTCCTCGAATGGGGGCCGGGTGCCTTTGCCGTATTGGGCGACGGCACACAAGAGAATGTGCGGACGAATCTTGATCGTCTTTGACTTAAGCATGTCCTTGATGGAGTTGTCCTTGTCCCGTTTCATTTCTTCCGTGCTGCGGGGTGAAATGATGGCGTTGATTCCCTTGGCGTGGCCTTTCTCATAGCGCCCGCTTTTGGCGCGTGGACATCCGCGCCATGCTTCGGATGTGACGGAAACGTAACCGCAAATTCCTGCAACGGAAGAAATCGTTTTGAGCAATCGCCTGAGAACAATTCTCGCCGGCAAAATGGTTCCCGGTGCGAGATCAAGACGTTGAAGCATATCCATGTCGCGCTTGCGGTTGAATTCCAAGCCTTCGCGCGTGTCGTCCTTGGCGCCCACGGCTTGATAACTGAATTCGTCGGCCGTGTTACAACGCAGGGCAATGGGTATATCGGGGTTGCCCCGGATCCTTTCGAGGAGTTTCTTTAAGCTGCCCCTCGCGGCCGAGTCGTTTCCGCCAAGCGAACAAACGATACATAGAAGCTGATATGGTCTCACCGTCAGCGTTGCATAGTCCGGCTTGCCTTTCATAACATTTCCCTTTGCACGTCTTTCGCTAAGTTCGTTTATTCCCCTACGGCTCCGCCGGTTCGTTCGTGACGGCCTCCGGAACGGCGAGCGCGTTGGTCTCGGCGCCGGTGGCCGCATTGGTGACGGCCATCTGGCTGGCAGCCGTTTTCGATAGCTGAAACATTTTGTAGAGCCGCTGAAAATCCCGCCCTGAGAGCAGAATGAACACCGCGATAAACAGGAAGAAAAAAACCTGGTAAATCCAGCCGATCAGTTTCGGGTGAATCGGACGCCGGGTAATCATCTCCCACAGCGAAAACACGATGTGCCCCCCGTCAAGAACCGGGATCGGCAGGAGGTTAAGGATGGCCAGGTTTACGTTGAGGAAGCACATGAACCACAGGGCGATCATTATGCCTTTGCGCACGGCATCCTGGATCATGTAAAGAATCATGGGCGGACCGCCGAGTCCTTCGGCCGTGTGCCGGGCTTCCTTCGAAACCAGCGCCCGGACCACGCGGAGGATCATGGTGGCATGGCCCTTAAGTTGAACGCTGGGTGGGATGTGGACCACCTTGTCGTAATCCACGGCCATCGGGTCGAAGCGGATGCCGATCCGCGCGCGGCCCAGGGCCGGGTCAAGCTGCGGCGCAACGGTGAGGGCCAGGGTTTGTCCGCCGCGTTCGACGGCAAGCGTTGTCGGCATATCCGGCCGCGCGGACACGAGCGAAACCAGATGTTCCACGCTGAGCACAGTCACGTCGTTGAACCTTACGATGATGTCCTCCGGACGGACGCCGGCCTGGGCCGCACGGGACTCTGCCTCGACCGCCATGACCTTGCATAACGAGACTTCGCGCAAGCCATCCACCATCCGGAATCCCAGCGCGTTCTTTTCCGTCGGCACCGTGACCATATTGGCGCCCTGCGGTGTTCGGACGTTGAAGCGAACGGCTTCGAAGCGTGCGTTTTCCTGGATGACATCGCTCCACGTTGCAACCGGGACATCATTTACAGCAAGAATTTCATCGCCGATCCGCAGGCCGTTGGTGTAGGCCGCCGAATTGGTGTCCACAAAGCCGATGACAGCGGAACGCTCGCCCGGCGTGGATGGCTTGCCGCCCCAATAGACAATCCAGGCGATGATCGCGGCCAGGATCATGTTGCCGGCGGCGCCGGCCGCCGCTACGACGATTTTTTTCCAGGGCGCAACCGGAGGCAGCGATTTGGGCGGCGGTGCAGCCGGTTCCTTGACAGATGCCCCTGCAGTGGTGTCGGTTTGTTGTGGCTTTGCGGCTGGCAAGGCATCGGTCGGATCCATTTGGGGTAGGGCCACGTACCCGCCGATGGGGAAAATACCGATCTTGTACAAAGTGCCGCGATACTTCTTTTTCCAGATGGATGGTCCGAAACCCAACGAGAAGACTTCCACAACCATGCCGAACAAGCGGGCGGTGATAAAGTGACCCAGTTCGTGGGCAAAAATAGATATGCCGAACAACAGCAGTACAATCACGGTTACATAAATGCCATGGAAAATCATAGAGTCCATTTATTTCCTTTTTTAACGTATAGGATTTTTACGCCAGAGGCAGATCCGTCTACGGCAGATAATCCCGCCGGGTCAGGGGACCCGGCCTACAAAAACACTGTAGGCCCGGTGCCCCTCCAGAGGCGGGCAAGCCTCACCGGGCGTATGAATCAATTGTGGCGTTAGCCTACTAATTTATTTTTCCCGAATCAGCCGCCCGGCTTCCTCGCGCGCCCAGCTATCGGCCGCCATAATATCCGGCAGATCCGGGTCGGCCAGCGCGGTATGCCGGCTGAGTATCTTTTCCACCGTGCGCCAGATGCCGGGGAAGGACAATTTGTTATTTAAAAATTCCTGGACGGCCACCTCATTGGCCGCGTTCAGGATGACCGGCATGGTGCCGCCCACCCGGGCTGCTGCGCGGGCCAGGTTCAAGCATGGGAAACGCGCCTCGTCCGGTGCGGCAAAATGAAGCGCCCCAAGCCGCGCCAGATCGAGAGCCGGCAGGCCGCCATCCAGGCGTTCCGGCCAGGTGAGCGCCAACTGAATGGCGAAGCGCATATCGGAAACACTGAGCTGGGCCAGAATATTCCCATCCTGAAATTCGATCATGGAATGCACGATACTTTCAGGGTGCATCACCACCTCGATGCGGTCGAGGGGCACGCCGAACAGCCAGTGGGCTTCGATGATTTCCAGGCCTTTGTTCATCATGGTGGCCGAGTCCACCGTCACCTTGCGGCCCATGTTCCAGCGGGGATGCTTCAGGGCTTCGACCACGGTGACTTTCTCCAGGTCTATGCGCGGGTTATGCGCGAAAGGTCCGCCCGAGGCGGTCAACACAAGGCGGCGCACGCGGTCCGCGCCCTGGCCGCCCAGGCATTGAAAGATGGCGCTGTGTTCGCTGTCCACGGGCAACAGCCGCGCCTGTCCGGCGCGGCTGGCAGCCATGACCTTGTGGCCGGCCGCCACCAGGACTTCCTTGGTGGCCAGTGCCACGTCCGTGCCTTGTTGCAGGGCCGCCAGCACGGGGCGCAG
>Ga0209749_1001147_pt1 | contig 25981 bp, 19 predicted proteins | sample EPASupsiteSAE347_FD_187267 | JGI IMG/M metagenome (GOLD analysis project Ga0209749, IMG submission 187267) | Bioremediated contaminated groundwater from EPA Superfund site, New Mexico - Sample SAE3-47 (SPAdes) (version 2) | ecosystem: Environmental > Aquatic > Deep subsurface > Groundwater >...
ATTTTTTGAAATTATTGATTTTAGTAACATATTATTTCCAATAAGTTTTTGCTGTTATGCTTAAGGTAATTATTTTATTGCGTCGAGAGTTATCATCTGGCAAAGAACTGTTTGACGATCCGCTGACAAAATCTAATCCATCTATATTAATATAATATTTTAAGGAATTGATTTCCGAAATATAATTTATAATATTTTTATAATTTCCCGTTAGGGTTATTGCGATAGGCACGGAAATATTTCCAGGAACAGAAACATCATTTTTTGAAGTTTTTGAAGACGACTCCTTAGCGGGGGAACTTAAATTAATTCTCTGTTCGACATTATTCTTGTTTGCCATGCTTTCCAGCACAGTAATAAACTCCAACTCTCTATTTTTGTTGATAAATACATCATCAAGATCTTTAACGCCTGAAGCAATCTCACTGATTTTCTTATTCAATACAAGGGTATTGTTTTTTAATTGATATTTTTTTTCCATATCAATCTTGGCACTAATGATCTTTTCATCAAGGTCATTAATAGCTGCAACGGAAGGCATAATTGCAAAATACATTAGTGTCGCAAAAAAACCAACGAATAAAAAAATAGCATTGGAGATTTTTTGCTTAAGCGAATATTTTTTTTCACTATTTAAATTCATAATTTTTAATTTTAGCGGTAATATTAAAATTTATATCATCTTTTTCCAACAAATTGCTAATAGGGAAGTCGATATCTGACAAGAATGGGGCTTCGTCGAGGAATTTTTTTATCTTGATCAGTCCATCTCTAGTCTTTGATTGTCCCGCAAGAACCAACCCGCCAGTCTTATCCATTGATATTCTTGAATATTTGATATCATTACTCGTATTATTTGAAATTAGCTCAAGGAGGTTTAGCCAATTTATTTCATTTCTCTGCATATTAGAGACCTCGCCAAGCTTTTTATTTATCTCATCAACTGTCGATACCGTTATATCTGTTTTACTGTTCGCGATTTTGTTCTGTTGACTAAGCTCATCCAAATAAGATTCAAGGACAATTTGAGATGATACTAAAATTATCGCATAGAAAACCAAAAATACGCTAATCAAAATAAACGATCTTTTGACAACTTGATAAATATTCTTCAACTTGATCTCCTTTTTTAATTCTGGAGATATGATATTAAGTGTAATCATTGTTAATTATTAGCTATAAAAATATTGCGCAATGAAAGGCCAATGGCGGTTGCATAGCCGGAACTGGTGCTTTGTTTGATTGAAAGTTTTTTATTATCTAGGCCTTTGATGTCGTCTAATTTAAGATCATGCGTTTCGATTAAAGTTTTAGAAAAGTTATCACTAAACTCCTTGTCTAAGTGGGTAAAAATATCACCGTTTTTGGTTTCAATTTTAATACCTTCGGCAATAATCTTGTCAAGATCCTTGATATTTGAGCCGCCGCCAGAAAGTATTATCTCGCTAATAGGTCCGAGACTGGCATAATTATTATTATAAAATTCCAAAGCAGAATCAATTCGTTTATTAATCGTATCTAGGGTATTGGCAAGAATTTTCCTGATAATTCCTTTTGCAATTGCTTCATCTAGTCCACAAATTATTTTTGCTTTTTCGGCTTGTTCTTCGCTTATTTCCAAGATATCTGCTATGTTTTTCGTAATTTCCCGACCAGAAACTGGTATACTGACTGAAAAAACAATAGTATTTCGAGCATATATGATCAAATTAGTTCTATTGTAACCAATATCGATAATCATATAGTTTTTAAATTGTTTGATCTTGATTTTTGGAGATTCTTCATTTAACAAAGCTCGGCAAATTGCGACTGATTCAATTTCGAGAGCTACAGTCGAAAGTTTGGCTTTGTTAAAAATAGAAATATATTGAGTTACGACAGCCTTTTCTGCGGCGCCAATCAAAACATTGAAATTATTCTTATCCTCACCAAGCACCTGCCAGTCATAAAATAATTCACTTGCAGCGATAGGGAAATATTTTTCCATTTCCACCTCCACGACATTCTCTAGTTGATTTGATGATTTGGCAATCTTGATTAATTCAATGTAGGTTTTCGACTCAGGCAAACAAGCGACTATTTCACTGGTGGTGATATTGCCATATTTAGGCTTGTCAATAAGTTTTTCCAAAGACTCCAAAAAAGCACGCTGATTTTTTATTTCACCTTTTTCAATAGTGCCGATAGGAAGCTCGATTCTTCCCATAGCTTGAATTTTGATTTTGTTCGCCTTTTTTCGTAACTGAACCAATTTGAGAGAAGTATCTGAAATATCTAGTCCGATAGGAAAACTCGATTGACCGAATGAAAGCATAATATATTCTATAATTTATATATTTGAATTATAACACAATTTAATCTTCTTTCCAAGAAACGAAAGTATACTCACCGGTTGTAGGAAAGTTCGCTGGCGGATCAAGGGTTAAATTGTTGTCATAATAAATATTTCTTATTTTGTAACCAGAGCACCACTCATCACTAGAACCACATGAATAACTGAATCCGTAGCGCTCATTCGTGGCTAATGACCCGTAAATAGTTATTTTATATCTTTTGGGATATTCATCTCCATTCGCATGCTTATAATACAAGCGACCGACTCTGCCACTTTTTGCAATCATCGCGGCATCAATCCTAAGCTCCATCTGATCCTCTGTTCCAGACAGTGCGCCCTCACTATATAAGCCAGGTCCGATATCACCCTGAGCGATTAACCCAATCGAGTCAGTGCCGTCATAATTCGTATATTGCAAATCTTTGTTAATAACAATATTGGCAGTATCGGTTATCGCCGTAAATGGTTCAAAAAATGCCAAAATATTGACTTTACTACCATTTATATCACCATCGACCCAAACATGATTTTTGACAAAGATTATCCCATTGGCCGGAATTGAGAAATTTCTTGCAACACCTTCAGTTTTAATGCTCCAACTTTTCGATGGGGCGCTTGGATTATTGTTCCAATTGGGCTCAACCGCAGAAACCTCCCTGATGTCAAACGTGTTATTGGTTTTTAGCGTAATATGAAAACCCTCATCGCAGGTGGAGTTAATACAATCTTGAAGTGAAATTTCTGATTTCGGATCAGCGACCCCAGTTGCCCTAGGATCGATAATTATTCCACTTGAAGAGGCTTTGGCGTAAGTCTCACTAATATAATTATCCAACAAACTGAAACTGATAACAGGAACGGGGAATTCTCTGCCCGACAAAAAAACTGAACTTTGATCAGGAGCGGGAAGACTCAAACCTGGATTTCCTTCTTCAGTCGTATTATATGTTCCGTTGCCTGCGCCATTATGGGTGTGGACACCGTAAGCAAAAACATCGCTGTCGATGTGGTCAGGATCTTGATAATATTCTTTTGCAGAGGTGATGATATTGTGGGCTATACCATCGAATCTAATGCCACCATTAGAGTGTATCGGTCCCCAAACCTCTGTATCCTCTCCGAATCTGATGTCATTATTAGATAGCGTGGCAAAATTAGACCATGACGGTCTGCCCAACTTTACCTCAATCGCTCTTTTGGTATTAGGGTGCGTATCCTCCCAACCGATTGATTTTACTGTCACAATCGTCGATCCATTAATTGCGGGAGGAGTGATATATAGTTCATAATGACCTGTTATGCTGCCGGTTGCGTCACTATATGCATATGGGCCGTAGGGAGTAGTAGAAGCTCGACACGTTTCTTTATTGCAATACTCTTCCGGATCATGATACAGGACCCAGCGATAATAATTGACACCAGCCTCAGCAATATGAACGGCCTGATTACTCGCAATTTTAGTCATGTTTAATTTTTGCTGTAGCAGTGATAATCCGATCGCCCCCATAGTCATCGCCATAAAAAGAGCAGTCAAAACCAAAGCAATAATTAACATCGAGCCATCAGCATCAATTATTTTTTTTATTTTTTTATTCAACATACAATAAATTTATAGATTTGATTTAAGATTACGAAGAGCCACGTCGGTTTCAACATAAATATCAGCCGGTGCGATTTCTGGTGTGACATTAATTTTTAGATTCATATTAATCAGTCTAACCTCGTTAATATTTCCCGTGACCAAGTAGTCTGATGTATAGTAGGTGAATATACTTTCAGCCTGGTTATTGACATAGTTAGCAATAACGGTAATCACCGGAGCATCATTGTATAAACTGAAAGAATCCGGCTTGATGACAGCTTTTTTTAACTCCAAACCGTCAAGATAATAACGGATTTTTTCATAAACATCATCTTTGTCAATATCTGAGAAAAAAACAAACTCCTGACTATTGATCACTAAGATTGGGTAGTCTCCGTGTGCTGAATTGTTGGCACCCCTAATCTCGGTCTTCATCACGTTCATTGCGTCTCTGGCTTGCTTAACTGCTTCCGCCTGCTCCGCCTCAAAACGCGTCGCTTTTAATCCCATTACTACAAAATTCAAAATCAGCGTTGAGATAATTCCCATAATGGAGATCACCACCAATATCTCTATAATCGTAAAACCTTCATTTTTTTTAGATTTTTTATTCGACATAAACTTCAATTGTTTTTATTTCATCAGCGCTAATGCCAATTGGGCAATTAAGCGGGCGGCATTCTGTCACCCTTAGGCTAGTTAAGGTGCTACTCGCGATAATTTGATAAGCCGTATCCCATTCCAACTGCAACGATAAATCGCCACTGGCATCACTCGTGTGAGTTTGGCTATATTTGTATTGCAGGGGATCCTTGTAAATTAATTTTGTTCCAGTAATCATTAATGGCACATCAGCTCTCGGTAGCAATGCGCCTGGTTCACTCAGCTCAACGGCATAAATTTCCTTTGTCAAATCTCTCTCGTCGTGCCATGCGCTGAAAATTTTATTTTCAGAATTAATAATTATAGCTGGCGAATCCTGAGCTGAAGAATCCGTATCATCACTTATTTTTTGATCCTTAGCCCATTGCGCAACGCCGTCAATAGAAAATTTTTGCGCATAAATATTATTATTGCCATTACGATCATCGGTCCATGCTACATAAATATTAGAATCATCGCCGGCAACACTAGTGTAAAATTGATTATTTTCATTTAACTCAATATTAGCATGTTCTTTCCATATCAAAGCGCCATTTGTGTCAAATTTTGCTAAATAAGTATTATAAATTGATGACTCGGAAGCAGTCCACGTTAAAACTGGCGTAGTGGACGAATGGGTAATTTTCGGACGAAAGTCAGCAACGCTTGAATTGGTGATATTGATCGGATTAACCCAAACTACACTTCCGGAAAGATTATATTTACGCAAATAAATATCACCTTGTTCTTCCCAACTGATATAAATGTTATCCTCTGAGTCGATATCAACAACCGGATTAATTTCATCCGTTGAGGAAGCAGTTATCCTGAGATCGCTGCCCCATAACCGATTACCATCCTTGTCGAAGCTTTGCGCATAAATATCCACGTCACCATTACGACTATCCTCCCAAACCACCGTTGTTGTGGCACTACCAAAATTTTCCGCAAGCGCAATTTGGGGATTTTGTTGATTTACGCTGGACGCATCCAAATGAACTCTTTTGGCGCCCCAATTTACACTTCCATCATTATTAAAACTTTTAATATAGATATTATCATCGCCAACAATACTTACTTCTGGATATTTAATATAATTAAATTGAGTCGTTGCGCCGGCATTCGTCAAACGAAAACAATAAGTCTTTTCCGAGGCACTACCATCGGCTTCGATTGAGTATTCTATTTCAGTAAAGTCGGAGGAGGTGAGAATAAGAGCAGATGTTTGATTATCAGTATCCTTTATTTGGCTTGCTTTAAAATTGGTATTTTCATTATAAACGCCGCTAGAGTCAGTTGTTGGATCGCCATCATTGATGTTACCCGAATTAAACATTTTCCACGCACCAGACAAGGAATTCCACACTGAAACATCAGCACAGGTCGTGGTTTTTTCGCCATACTCAATTTGATAACTGGTCGCATCTGAATCGAAACTTCCGACATTTGTGATTGCAAATCTCAAGCGTGTCGGGGTGCCAATTTTGGTAATCAAATTACCATCCTCAATAGTGTTCCACGTGGCTGTGCTTTCATCACCGTCGTCATTGCGAAACCTGTAGTGTATCTGTTGCAGCTCAGCTGGCTTCAAAAGAATAGTAGTCCCGGAAATAGCCACAGCTGATGCTGGCGTCATCAGACCGGACCCGATAACGACATCCGTTTCAGGGTTAGCGATCTTGATTTCAATCGTATCATTTTTATATGCGGTGCTTTTTACGTCGAGCACTGGATAAACACACAAACTGTGAGTAGCATCAATAGTTACTCCACCGACTTTTGTAAAGATTATTGAGCCATCAATTCCATCAAAAGCAGAACTAATACCGAATTGCGAATCAGTATCAACATATGATTCGCTAGCGCAATCATACGGGAAAACTGAGTCAATATCGTAATACAATTTAATGTTTCCTAAATTACTTTGAGCATCTACTGTTCCGTCCTCTGTGATTTTTATACTGTTAACCAAATTTGTTGAACTGGCTGTAATTGCAAATGAGCCGCCAATATATTGATTGATCGCTGGAAATACTATAGATGATGTCTGGGCATTAATCGCGCTTACCGAGGTATCGTTTTTGACCCTAAACACTGCTAAAACTCCATTCCTGACACTGTTATCACCGCCAGACAAAGGACCGAGAATTGCATTTTGCGGAGCACTGGCATTGATATTTATTGTCGCTACTCCCAAAGAGCCGTCATTGCCAGTCGTCCAATCATCCCAAAGTTGATGTGTATAAACATTTGTGGATGATGAATGCCAATTTGCTGATGTCGGAATAGTAAACCCGCGCGCCGCAAAGGCAATGGCGGCAACTCCAAAACCATTAGCAGTAGAGCTCGCAGTCAGACCGGTAGCGCCTGTTTTTGAAAAATCGCTTTGATAATTAACTGAGCTTACATCTAATAAATTCGCATTCTCAAGACCGCTGACCTCCATAATCATCAAAACACCGCCGTCGATATTGCCTGAATTATTAATTGAAACAGTTTTTGGCTCACTTACTCCGGCAACCTTATGCCATATGCCCACATCCAGACTGGCTGATGTGTCACTATATCTAGATACCGTAAAAGCTCCCGCTGTATTAGTCGGAACGCTAAAAGAAGTTGTATCATTACGATGAGTTGCGATGGCGATAATAACATTTCCGTTTGCTGGAGTATTATCAAAAGTTGCTGACAATGTATTTGCGTTATCCTCATTAGGACTTACTTTTGTTTGAACGATATTAACAGTCACAGAAGCTATTGCATCACTACCATTAAAATACATTTTGGTCTTGGCGATGACAGTTCGGGAAAAGTTTGCTATGTCATTAAGTAAAAAATTTTTAACTATATCAAATGAGGATATAACTAATTCATTAATCGTAGCAAATAGAGCAGTGCCAGAAACTGCACCAACACCTCGCATATTATTAACAATCTTAATATTATTATCAGTGAAATCTGCGTTATCAGAAAAATTCGAAGCACCTGTAGATTTCGCCAGCGATTTCAATGTTATTGAGCTATCTTGCCAAACAACATACGATGTACCATTTTTGCTTGTAGCAATGTCGGGATTACTTTCATTGATCGAAGTATCGACCCTGATATCATTTGCCCACTGTCTACTCTTGGCTGAATTATATTTCTGGATGTAAACGCTTGAATTTATCGCATCAACCTGATCTTGCCATGCAAAATAAATATTTCCCGAATCATCTTTTGATATTCCGGTTTTTATCTTATTATTTGTCGAAGTTGCTTCGTTAACCATCCAATTAGCTGGAATATTGTTGGAATAGGTTTTAATAATAAGCGTCGCTAATTTATCAATAGAAAAACTTTCGGCAGTTTTATTGCCTTCAGTAATAGATAAATGAATCGGTGTCAGTCCGGAAGCAGGGTCAAGAGAAAAGTCGCTACTATAACCAGTCTTGCTTACAGCAATCCTATATCCCTGGAATGATTTAAGCAGAGCGATATTTAATATGCCATTTGCATCAGTGACTGTAGTATGCTCATGCACGGACGGAACCAAAATATCATTGTCAATATAAACACTTGCATTAGGAACAGGGGAACCATTAGAATCAACAGAGTGAAGCTCTAATAATCCATAACCCGCATACACTTCTTTGGTCTTGGAAACAATTCTAGAAAAAACTGATATGCTTCTCGGCCCGAAACTACTTTCCCAACTCACTTTAATCGTGGCTTGTTTATAATCGTTAGGGATTGCATCTATACCACTCACATCATCATAGGGATCATTAGAGATTATGATATTAGTGGTGACTGTAAAAGTTCCACTCCTTTCAATAACAACAACCTGAGGAATAGTTCCGGAAGCCACATCGCTACCGATAGTTCCCACGTCGTCATATGGCATATTTCGAATTTGCTCCATTTTTTGATTAGCAATCTCGATCGCAGTTATGTTATTCATGTTATCGGCTGTTATTCGCAATGACATAATCATCAAACTGTAAACACCCAATATCAAAACTGCGATTATGGCAAGCGAAACCACAACCTCGATCAAAGTAAATCCTTTTTGTTTTTTTTGAGGGGATATTTTCATTAACTTTATATTGCAGATGATATCGAAAACATAGGCATAACGATTGCTATTGCAACGCCACCGACACCTAGGCCTAATGCAAGTATTAATAACGGTTCGATGATTGTCGGTAAATTTTCCATAATTTGATCAACTTCATCTTCATAAAATTCTGCCAATTCCATAAGAATATTATCAAGCTCGCCGGTCTCTTCACCGATTGCAACCATTTGCACCACTACAGGCGTAAAAAGATGCGGATACGATTTGACAGCTTCGTTCAACTTGCCGCCCTGTTTGATAACTTGAGACATATCCTCAAGGGCTTTTTTGTAGTGCAAATTGCCCAAGACATTGGCAGTAATTTGAAAACACTTCACAATCATGATGTCTGTTTTTAAAAGCGAACTTATGTTGCGCGCAAAGCGAGCTAAATTGATTTTTTTTATAATCGGACCAAAAATCGGAGCCTTGAGCATAATCGTTTGAAAGATATATTTCCCTCGATAAGTTTGCAAGGTCTTAACTATGGCGGTTACAAAAACGATTAACCCGATTACCACCATAATGCCATTATCCCTGATTGCGTCACTGGCACCGATCAAAATCTTCGTAGCCAGTGGCAACTCTGCATTTAACTCTTCAAACATGGCAGTGATTTTCGGCACCACAACAACTAACATAAAACCACCGATACCGAACATAGCGAATAAGATAACTGCCGGATATGTCATTGCACCCTTAACCTTAGAAATCAATTGATGTTCTTTTTTCATTTGCACATAAAGCTGTCTTAATACTTCTTCAAGCTTACCTGATATTTCACCCGCATCAATCATGCTCAAGAATAGATCTCCAAAAACTTTGCGATACTTCTCGAGAGCCTCCGCAAAACTTGAACCCTTTTCAACTCGATTCGCCACATCCGTCAAAACTTGCATAAAATGCTTATTATCAGATTGATCAGCCAGTGTTTTGAGCGCGCGAGCTAATGAAATGCCAGACTTAAGCATCAAGCTTAAATGCTGAACAAAGAATAATTTTTCCTTTAGGGTTATCGGAGTCAAAGCTAACAAAAAATCATTAATTTTATCCATTAGTGATACTTGCTCTTCTTTGACATCATTCGTGTCTAAATCTTGTGAGCTAAAATTTACTACCATATAAAATTGATTAGACTATTTAATTAATAAAAAATCAAAGAATTATTCCTTGGTTACACGCAATACCTCTTCAATCGTTGTGACGCCATTCTTAGCCTTGATAAAACCATCTTCAACAATTGTTAACATGCCCAACTCAACCGCCTTTCGGTGTATTTCATGAGCGCTGGCGTTCTTTACAATCAAAGAAGATATCTCCTCGGTATTTTCTAATATTTCATATATGCCGATACGCCCTTTATAGCCAGTGTTGTTGCATTGTTTACATCCCTTGCCACGATAAAACAATAATTGTGACAATCCCTTTTTTGCACTTATAATTTGTTTTTCCTTTTCTAGGGTTTCCAGAATACCGCCTATATTTAATTGCTTTTCAAGCCTATCTACAACATCAGCATCCAAATTAAAACTCTGAATGCAGTTGGGGCAAATTTTTCGCACTAAGCGCTGAGCAATAATAGCATTAGCCGTGGTTGCAATCAGAAAAGAGGGGATACCCATTTCGGTCAACCTTGGCAGAGTTGCCGCCGCGCTATTAGTATGAATAGTTGATAGCACCATGTGACCAGTCATTGCTGCATGAGTTGCAATTTCAGCCGTTTCTTCATCACGAATTTCACCAACCATGATAATATTTGGATCTTGACGCAAAAAAGCACGCAAACCCTGAGCGAAAGTATAACCGATTTTAGCATTAACCTGTGATTGATTAACATGTGGCATGCGATACTCGATCGGATCTTCAATTGTAGAGATATTTACCTCTGGCTGATTTAAAATACTTAATATCGTGTATAATGTCGTAGTTTTACCTGAACCAGTCGGACCGGTTACCAAAAGCACGCCATGCGGCTTGGAAATATTTCGCTTGAGAGCTTCGAGAGCGCTACGCTGAAAACCAAGTTGCTCCAAAGTTAAAATTTGCCCCTTTTCATTGAGCAAACGCATTACTATCTTTTCGCCATCAAAAGTCGGCAAAATCGAAACACGAAACGCCATCTTGTGTTCAGCGTTTGAAATTTTAAAACGGCCATCTTGTGGCAAACGATGTTCGTCTACTTTTAAATTTGCCAAAATCTTGATACGTGCCACGATGCCGGATTGAACATTCTTGGGCAAGACCATTACATTTTTTAAAATACCATCAATGCGATAACGCACTAGCACGTCTTTTTCTTCTGGTTCAATGTGAATATCGCTCGCACCCTCGATTATGGAATACTCCAACAAGGTGTCTACAATACGGACTACCGGCACATCTTGTGCTAATTTTTTCAAATCTTTATTCGTATCAAGCTCCGAAAGATCTTCTTTTTGCTCATCAGATAAATAATCAAACTCCGCCTTTAGACTTTTGTGATACTGCTTCAACGTATCATGAATGCTTTCTGAGGTGGTAATATAAAGAACAGGATTTAAACCGGTTTTTTTCTTAATAAACTCGATAATCTGGATGTTTTCCGGATTTATCATGGCCAACTTCAAATCTTTTCCATCTGAATCAAAAGCGATAATTTCATGCGCAGTCGCAATCGGCTCCGGAACAACAAACAAGACATCTTTGCGAATATTTTGATTTTTTAGATCAATGAACGGCAAATTGTAATAACTAGCCGTGTTTTCATACAAAACGAGGGAGGATGTGATCTTTTTCTCCACTAATAGGTTTTCCAAGGATTTGCCCAGGCTCGTAGCCTCGGCAGATAATTTTTCAAAATCATCAGCTGAAAGAATTTCAGCTTTTAGTAAGATATTTTTTAATTGTTTATTTGAAAACATACGAGGGATATTTATGCACAGTTTTAATTATTTTTTATTATAACATAAAAATGTTTTTTTACGAAATCAAAAACACGGACAAATTTCAGATAATTTGTTTTTTTATAAATTATGTGTTATTTTTTAATGGTGATATTTATGTGATATTCGCAATTTGTAAATTATATTATTTCTTATGTTTTCCAAGATATTAGATTTTTTTTATTTTAAAAAAGATGATGTCATAAATTTTTTAGGCGAACTTTTTTCCGCAACTTATGTTCGTTTTTTTATTGTGGCAATAATCGCTTTAAATATCGTTATTTGGATGATCGCGCATAAAACGATTATTTTGGCAGGAACTGACAATATTGCCTTGCATTATAATGTTGAAAAGGGAATTGATCTATACGGCGAGCCAAAAAAATTATATATCTTGCCGGTTTTCGGTTTATTTGTTTTTATTCTAAATTTTTTAATTTTATCTTTTATTAACAATAAAAAAGACAGAACTTTTATTGCCTACGCACTTTTGGGGTCAGCTTTTTTTGCCAATATTATTTTGGTAATGGCAATTATCTCTCTGTATATTGTTAATTTTGGACAATAATCCGCCTCGGCGGACTTAATCAGTAATAAAACAAAAAAAACTATGGCAAACGATTTTTACGCGATTAAAATTTTACTTTTCACAGGACTGGCATTTATTTTTACCATGGCCTGGACACCATTGTTTACGCATTTTTTATACAAATACAAATTAGGAAAAAATATTCGCAATAGCGGCGAAACACCTATTTTTTCCAAATTACACTTACACAAAGCGGGCACGCCGACTATGGGTGGCATTTTGATTTGGGTAACGGTATTAATTTTTTCAGTTTCGATTTACTACTTGGCACAAATTTTTCCAAACAGCATTTTTGTCAGCTTGAACTTTCTATCTCGCGAACAAACACTCCTACCATTGGGAGCGCTGGTAGCCACAGCTCTAGTTGGCTTATTCGACGATTGGCTTGACGTCAAGGGGGCTGGTGTCAAAGGCGGTGGTGGATTGAATATGACGCAACGTTTATTAATAACGACATTTATCGCAATTATTGGTGCTTGGTGGTTTTATTTCAAGTTGAATTTTACGCAACTTCACATTCCTTTTCTGGGTATAATCGATATTGGGTGGTTATACCTTCCTTTCTTTGTATTTGTCATTGTAGCAACTGCCTTCTCGGTAAATGAAACTGACGGTCTAGATGGGCTTGCTGGCGGAACGCTCCTAACATCTTTCGCATCATACGGCGTAATTGCATTTGCTATCGGAAAATATGACCTCGCAGTTTTTTGCGGTGTCATCGTCGGCTCATTGCTGGCTTTTTTGTGGTTTAATATTATGCCGGCACGATTTTACATGGGCGACACCGGTGCGATGAGTCTGGGTGTTACTCTCGGAATAATCGCCATGCTAACAAATACAACATTAATTTTACCAATAATCGGATTAATTTTCGTAATAGAATCACTGTCAGTTATCATTCAACTTACTTCCAAGAAATTGCGAAACGGGAAAAAGGTTTTTCTTTCAGCCCCAATTCATCATCATTTTGAAGCCAAGGGGTGGATTGAAGCCAAGGTTGTGATGCGTTTTTGGATTATTTCCGGAGTCGCTGCAACGATTGGACTGGTATTATTTTTACTAGACAACACGATGTAATATTAGTTATGAAAAAATTATTAACTACAAAAACAGGTTATCATTCCCTAGACAAGGGATTACTCATCGCTATTATTGGCTTGGTTTTATTTGGTCTATTAAGCTTATCCAGCGCTTCATCGATCGTGTCTTATGAAAAGTTCGGTGATCCTTATTATTACTTCAAACACCAATTATTTGCACTAGGGGCCGGAATCGTTGCATTTTATTTCTTTGCTAATTTTGATTATCGCCGACTTAAAAAATACGCTCCCATTTTTTTATTTTTTTCAATTATATTATTATTACTCGTTTTCATTCCTGGCTTAAGCGCACACTATGGCAAAGCACGCAGTTGGATTAATGTTTTCGGTTTTTCTTTGCAACCATCCGAATTTGTAAAATTATCCTTTTTGATCTACTTAGCGGCCTGGCTCGAAGCGCGAAAAAAAGATTTACACAACATTCATCAGGGCATCGGCCCTTTTTTAGCTGTCTTAGGATTAATCGCTTTCCTGATGCTTTTGCAGCCTGATTTGGGCACTCTGTCAATTGTCGGCATGACTTCAATGGTGGTTTACTTTGTCGGCGGAGGCAAAACTAAGCATATATTATATATTTTCTTAGCTGCAATTTTTGCGCTTTTTATTTTAGTGCAAATAAAACCTTATCAAATGAATCGTTTTAAATGCATGGCTGATCCGAATTTTAGTCGAAATGATGTTTGTTATCAAATCAATCAATCACTGATTGCGGTCGGATCTGGCGGCGTTTGGGGGCGGGGAATTAGCGGCAGTAAACAAAAATTCATGTATCTGCCCGAAGTGTCCAGTGATTTTATCTTTGCCGTAATCGGAGAAGAAGTCGGATTAATTTACTCCGTTGGCCTGATATTAACTTATATGTATATTTTTTATCGCGGCTACAAAATTTCCATCACTGCTCCGGATGATTTCGGCAAAATTCTCGCCATCGGCATCGTCAGTTGGATAACGATTCAGATGGTGGTAAATATCGGCGGGCTTATCAACATCATGCCTATGACCGGCGTGCCTTTGCCATTGATCAGCTATGGCGGGTCAGCAATCTTGACCGCCCTCGCGGCGTTAGGGGTGCTGATGAATATTTCGAGACAAACAACGAGCTGACGCTAATTAAAAATTATCAATTACGAATTACTACTCCCTCGCCCCGCGGGAGACCTGTCGTGAGCTTAGTCGAATGAGGGTCGGGGTGAGGGGGCGTTAAACGAAAATTAATTATATGGAAGCAAAAATTACAAAAAAAATACTTTTAACCGGTGGTGGTACTGGCGGCTCAGTTGTGCCGGTTTTGGCAATTTATGATGAACTAAAAAAATCTTCTCCGGAACTCAATTTCGAAGTCCGCTGGATCGGCACAGCCGAAGGACCAGAGAAATTCCTAATGGATCGCGAAAAGATTCCGTTCAAGACCATTAAATGGGGGAAACTTCGTCGCTATTGGTCATGGCAAAATTTCATTGATCCGTTTTTTATTAAATACGGATTCTATCAATCTTTATTTTATCTGATCAAATGGCGACCCAACATCGTTATCACCGCCGGCAGCTTTGTGAGTGTACCTGTTATTTGGGCCGCTTGGGTTTTGCGGATTCCAATTTTGATTCACCAATTAGACATGCGTCCCGGCTTGGCCAATAAAATCATGTCCTATTTCGCAACAACAATTACGGTTACTTTTGAAAAATCTCTTGAAGATTATGGTCGCAAAGCAGTTCGTACTGGCAACCCTGTTCGTGGCATCATGAGCACCTTAAATATGACCAAGAGGGAAGCGATTGAAAAATTGGGTTTTCGCAAAGACATGCCAATTATTCTGATTCTTGGCGGTGGCACTGGTTCGGATTTTATCAACAAAATGGTTTTAGAAAATTTACCAGAATTACTAAAGAAATTCCAACTCGTTCACATCACCGGCAAAGACCGTATGAATACGGCCGACAAAAATTTCGACCTTCCAAATTACAAAGCCTTTGAATTCCTTGATACTACCGGCATGCTCAAGTCCTTCACCGCTGCCGAGCTGGTAATCTCACGCTGCGGCATCGGCGTTCTGACCGAATTGTCTCATCTGGGCAAACCAGCCATTCTCATCCCAATGCCTGACAGCCATCAAGAAGAAAACGCGCAAGTTTTTGCCGACAAAAAAGGTGCGATAGTTTTGAATCAAAAAGAAACCGATGCTAAGATTTTTATGGACAGCATTTTGCAGGTTTTTGAAAATCAAGAATTGCGCGCAGAATTGAGTAAGAATATTCAGGGAATTATTCAAACAAATGCTGGCGGAAAGATTGTGGAGGAGATTAGGAGATTGGTTTAATTGTTTTGTCATCCCATCACTTCGTTCCAGGATGACAAATTTACATATTATAGAATTATCTAATAAATTTTATGACCGAACAAAAAATCAGAAAAGCTGCACGAACGGTTATTTTTGATGAACTTGATAGAGTTGCAATCCTAGAAGTAAAAAACGGCGATTATCATAAAATACCGGGAGGTGGCATTGATGATGGTGAAAATGAAGAATCAACCGCTGTTAGGGAAGCCTTAGAAGAAAGTGGTTGCGATGTCAAAATTATTAAAAAAATTGGCGAACAGGATTTTATTGATCCAGGTGATGATAATTTAATTCATCATTCAGTTTGTTTTTTAGCTGAGAAGATTAAAAATCATGAAACTTCCTTTTTTACCAAAGAGGAAGAAGAAAATAAGTTTAGATTGCTATGGCTACCAGTCAATGAAGCAATAGAACTGTTCAAAAATGTGAAGACTAAATTGCCCTTTGAATTGGCAATGAATAATAGAGATTTAAAATTTTTAGAAATTGCAATTCAAGATAAATTTAAAAAATAAAAACATATGGACCTAAATAAAATAAAAAAAATCTACATGATCGGCATCAAGGGCGTGGGCATGACGATGTTGGCACAGTATTTAAACAACATCGGCATGGAAGTGTCCGGCTCGGATATTGATGAGATTTTCATGACTGATGAAGTGCTAGAAAAAGAAGGCATTAACGTTTTTCGGGGTTTTGACGTGAAAAACATTCCCACAGACACTGATTTAATTATCTATTCAACCGCCTATAACGAAAAAACCAATCCAGAATTAGCCGTAGCTATGTCTTCAAAACATAAAGTCTTAAAATACGCCGAAGCGCTTGGCTTAGTTTTTAATCAAAAACATGGCATCGCCGTTATTGGCTCCCATGGCAAGACCACGACATCGGCCTGGTTGGGTTATGTGATGGATAGAGCCGGGAAGTCACCGAGCGTAATGGTGGGAGCGCGCGTACCACAATTTGATGGCGCATCCTTGAATGGACATTCGAGCTATTTAATTATCGAGGCGGATGAGTATCAAAATAAATTACAATATTTCACTCCAAAAGTAGTTCTTCTTAATAATATCGACTACGATCATCCGGATTTTTTCCCAACCGAAGAGAGTTACGTCCAAGTCTTTGCTGATTTTCTTCAAAAGATTCCGACCAAAGGTTTTTTGGTGGCGAATTTCGATGACAAGTTCATTCGCAAAATCGCCAACGTGAATTGTCGCGGTCGTGTTGTCAGTTACGCCATCAATGAATCAGCTGATTACATGGCTTATGACATTAAACAAGAGGGGGACAGACAAGTTTTTAAAGTTAAAATTGGCGTGAGCAGTTTCGACGAAGACGATGAAGTGGGCGATATGGATTTGGGAGAATTCAGCATCCAACTTTCCGGCCAACACAGTATTTACAACGCCCTAGCCGTCATCGCCACTTGTGCTGAATTAGAAATCGACCTAGTCGACATTCGCACTCATCTCGAAAATTTCGAAGGCACTGCTCGCCGCATGCAGACGATGGGCCAATTCCGTGGCGCAACCATCATCGACGACTATGCTCATCATCCGACGGAAATTAAAGCAACTCTGGCAGGTGCTCGGCAAAAATACGGCGACAAAAAAATAAAAGTTGTTTTCCATCCCCACACCTACACCCGCACAAAAGCCTTGCTCAATGACTTCGCCACCAGTTTCGGCGATGCCGACGAATTAATCGTGCTCGACATCTACGGCTCCGCCCGTGAAGAACAAGGAGGCGTACATAGCAAAGACTTGGTCAATATTATTACCAAACAATTAGACAGACAACTTGTCTGCAAACCCCGCACCGCTCACCTGCGAAAAGCAAAACACATTCCGACTTTGAAGGAATGTGAAGAGTATTTGCGTGGTGATATTGAGAGAGGTGATATCGTGATTTTGATGGGAGCTGGGGATATTTTCCGAATTGGTGAGAATTTAGTGAAGTAATTATAGTTCAATAACCGCATCACAATTATTAATAATTTCTTCTCTGTTTTCAGCAATTAAAACGGTATTATTCTTATCAATTATTTTTTGAAATATTTTCGTCAGAGTAGGCAGATCGCTCAAATGTAGTCCGCGAGAGGGAATATCTAATATATAAATACAACGGTCTCCTAATTTCTTGGATAAAATCTTGGCCAATCGCACTCGTTGCGCTTCTCCGCCAGACAAAGTACCTGACTTTTGTCCTAGCGCCAAATAACCCAAACCAACTTCTTGCAAAAATCCCAATTTTCTTTTTACTAAAGAATTATCTTCAAATAAAACCACCGCTTCATCAATCGTCATCCTCAAGACATCAAAAATTGTCTTGTTTTTATATTTTACTTTTTTCAAAACATGAATTTTATCTTTACCGAATTGCGTATTCAAACTAAAATGTGATTTATTTAATTTCAGTTTTTTACTTTCCGGCAAATTACTAAAAACATCTCGTATCGAATCCCAAATACCAAGGTAGGTGGCTGGCGTGCTGGTGATAATCGGACTCAAAATCGTCTGATCCACAAAATATGATCTACGAACATTAGTTTTTCCCTCAATCGATTTGAAGCCTTGGCGCATTTTCCATGCATCCTTACCTTTGAATAAAGCTCCGTAAACAATTGATAGTAAAGTCGTTTTGCCTGTGCCGATATTGCCCGTTAGACACATTAAGCTCCCAAGGGGAATATTCAAATTATAATTTTTAATATTATTTTTATTAATACCTTTGATGACCAAGGATTTTTTCTGCATCAATTTGGCCTTGTCATTTGGATTCCGCATGTAGTCCACCAGTTCTGCTTTTTTAGAAAAGACATAAATCGAAGTCGGCGTCTTAGCTTTTTTATAATCTGCCAAAGAGCCCTGAAAAATAACCTCACCGCCTTTGGCACCCGCCTCAGGACCGAATTCAATCACATAATCAGCATTGGCAATAATATCTCTGTTGTGCTCAACAACAATAATCGAAATCCCTTTCTTCAGACCGTCTCGTAATAATTTTAAAATATTTTCCCGATTCGCCTTAGCCATCCCCGCACAAGGTTCATCAATTATCAGCAACTCATCTTTCTTGATAATTTTTAAAATCTCTCGCAATTTGGCCATATTAGCTTCACCCAAACTCATCTTGCCATCTGGCTTAACCTTTTGTGATATTGCAAAAGTCTTCGGCAATTTACCAACAACAGCCTCAACTTTCTCGCCTTGCGATGCTTTATAAAGCACATCATAAGCTAAAGAAGACTTGCCGCTACCACTCTTTCCTGCGACGACAACTAATTTATTCAAGGGTATTTCAACGCTAACATTTTTTAAATTATTCGCCGTTGCATTTTTTATTTGTATACTATTTTTCATATATATAAAAGAAAGACCCCTGCGTGCAGAGATCTTTGTTGAGGTTTATTTTGGTTAACGGCAGGCAGTGCAAGCCGTGCATGCGCAACAAGCAGCTGCTTTTTCCAATGCTTTGTCGATGACATTGGTTGAGGTTATGGCAAACGGTTGGCTGAATGCCGAGAACATCTCAATACGAGGATTGAAGATTTTTTTCTGTGATTCTCCAATCATGATAGCCTCCTTTTTTTGATTGAAGGTTTTGGAAATAAATTCCCATAAAAGAACAACGACAATATTATTATACAAAATTATGATATTTAAGTCAAAAACACATAATTTGATTAACCTTAAAAAATGGGTTATTATTAATATAGCTACAATAAATATATTGCTTGAAAATTAATACATTTTAAAATTGTTTCGAAAATTGAAAATTCGAAAATTTGAAAATTAATATCCATGTTCATAGATACTCACTCACACGTAAATTTCAAAAACTTCCGCGATGACGCTGATGAAGTCATCCGCAATGCCTTGTCCGAAAAAACTTGGCAGATTGTGGTTGGTGCCGATTACAAGACTTCAAAGCGCGCCTTGGAATATGCGAACAAATACGAAACCGGTGTTTACGCTGCCGTGGGTTTACACCCGATTCATCTACACTCCCATCAAGAGAGCGACTACATCACTGCCGGCGAAGAATACAATTACGACGTTTACGAAAAATTATCTAAATTTGAAAAAGTGGTGGCAGTGGGGGAGATTGGCTTGGATTATTATCACATAGACAACACTCAAGACGTGAGCAAAATTAAGGAAACACAAAAAAAAGTTTTTTACCAACAATTACTGTTGGCAAGACGTTTGGATTTGCCAGCGATAATTCACTGCCGCCAAGCTCACGATGACATGCTCCAAGTCCTCGACGAATTCCGCCGTGAGAACCGCCAACTAATCCCCAAGGATCGCCCCTGGGCTGTCATGCACTGCTTCTCCGGCGACGAAGATCTCGCCTGGAAATACTTCGGCATCGGCATCATCATCTCCTTCACCGGCCTAATCACATTCAGCAAGCAATGGGACGACCTCATCCGCAAAATACCCAAAGACAAATACATGATCGAAACCGACTGCCCCTACATGACCCCGGAACCATTCCGAGGCAGCCGCAACGAGCCAGCACTCGTGTCCTATGTAGCTAAAAGAATTGCAGAAATTAAAAACTTAAGCATTGAAACCATAGAGGAGACTACTACTAGAAATGCGCGGATATTTTTTCGGATATAAAAATTTTCACAACAAAACACCCTGAACTAAATTTAGTTCAGGGTGTTATATTATTGCAAAATATATATAAATTTGTTACAAATACAAATTATATTTCCTTATATTAAACAAAATGCTAATACTATTGACAATTTTGTTGATTTGTGTTATATTTAGAGTATTAATTGATATAAAGAAATAATCAACAAATTGATCATTCAAAGGAGAATACATCATGGCAGACAAAATCATTTTAAACAGCACGCAGAAAGGTTTTTGTTCGCAGTACCTCTGGGCAACTATTTGGTTTATCGCCTTATGGGTTTTTGCACGGTGGGTTATTAAATTCAGGGAGTCCCTTAGCATTTGTGACCTTCCTTGGCCACAAGCATGTGCATATCTCTCGGTTGCCGTAATGATTATCATTGTGATTGGCAGCGCCCATACCATGATCTACGAATCAAGAGAGGTGAATACACTCTTCAAAAACGAAGAGGGCTACTGGGGAAAAATTCTTTGCGTTAAATACGGCTTTCCTTTTTCAAAAGCAACTTCACAGGTTATTTTTGACAGAATTGTCAGCATCGGCATCGAACAAGGAAGTCTTGATCGAATCCTGAATACTGGTTCACTGGAAATAACAATGATCACATTCACAAATGCCAATTCCAGAAAAAAGAGTTGGACAATGCCAGCCATTAAAAATCCTTATGATAGAAAAGTTGAGCTTGAAGAAGCACTCATGAAACATGAGGGGCTGCGAGTCAAGCATGAGTCCGGTAAATAAGCTACAAGTAATAAAAAAACAAAGCCACTTTTGAAATATATCGTGGCTTTTTTATTTTTCTTAAACAAAAAAAATCCGCCAAAATGACGAATATTTTTTATGTGATCCCTAGGAGAATCGAACTCCTGTTATCAGGATGAGAACCTGGTGTCCTAACCATTAGACGAAGGGACCATTTTGTGAAAAATAAATAGCCCTCCATGGGGACTGTTGGTCGCGTGATTGTAATTAAATTGTGATCCCTAGGGGAATCGAACCCCTGTTATCAGGATGAAAACCTGGTGTCCTAACCATTAGACGAAGGGACCGTAATATTTACGGCACTTTTGGTTAATTTACTTTTTTTTGACAAAAAATAAATAGCCCTTTTGAGAGCTGTTTGTATTATATATTAAACAAAGAAATATGTCAAGAAAGAGCTAATTGTTGACAAAAACTCAGTATTTTGCTAATATTTCCATATAAAAATACGACGCTCATTATAAAATAATGTATAGGAAAAATAGAGGAGGATTATGTGAAAAATATATTCATAGTATTTGAGGGTGTTGATTGCTCCGGAAAAACTGTCGTTGGTAAAATTTTATCAAAAAAAATAAATGCAAGATTTTACCAGACACCGTCGAGATTTTGGCGAAATCATCGGTCTATGGTTGAAGAAAAAAATGCCGTAATAAGATTTTTTTACTATTTATTCGCAACAATTTTTTCTTCATTTGAAATAAGATTAATGCTGAAAAAATCATCGGTCGTTTGTGATAGATACATTCATTCAACGTGCGTTTATCACAAGATTTATGGCTTTAAATTGTTGCGATATTTACCCGTTAGCCTTATACCAGTTTTAAAGCCTGACATTATTTTTTATCTTTACTCAGACTGCGACACCAGAAATAAAAGATTGGCTCTCAGAAAAAACAACACAAAAAAGGATTGCGATTCGAAAGCCTTGAATAAAGTTCACGCATCATTTATGGAATTTGAAGAATTTATCAAAATTGACACTTCAAATTTAACTATCAACGATGTGGTTGAGCTAATCATGACAAAACTGTAACACAATGAGGATTTCAAAAAAGATTTCCTCATTTTTTTTATTTTGACATATAAATAAAAATAATATTAGACATAAACCCAAAAATTTGTTATATTATACATATACTTAAACTTGTGGATAATTAATATTTTTTTATGACAGCAGAAACAAAAGACAATTTAACAGACGCAAATAGCCATGAAAAGGTAGAAGCCGTTATTGTAAAAAAGAAGGCGGGGAGACCTAAAAAAATCAATACTTCAACAAGCTCAGCACAGAAAGTAAGCAAGAAAGAACAAACTATTGCCAAGCCGAAAGTTGTTAAAGAAAAAAAGGCCGACAAAAAAAAGGAAGACAAAAAACCAATCGTAGTTAAACCATCGGCAAGCACCACAAAAACAGCCGAACCTATGTATTCTGATGGACCAATTAATCAAGAAAGTTATTCCGATGATGAAGAAATTGCTATCAAAATCAATATCAAAGGTAAAATTCAAAATAATCTCGATGAGTTGATTGCAACCACGGAAACTCTCGGCACAGAAAAGCCGGTAGAAGGCGTTGCCCTAGCCGCTCCCATTGAAGCTGCCAACGTTTCAACATCGCCAGTTGAAGCCGTTATCGCTGAAAGTAAAAAAGCTGAAGTCAAAAAAGATGTCGTAATCACACCAGATGCGGCAATTAAAATAGACGAAAAGGCTATCGAGGGCACTACCGAAGAAGATGGTCTATGGAATGTTGAAAGCGATGCAGTCAAACGAGTAATTGCCGCTGCCAATGCCGCCAAAGCAAACCCTGAATCAGAACAAAAAGCTCCAGAAGCTTCCATGGTCGAACACGAGGGCGGTGTTTTTAAATTATCAGCTCACGCAATTGGCATTTACAAAAAAATAGCTTACTTCTTCGCATTCCTGCTAGTTTCTGTAGGGGCAGCAGTCTTTTATTTCACATTTATACACGTCAAAATCGTCTTAATTCCAAGCCAAGAGAGGATAAGCAATAACACTATTTTTGACGTTCTTGACGCGGAGAAAAATCAAAACACAGAAGAAGCGCCGGGCGAAAAGATTATCGGCGTCGTCAAAGAAACAGCTGTTAAATACTCAAAATCATATCCAGCCACCAATGAAGAGGTCTTGGGCAAAGAGGTGGTTGGCAAAGTTAAGTTGGTAAATAATTACATCAAAAATCAACCATTAGTTGCTAGCACCAGATTATTATCAACTGATGGTAAATTATTTCGTTTAAAAAATACTGTCGATATTCCCGTAAACGGCACCATTGAGGCAGAAATTTATGCCGATGACCCTAGCCCGGAAATGGCGATTGGAGCGTCTAAATTTACGATTCCTGGTCTTTGGGCAGGACTCCAAGACAAGATTTATGCCGAGAGTTCCGAGCCAGCGGTTTACCAACAAAAGGTTAAAAAATCAATTTCCGAAGATGACATTAAGAATGGCGTAAAAGATTTGAAACAAGAATTATTAAACAACGCCAAAAAAGAAATTGGCGATGCGTATAATAATTACGACAAAACTATCTTTAAAATAGACGAGAATTCAATCGCAACTACGATAAATAACAAGGTGGGCGAGGAGATTTCTGAATTTGAAATTAGTATGGAAGCCAAAGTGGCAATCGTTGCATTTAGCAATAAGACATTTGCTGAAATTGCCAAGAATAAACTAATGAAATCATTACCGGACAACAAAGAATTAGTCAGCTTTGACAGTGATAATATCAATTATTCTCTAAATAATTTCGATGTTAATGCCGGTACTGCTAATGTCAGCGCCTCATTTGAGGGCATGGTCACTTTAATGGATAATTCCAATGTTATTGACAAAGAAAAATTAATAGGCTTAAATAAAGCTCAGATCAATGCCTACTTAAATGACATTGACAAAACCGCAAATCTAGACCTAGCTGGGCATGAAATCCAGTTCTACCCATCGTTCATCACCAAAATTCCAACCTTGATTGAACCAGGAAGGATTGAGATTGAAATTAGAAAATAATATTTTATACAAACAAAAAAACGAGTCCCGAAATTTCGGACTCGTTTTTTTATATAGAAGTTATTTATGATTGCTTCTTACGTCCCAATCTGGTTCTTTCATTCTCAGTTAAATACTGCTTGCGAAGACGGATATTTTTTGGAGTAATTTCTAAATACTCGTCATCTTTCATAACACTCATACCTCTTTCCAAAGTAATTTCCAATGGAGGAGTCAAACGGATTGCTTCATCTGATCCAGATGCACGCATATTCGTTAACTGCTTGCCCTTGGTTGGATTTACAATCAAATCCTCACCCTTGGAAGTGTTGCCGATTACCATACCCTCATAAACTTCAGTGTTGGCTGCAATATACATGGAACCACGTTCTTGAAGATTGAAGATGGAGAAACCAAGCGCTTTGCCAGTTGCCATCGAAATCATAGAACCAACGTCATGCTTCTCAATCTTGCCTACATGCGGTTTGAAGCCGATTACGCGAGTATACATGATACCTTCACCGCGAGTATCAACTACGAAGTCATTTCGGTAGCCGAGCAAACCACGAGTCGGGATTTCAAATAAAATTCTTACATGACCATGCTCTGGCTTCATTTCAGTCATATTACCTTTACGCTTGGATAATTTTTCAATTACTGTTCCAGTCATTGTTTCCGGAACACTGATAGTTACTTCCTCAAACGGTTCTAACTTTTGTCCATCAACTTCTTTGATAATTACGTGTGGCTGGGAGATTTGTAATTCGTAATTTTCACGGCGCATATTTTCTAACAAAATAGCGATGTGCATTTCACCACGACCATATACCTTGTAATGATCAATGGAATCAAAATCAATTTTCAAACCTACGTTAATTTCTAATTCTTTTTCTAATCTTTCCTTGATTTGTCTGTTCGTTACGAATTTACCTTCTTTACCGGCAAACGGGGAACTGTTTACAAAGAAGTTCAGGGAGATTGTCGGCTCATCAACGTTAATCGCTGGAAGCGCTTCTTGGTCGGCATTTTCACAAATAGTTTCACCAATAAAGATATCAGCCAAACCGGCTGTCATTACGATATCTCCGGCATAAGCCTCAGTCACTTCTTTTCTTTTTAAGCCTTCAAATGAGTATAATTTTGTAATTTTTCCTTCACGACTTGTGTCGCCAACGCCCTTGATGATTACTTTTTGACCAGCTTTTACCTTGCCTTCGTAAATTCGGCTAATTGATAGACGACCCAAGAAATTGTCATAGGCCAAGTTAAAAGCTTGCATCTTCAAAGGTTTTTCATCTAATTCAGCGCTTGATGCCATTGGCACTTCTTTCAAAACGACATCCAAAATAGGGAATAAATCTTTCGATTCATCCTCCATATTCATTTTCGCAATACCTTCGCGAGCAATAGCGTAAATAGTAGTGAAGTCTAATTGTTCGTCATTAGCACCCAAATCAAGGAATAATTCATAAACCATCTCTTTCACCTCATCAGGTCGCGCTGCCGGTTTGTCGATTTTATTGATAACCACAATCGGTTTCAAGCCTAATTCAAGGGACTTTTTCAAAACGAATTTAGTTTGCGGCATCGGTCCTTCTTGCGCATCAACTACCAAAAGAACGGAGTCAATGGAACGCAAAACACGCTCAACTTCGGAACCGAAGTCAGCATGGCCAGGAGTGTCCACAATATTAATCTTTGTGTCTTTGTAATAAACAGAAGTATTTTTAGAATAGATGGTAATTCCTCTTTCTTGTTCAAGAGCATTGCTATCCATGCTGACACCCTCGGCTGACATTCCGGTTTGGCGCATTAAAGCATCTGTTAAAGTTGTTTTTCCATGATCTACGTGAGCGATAATGGCAATATTTCTAATTTCCATAAAAAAAGTAAAACCACCCTCGAATAAGGGGTAGTTTATGTATAAATAAATCTTATT
>Ga0209749_1001149_pt1 | contig 25904 bp, 16 predicted proteins | sample EPASupsiteSAE347_FD_187267 | JGI IMG/M metagenome (GOLD analysis project Ga0209749, IMG submission 187267) | Bioremediated contaminated groundwater from EPA Superfund site, New Mexico - Sample SAE3-47 (SPAdes) (version 2) | ecosystem: Environmental > Aquatic > Deep subsurface > Groundwater >...
TCGAGACTTCGACATATCGCAACATCGTCTTTAATGGCGAGGTTGATGCTTCGGCAGAGCAGGGGCATGGCGGCACCTGGACTCTGGATCCCACGGACGTCACGATTCAGGCATCCGCCGGGAGTCTGGATCCGGGCGCGGCCGGGAATTTCATTCCCTTAGGGCTGGGGCCGGTTGACACGATAAGTACCGGGGCCATCAATAATTTCCTAACCGCCGGGACTAGCGTCAACATCGTTACAACCAGCATTGCCGGCGGCAACGGCGACATCACCGTAAATTCAGCCATAACTCCGGGAACCGGAAACATCCCGGTCTCTCTCACACTTACGGCAGAGCGAAATATTGCCGTCAATGCCGCGATCGACGGGAGCGGCCTTTTAAATCCGCTGGACGTCATCCTGGCTGCTACAGGTAATGTGTATGTTGTGGCTCCTGTTACGACGAACGGCGGCTCCTTTTCTTCTTCCGGTGTCGTCTTCAACAACACCGACGGAGCCATCACGACCGGCAACGGGAATATTACCCTGATGCATACGGGGAACATTACGCTCGGGGCTGACTTGAACGCCGGGGCAGGGACAGTCGCTCTCAGCACGACGGCCGGAGGAATAAGTCAGACTGGCGGGGCCATAACCGGCTCCAGCCTGGGAGTGCGCGCTGTCAACGCGGTTGATCTCAACCTGGATGCCAACGATGTCGCTACTATGGCGGGTCAGGTAACGGGAGCTGTGCAGGCATTCTCTTACAGGGATGCCAATGCGGTTACGATTGATTATGTAAGCGCTTTAAACGGCATTGTCACGAATAACGGGGCGATTACCGTAACAACTGTCGGCGGAGATCTTACTGTGAATAATACGCCATACCCTGATGTGGACGCGGGGTCGGCTCAGGTAAACTTGACTGCGGGCGGAGCGGAGAGCCGTCTGACGGTGACCGGAAGCGTGCGCGGAACCAGTGGAGTGACTTACAACGCCGACGACATGACGCTGACCGGTGCGACTGACGCCGGCACCAATGACGCCAATTTGCTTCAGACCACGATTAATCGTCCGATAGACCTCGGAACGGACGCGACCGGCTCTCTGGGTCTTACGAACGACGAACTTAATACTGTTACCGCCGGTGTTTTAAGGATCGGCGATGGCAATAGCGGAAATATTACTATAAGTGCCCCGATATCTCCGTCACAAATCCCGACATTGTCACTTCAAACGGGCGGCACTATTACACAGCCCGGCGGCGCCGTCGCCATCACGGTGACGAACCTGGCGGTGAGCTCCGCTGGAACAACAAGCCTGATGAACACAAGCAACAACGTGACCAACCTGGCGGGGCAGGTGACGGGTGCGGGGCAGGCTTTCTACTACGAGGATGCCGACGGCCTGTCTATCGGCACTGTAGGGACCATGAATGGAATACATACAAATAATGCTGCGATACTGATAGGAACCTTAAATGGAAATTTGACGGTGGACGATACCCCGGCGGCGAATGACGTGGATTCCGGGACGGGAAACATCGGATTAACGGCAGGAGGATCCGGGTGCCTCCTGACGGTTACGGGGAATGTGCACGGCACAGGGGGAGTAGAATATAAAGCTGACGATATGACCCTGATCGGGACGACAATCACCGGAGCAGGTGGCGCCAGTCTATATCAGAGCACAAATGGCCGCCCGATAGATCTTGGGACTAATACTGCCGAAACGCTGGGTCTGACGAACGCGGAGCTTCAGACCATCACGGGAGGCACTCTTCGAGTGGGAAGCAATGGCGGGGGGAACATCACAATAAGCGCCCCGGTTTTTTCTCTCAATGCAACAACTCTCGTCCTTGGGAACAGCGGCGGTACTTCAGCCATCAGCCAGAACAGTGGTGCGACGATTTCAGTTGCGAACCTGAGGCTCTCATCAGCAGGTCCTGTGACGTTGAATGAGGCGAACCATGTCGGCAAGCTGGCCGCTGAAATTTCAGGGGCCGGGAATGCTTTCTCATTCACCAATGCCGATGCCTTGAATGTGGGCACGGTTTATAGTGTAAATGGAATCACCACCAATAACGGAGCTGTCAACCTCACTACTGGAGACACGCTTACCCTGTCCCATAACCTCAGCGCCGGGACGGGGACGGTCACTCTTAATTCCTCGGCCGGAGGAGTCAACCAGACGGGAGGATCTCTTACGGCTGCCAATCTCCTCCTGACCGGCTCCGGTTCATTTGCGCTCAACCAAGCCGGGAACAATGTCGGAACGATAGCCTCGAATCTGAATGGAAGTCTCAACTACACAGACGCCGATACCCTGACCATCGGAACCGTCGGGGCTACCTACGGCATTCTGACCACCGGAGGATCTCTCTCCCTCAATGCGAACGGGATTACCCAGACCGCAGGGGGGCCGGTTGTGACCGGCGGCGGCGCCTACACCGCCGGTGCCGGGAATGGTGCCTACACCGCCAACGCCGCTGTCGCTGCCGGAGCAGGCAGCATCACCATCACGGCGGACGGCATTGATTTTCTGGGTGGTCCGGGCTCCGTGACCGGCACGGGAACGGTTTTGCTGCAGCCCTCGACGGATGCCACTTCCATAGGCATTGGCAGCGAATCGGGGACGCTGCAGCTCAGTACGGCGGACATCGAGGCGCTGGCCGACGGCTTCTACAGCATCACCATTGGAAGAACCGCCGGGCAACACGTCATACGCATCGGCGCCATTACTTTCAACGATCCGGTGACCGTTCAGGCTCCCGTTTCCCCCGGCCACATTTATGTGGACGGGCAGATCACCGGTATCGGCGATGCCTCGATAACCCTGGACGGACCGGGCGCCACAACGACCTTGAACGCCGACATCGTGACGGCCGGGGCTCCCATTATGATCAGTGACAGCGTGGAAATTGGAACCGCAAATGTTCTGCTCGATACTACCAATGCCGGAGGCGCACCGGCCGGTGCGGATATTCACATCACCGGGACGACGGACAGCACGGCCGGAAATGCCTATAGTCTGAGATTTAACTCCGGGTCGAACGGCAACATCGCCCTCTCTGGCGCAGTCGGAAACAATAATATGCTGAATGTGCTGACGGTAACCAATTCGAACTCGGCAGCCTTTGAAAGTTCACTCACGGCCAACACCGTGGTGTTGACAAACACCACCACCGGTCAGAGCATCACCTTCAGCGCCGCAGCAACAATCGGAACATTGACAACGGCCGCCCACGGATACAATGTCGTCTTCAACGGCGGCGGCACGGTGACGACGGACGCGACCTTCCTGAACACCGGGACGGTGACTCTCGGGAACAATGCCGGCGACGCCGTCACTTTCACGGGCGGCCTTGATACGACGGCCTGTAGCGGGACGTTCATCGGCGGGACGGTGAACACGACCAACGCCGATATGGATTTCGGCCCTGTTACTCTGACGGTTGATACGGTTCTAAGCACGGGCGGCGGTAGCATCACTTTCAGTAATACATTAAACGGAGAATTCAACTTGGGTATTACGGCCGGGACCGGGAACATCACCTTTGCCGGCGCGGTCGGAGATATTGCCCGCTTGGGCGCAATCACGGTAAATTCCACCCATAGCATGGGAACGGTCAATGTCACCGCTGCCTCCATAACCCAGCTTGCCGGGACGGGCACCACCATTTTCAACGGCGCCCTGGATACCAATGCTCCGGCCGGGATTGCGGTGACTGGGAACAACGTCGGAATCGAAGGCCCGGTGCATACCACGAACGGCGGCCCGGTTACGATCGCAAACGGCGGTCTTCTGACGATTGCGGCGGACGCTGACATGAACCTGGACGGGGCGTTCCTTCAGAATGGCGCCGGTCTGGTGCACACGGCCGGCGACATCACTACGACGAACGACGCCGTCACGTATACCGCGGCGACCACCTTTACCGGGAACAGCATGTTGGCGGCCGGGAGCGGTCTCATTACACTTGCAGCGGTAAAAATAGCTGACGGTGTTACATTGACGCTGGGGAGCGGCGGAGCCGGCGGGGTGACGGTGGCCAGTATCGCCGGAAGTGCCAACGGAGCGGCCTCGAACGTGACGTTCTACGTGTCGGGTCCGGTCAATGTTACCGGAACTGTTGGTACGGATATCGGGACGCTGACGATAACGAACAGCGGAGGTACTACATTCGGAGGAGCGGTAGGCAGCTCTGCCGATCGGATTGGGACGGTGGTTTTGTCAAATACGGCGGGGACCATAGAGTTCAACGATAGCCTTTATGCGACGAATCTGACGGATCCCTTGTTGGGTTTCAACGTGGCGATGCTGGGCGCCATAACGGACGTTACGAATGCCGTGACGTTCATGACGACCGGCACGGTGACTTTAGGAAACGGCGGAGATAATTTGACATTTGCCGGAGGAGTGACTCACACTGCCGGCCCGACGAACATCGGCGGGGACGTGAACACGACCAACGCCGATATGGATCTCGGCCCTGTTACTCTGACGGCCGATACGGTTCTCGACACGGGCCCAGGCTCCGGAAACATAACGCTCTCCGGGGCGGTGACGGGCGGCGGTTTCGACCTCCAGCTCATCTCTGGTTACGGGACGACGACGGCAAACGGGGCATTGAACGCAATCGGGACACTCACGCTTCAGGAGAACCAGGCCAGCTCGACCGGAACCATGACCTTCAATGATAATCTCTCGGCGAACTCGGTTGTGACTTTCGCCCAGGCATATGACATTTCGTTCCTGGGCGCGATGACGACAGTTGCCGACGCGGTAACCTTTGCCAACACCGGTGGGGTGATGTTCGGTAATGGCGGGAATACACTGACATTCACGGGCGGGGTCACGCACACTTCGGGGATAAATTATATCTATGGAAACATTGCTACTTCTAACAGCCCAATCAACCTGAACAACACGACGAATGCCGGGAACAGCACGCTTGCCGCCGGTAACAACAATATAACTCTTGGCGCGACGACCATTTCCAATGGAAGTCTTCTAACTCTCGGTACCGGTGGCGCCGGCAACGTTACGGTTGCCAGCATTGCCGGTGTCGGAGGCGGTAATTCTTCCGACGTTACCTTCTACGTGTCGGGTCCGGTCAATGTTACCGGAACTGTTGGTACGGACATCGGGACGCTGACGGTAACATATAGCGGTGGGACTACATTCGGAGGAGCGGTAGGCAGCTCTGCCGATCGTATTGGGACGGTGGTTTTGTCAAATACGGCGGGGACCATAGAGTTCAACGATAACCTTTATGCGACGAATCTGACGGATCCCTTGTTGGGTTTCAACGTGGCGATGCTGGGCGCCATAACGGACGTTACAAATGCGGTGACGTTCATGACGACCGGCACGGTGACTTTCGGGAACGGCGGGGATAACCTGACATTTTCCGGAGGAGTGACCCACACTGCCGGCCCGACGAACATCGGCGGTACGGTGAATACGACAAGCACGAATATGAATTTTGGGGCTGTTACCCTTACGGGCGACACGGCATTGAATACCGGCGCTGAAATCGGAGATATTACCTTCGGTGGCACCCTGGACGGCGGTTTCAGCCTGGATCTTGCCGCTGGTACCGGGAACGTGGTCTTCACGGGCGTGGTGGGCGGCTGTACTCCTCTTGTCAGCATAACGACAGATGCCGGCGGTTCAACCTCGATAAATGGCGGAATTATAACGACCACCGGCGCCCAGACCTTTAATGCCCCAGTGATCCTGGGTGCCAATACAGTCTTAAATGGAATCGGGATTACTTTCGGCAATACCCTGGACGGCGGTTTCAACCTGGGTCTTATCACCGGGGCCGGGAACATCAATTTTACAGGTGTAGTGGGCGGCATTACGAGGCTCGGGGCACTTACGATAAACAGCGCTAACGATGTGACTGCCGACGCCATCAATGCAGCATCTATAGCGCAGATCGCGGGCACCGGGACTACAGTATTCAACGGGCCACTTAATACGAATGACGCCGCCGGAATAGCATTGACCGGGAACAACTTTACTATAAACAACACGGTGACCACCACGGGCGGAGGCCCGGTTACGATCACCAATGCGGGATCTTTGCCTATTGCGGCGGTCGGAGACATGACACTGGACGGGGCCTTCCTTCAGAACGGAGCCGGGCTGGTGAACCTAGCCGGCGATATAAACACTACGAATGACAACATCACCTTCAACTCTGCTGCGACTCTCTCCGGACCGGTGGTGTTTAACGCCGGAATGGGAACGGTGATTCTCCAGGGAGTCACCTGCGACCCTCACGATCTTAATATAATTGCCGACGGGATTGATTTCAATGGCGGGACCGGCAGCATTACCGGAACGGGACATGTCAACCTTATGCCTTCGGCCGATAACGCGGGCATTGGGATAGCCGGCGGAGCCGGGACTTTACAACTCACCACTGCCGACATTCAGTCCCTGGCCGATGGATTCAACCGGATAACCATCGGAAGTGCGACCGGGCGGCACGTCATTACGATTAACGCAATCACCTTCACTGATCCGGTGCTAATACGGACTCCCGACGGCGGCTCCATCACTGTTAACGGCCAGATAACGGGAAGCGGAAACGCCTCGGTCACCCTGGACGGACTGGGCGAGACGACCACTCTGAATGCCGACATCGTGACGGCGGGAAATCCCATCATCATCAACGACAGCGTTCTTCTGGGGAGTCCGGCCGTAGTCACTCTCAACACGGCCGACGGGGTTTCCGTGGGAGCCAACATTTCGATATCCGGCGCTGTGAATGATACCGGGACCGCCAGCGCCCTTGTCCTTAACGCAGGAGCGGGCGGATTCGTTACGCTGGGCGGCTTTGTGGGCGACACTACTCCGATTGCATCCCTTACGACCACGGGCGCCATTAATAATATCCGGTGCGTTACGACCTCCGGGGCTCAGGCTTATACCGGGGCGATTAACCTCAACGGAGATCTCATCTCGGAAGATTCGGGCGCCATCACTTTTGCGGGGCCGGTCATGCTTCAGGGCGGCGGGAATATTCAAACCTCCGGCGAGGCCGGGGCCGACATCCACTTCCAGAGCACGCTTGACGGAGCTTTCTCCCTGTATATTGATGCCGGGTTTGGGGATATCCTCCTGGATGGAGCCGTCGGCGGAATCACTTCTCTGGCGGATCTTGGAATTGGCAGTGCCTATAACGTGAGTCTGCCGGCGATCAACATCAGCGGCGAACTGAGCCAGGGAAGCGGAATAGGCCCGACAACCTTTAACGGCCCCGTGGTGAGCGGCGGGGAGATTTACATGTTCTGCGGCTCGGTGGTTTTTGCGGGCACCAGCCACATCATCGCCGGCGGAGGGGCCGGAAATGTCACACTCAGCACCATGCTTGGCGGAATCTCCAGCGGCTCTTCCGCCGTGGATATCACGGCCGGGGATCTCAGCCTCTCCTCCGCCGACAATATCGGGACGGGCGTCAACCCGCTGGCGACGGCCGTTCAAAACCTGGATGCCGAGAGCGACGGCGCAGGCGGCATCTACATTTTAAATACCGGGAACCTCATTCTGTGCAACCTGGGGGGCGCGGCTGAGGCAATATACAGCAACGGAGGAGCGGTGGAAATTTCCGCCGCCTCGACGATCACGGTAAATGGTCCGGTTGCGACCAACGGCGGCAATCTTGTATTTACAGCCACGGCGGGTATAACCCAGTTGGGAGCCGGTAATATTGATACTACGGCTGAAACCGGAACCCCCGCTGGAAGCTGCACGGCCGATGCAGGATCAGGCTCTTATACAATGAATTCCGGTGCTATTATTCTGACCAATGATTCCGACGGAAGCGGGAATATTCAAATTACCGCTGCTTCCATCGGAATCGGCGTGATGAATGCCGGCTCCTCGGGTTCCGTGAACCTGACGGCCTCTTCCGGCTCCATACAGGCCAATCTGGTAACCGGCGTTAATGTCGCCGCAAGAAATCTGACTTTTTCAGCCCCCAATAATATTGGCACTTCCTTAAACCCCGTTTTGACGAAAGTTGAGAACCTGACTGCCCTGGCCAACAGCGGCTCTCTCTTCGTCAGCGAATACGAATCCTTAAACCTGCTGGATGTCAGGGCGGGGATTGATATCAGTATAACGTGCGCGGCCGGGAACATGGTGTTAACCGCGGTTAAGGCCGGTCGCGACGTCTACCTTACGGCTCTGGACGGGACCATTACCGGGGAGATTTCAAAGATCTCGGCGCAGAATATAATACTGACGATGAGCGCCGGCGGCACGGTGGAACCCATCACGCCAAGGCCGATCATCGTCAGCGTGGAAACCGCATCATCACAGATTCTCAACAGTGAAACATACCTGAGGGTAATCAGCGATATAAGCAACCCGTGGCAGCCAGACGCACCTGATTTTTCCACCTGGATGCTGCTTAACAAGCTCATCAGCCGGACGGAGCGGGTCCTGTATGTGACGCCGCCTTCCAAAGATACCCCCAGCCCGATTTCCAGCCTTTAATAACCATCCAAAGGATTGCACTTCGGGGCGGCGAAATATTTGAGTAAGTTTCGTCTGCCAATAAAGATTAAGGCCATAAAGAGGGGGGTTAAGCCATGATGGGACGGGCTTTCCGCTTGGGCCGGGCGTATCTTGGAGTGATATTCTACCTGCTGCTTTCCTGCATCGGTGTCTGGATATTTTCATACGGGTGCGGATCCCCTGGCGTAAGGGAAGTCTCGGCCGGGGATATAGTGTCCGGAGGCCGGGTCACGGTCAAGGTCTGCTGGCCGGAAAAGCCCAAAGAAACATTCTCTTCAAACGATTTGAAAACACTTCCCGGGACGGCTGTAATAGTTGAGATAAACATTTATGAACCCGGAACAACCAATCCGGTCGTGCCGCAGGTGCGGGTGACGCGGCCCACCGGACAGTCGCAGGTAAGTGTACTTATCGCCGGTATTCCTATCGGTCCCAAAAGATTGGCCGTCTATGCCTATGATGCGAACAATTACATCGTGGCCTACTCATACACCGATGTCACGATTGCAGCCGGCGATAATTCACCGTTGGAGTCTTCTCTGATCCCCGGAGATCCATTCGGTCCGCTTACTCCGACTCCGAGCCCCACGGAGACGCCGTCTCCCACACCCACCTCTACTCCCACCCCCACGCCGACTGAGACTCCCACTCCCTCTCCTACTGAAACCCCAACTCCTACTCCCACTCTCACCCCAACGCCCACGCCTACTGCAACACCTTCACCTACACCTACGTCCACTCCTGCGCCCACCCCATCTCCTACCACCACTCCTACTCCTACTGCAACGCCTACGCCTGCACCTACGGCAACACCAACTCTCACACCAACGCCGTTTCCCACTGCCACGCCATCTCCTCTTCCTCCTACCCCGGCACCTTCCCCGTTTCCCAAGCCGCCTCCCTCGGTGGACCTGACGATACCCACCAGCGGTATTGTGACAAGCACAGTTACGATCTATGGGTTCAACTTCGGGGACATTCAAGGCAGCGTCTCTTTCAATGGCACTCCCTGCACGGATATTTCTTTATGGAGCAATACCCTGATCATCTGTTCTGTTCCCTCCTCGGCCACGTCTGGTCCCGGTCCTGTGGTGGTCAGCCGCTCCGGGCAGGCAAGCAACGACGATGTCATCTTTACGGTGATTACTCAGTAAGAGAGGTTTTGACAGAAAGAATTTGAGACAGGGGGTCCTGGATATGAAGAGATGGAACATTCCGGCTCTGTGTTTCCTGGCGGTTCTCATGGTCCTGTCCTTCTTCCTTTCCGGCTGCAGCCGGGGAGGAGGGGTGTCGTCCCTGGCAACGGGCACCGACGCCCGGACGGGCGAGATCTCGCCTCCGCCTCTCCCGCCTCAGCCCGTTTCCCTCGGCACCTCTCCCAAGGGGGATGAGCTGGATAATGGCACGGCTCTCTCAACGACCCTTTCCGCGGGCTGGACGTCCATCTCCTTCCCCTTTGATTCTCTCACCTCCACGGACGGCTTCCGGTACCTCCTCTATCAGTGGGATGGGACCCAGTACCAGATGGTGGATCCCCGGAATGCCTCCGGCATAGACTGCTCGAAGGGCTACTTCGCCTACACGGATTATCCTGACACCGTCACGGCCGACGGACCCTACAGCAGGAGCATTACCTCGGTTCCCCTTCATACGGGCTGGAACTTTTTTGCCTTCCCCCGGCGCTATACCATGCCGTTCTCGCAGGTCACCCTCACCTACGGCGCCCAGACAAAAAGCCTGGGCGAGGCCACTAATTTCACCAATACCCCCCCGGCCTGGGGCTACGCCCGGATCTATACCTGCGATGGCGGGGCCTGGACCCAGCTTAGGTGCGACAACAGGGAAAATTCTCTTCAGCAGTGGAAGGGCTACTGGATCTACTGCTGGGTGGACGGGGCCATCCTGAACCTGGACCCCATCCTGGTACTGAACTCCGTAAGTCCCGCTTCCGGGCGCATCGCCGGAGGGGACCCGGTGACTCTGAAAGGGCTCAATTTTCTGCCCGGGGCCACGGTAACCTTCGGGGTGGTCTCCGCGACGGATGTAGTTGTGGTGGACGACACCACCATCACCTGCACGACTCCACCCCATGTGCCGGGGCCCGTGGACGTTACGTTAACAAATCCTCCGGGGGTGCAGGTCACACTGACCGATGGCTTCACTTACACCGTATCCATACTGATGGAGTTCATAACGATCGCTGCCGGTAATTTCACGATGGGCTCTTCAAACGGGGAGGGTGATCCCGACGAAGAACCCCGGCACACAGTTCATCTGGATGCCTATGACATTGGAAAATACGAGGTGACGAACGCCCAGTATGCCGTATTTGTGGCGCTCAGCGACTACGCGGCCGAGGGGGATTGGCAGAATGCCGGCGGTTCTTTGACCGGATATGCCGGCAGCTATCCTAACAGCCCGGTAATTAGTGTGACCTGGAATGATGCCAAGGCTTTCTGCGATTATTACGGGTACCGGTTGCCGACGGAGGCTGAGTGGGAGAAGGCAGCCCGGGGGACGGACACGAGGACCTATCCCTGGGGGAATACCTGGGATCAGAACTTGTGCAATAACTGGGATGGTCCACTCACCGGGAACAAGGCGAATATTCTTTCAGGAAGAGGGACTCTTCCGGTGGGCTACCTTCCTTCCGGAGCTTCCCCTTATGAATGTATGGATATGGCGGGGAATGTGTGGGAGTGGTGCCAGGACTGGTATGGCGCCACATACTATTCTTCGTCACCGTCTTCCAATCCGCAGGGGCCAGTGAGCGGTACCGAACGCGTCCTGCGCGGCGGTGCCTGGAGCGACAGCGGCGCCGGCGTCTTTCGGTGTGCCATCCGCCACTCGAACGACCCGGTCAGCTGGGTCTACAACCTTGGTTTTCGTTGCGCACGGGGCGTGCCGTGATCTTCTGAAATTCAGCTCCTGCTTTTTCTCACAGAAGCCCCGCCGACGGCGGGGCTCTTTCCTGTTTCGGGCAGGAATTCAGGCGGCCGGAATGAATAACAGAATAATGGAACGCAGGGGCGACGCAACGTCGCCCTTTAGAATGGAGTGATGACCTTGCCATGCGGGTTTTCGGCCCGGGTACTTAAAGTGAACCTCTTTGACCTCTCGGCAGTGACCGAAGAGATTGATGAGAGCCTGTATAGAAAATATCTCGGGGGCAGCGGGCTGGGAGCCAATTGGCTCTACTACGATTACTATTACCGTCATGCTCCGCTTCATCCTGAGCAGCCGCTTATTTTCATCGCCGGGCTCCTGACCGGCACCATGGTGCCCACGGCCTGCAAGACCTCGGTCTGCGGCCGCTCCCCCCAGACCGGCATCTGGAGCGAGGCCACGGTGGGCGGATTCTGGGGCCAGCAGTTGCGCGGGACCGGTTACGACGCGATCATTATTGTTGGAAAAGCTGAAAAACCGGTCTATCTCTGGCTTTCCGAGGAAGGAGCATACCTCAGACCGGCCGACCGCCTCTGGGGACTGGATACCTATGCCACCTCCGACGAAGTTCGTAAAGAGACCGACCCGAAGGCCCAGGTGGCCTGCATCGGCCCGGCCGGAGAAAATCTGGTGAACCTGGCCTCCATCATGATCGGGGGTCACGAGGGCCGGGCCGCCGGAAGATGCGGCCTCGGGGCGCTCATGGGATCCAAGAATCTCAAGGCGGTCGTTGTCCACGGCAGGAAAAAAGTGGAGCTCTTCGACGCGGAAGGACTTAAAGAATCGGTGCGCTCCTCCATGAAGGGCATCAGGGAGGCGACGGTCGGCCTAACCAACTTCGGCACCGCCGGTTTCGTCAAGAACCTGGAGCTCTCAGGCGACATGCCCATCAGAAATTTCGGCTCCGGCCGCTGGGAGGAAGGCGCCGCCAAGACCTGCGGCCAGGTCTTTCTCGAAAAGGGTTTTAAGCGTCGCTATGGATGTTTTGCCTGCCCCATTCTCTGCGGCAAGGTGATCACCGTTCCCTCCGGCCAGTTCGCCGGCCACGAGGGTCACTCCCCGGAGTACGAGACGGCGGCCGGTTTCGGCGGGCTCTGCTTGAATGAGAACCCCGATACGATAATCGAGGCCAATGATCTCTGCAACCGCCTGGGACTGGATACCATCTCCACCAGTGGCGTCATCGCCTTCGCCATGGAGGCCTTCGAGAAGGGAATCCTGACGCTTGAGCAGAGCGGGGGACTTTCCATCCGCTGGGGGGATTCCGGGGCCATCGTCGGGCTCGTAAATAAAATAGCTCTTAAGGAGGGGATCGGGGAACTCCTGGGAGAGGGAGTGCGATTGGCCGCCGGAAGGCTGGGTAAAAACGCAGTCGAATTCGCCATAGAGACCAAAGGACTGGAGTATGCCTACCACGATCCCCGGGCCTTTCCTTCCATGGCGGTAAACTACGCCACCGCCAACCGGGGAGCCTGCCATCTGGAAGGTCTGACCTATTTTGTGGAAAACGGGGCCCTCCCTCCCGAAGAAATCGGCTTTGAGGGCGACCTCAACCGCTTCAACCAGGAGCGGAAGTCGGAACTGGCGGCCACGATGCAGGATTATATGAATGTTCTTAATGCGCTGGGCCTCTGCAAATTCCTGGTGCGGGGGCGCGTGGGGCCGGCGAAGGTAGCCGAGTGGGTGAGCCTGGCGACCGGGTGGAAGATGGACACCCGGGAACTCTTAAAGTCCGGGGAGCGGCTGCACAATATCAAACGCCTGTACAACAACCGCCTGGGCATAAGCAGAAAGGATGACGTGCTCCCCATGCGCCTGCTCTCCCTTGATCGCGGAGGCGCTTCGGCCGGGAGCCTGCCCCACTGGGGCAAGCTCATCTCGGAATATTACCGCTATCGCGGCTGGGACGAGGAGGGGATTCCATCCCCCGAAAAGCTCAGGGAGCTGGACCTGATTTTATGAAAGTGAAAGTTAAGCTTCTGGGGCATCTTCCGTATTACCTCAAAGACAAGGCGGAGGAGTTAACCGTCGAGCTTCCGCCTGATTCAAGCCTTGGGGAGCTTTTCAAGACTCTGAAATCCCTCGGGGTCCCCCTGGTCGACGTGGAGCTGGTCTCGCGTGACGGGTGCCGGCTGGACCAGGCGGCGGCGCTTAATGAAGGGGACTACCTTGAAGTACTTCCCATTGCGTCTGGAGGATGACGGTGAAATACGACCTGATTCTTAAGGGCGGGATGCTCCTGGACGGGAGCGGGGAGCCCCCTTTTATTGCGGATGTCGGCATCCTGGGAGGGCGGATAGCCGGGATTTCCGACCTGTCCTCCGAAAAGGCGTTTCGTCTCATTGATGCCCGGGGCCTGGCCATATCTCCCGGTTTCATAGATCTTCACACCCACTCCGACGAGAGTCTCCTGGTCAATCCCCGCTCCGAGAGCAAGATTCGACAGGGGGTCACCACCGAGGTACTGGGCAATTGCGGAAATTCCCTGGCCCCTCTGGAAGGCGAACTTTATAGCGAAGTCCAGGGGGACATGAAGAAGGAATACGACCTCGATGTCTCCTGGCGTTCGGTCGGAGGGTATCTTGAGCGCCTGGAGAAGCAGGGCGTGGCCGTCAACTGTCTGACTCTGGTGGGAAATGGAAACCTGCGCGCCTGCGTTCTTGGTTTCGAGGAAAAGCCTCCAACGGCGGATCAGATGGAGAAGATGATGTGCCTGCTTTCAGACTCCATGCGGGAAGGGGCCTGGGGTCTTTCCAGCGGCCTGATCTACGTGCCCTCCGTTTTTTCAGATACTGAAGAACTGATTAAGATGGCCGGGGTGCTGCCTCCTTTCGGGGGGATCTACACCACCCATATGCGCAGCGAGGGAGACCGTCTTCTCCCGGCCATCCTGGAGGCGGCGCGTATCGGGGAGAAGTCAGGCGTCTTTGTGGAAATTTCGCATCTTAAGTCTTCCGGGCAGAGAAACTGGGGTCAGGCTCCCCGGGCCCTCTCTCTACTTAATGAATTAATCGGGAAGGGCCTCCGCCTCGGCTGGGATCAATACCCTTACTCGGCCTCATCCACCGGCCTGGACAAGGTGCTGCCTCTCTGGGCCCTGGAAGGCGGGGAGGGAGCGGCTGTTTCGCGCCTCAGGAATCCTGAAGCGTACCGGAGGATTCTCGAAGAAATCGAGGCGCATCCCCAGAAGGACTGGTCCCGGGTACTCATCAGCACCGTACCCTCGGAAAAGTATAATCCCTGGGAGGGACTTTCAGTTGAGACCGCCTCTTCACTCGCCGGAAAAGAGCCGTCTGTCCTGGTGCTGGACCTTCTGAGGGATGTGGGTTTGAAAGTAGGGGCTATCTTTTTTTCCATGTGCGATGGGGATGTCGAGGAAATCCTCCGCTCCCCCCGGACGGCAATAGGCAGCGACGCCGCCGCCCGCGCACCATACGGTCCTCTCGGAAGGGGCAAACCCCATCCCAGGAGCTACGGCACCTTTCCCCGGGTGCTGGGCCATTATTCCAGGGATATGAAACTATTCTCCCTGGAGGAGGCAGTCCGAAGGATGACCTCGCTGCCCGCCTCGAGGCTCGCTCTTAAAGGGAGAGGCCGCCTAAGAGAGGGATACTGGGCCGACCTGGTCGTCTTTGATCCAGAAAAGATTCGCGATACCGCCACCTTTGATAATCCGCACTCATACCCGGAAGGCATTGTGCATGTACTGGTCAACGGCCGGGTGGCGGTGGAAGCGGGCGATCACACCGGGGTGCTGGCCGGGAAAGTTCTAAGAAAGAGTGAATTGTGATGAGACCACCCGATTCTTATAAAAGGCCCAAGGTAAAACGCGAGGATCCCAGGAAGGCGATGAGAAGCGCGGGAATGCCCTCTGCGCGCCAGTACAGGGAGAGTCGTTCCAGCAGGCCCCCGGTCAAGAACATACCGCTCCCGGTGATCCTGATCGGAGCGACCCTGATCACGCTGATTGTATTCAGCCTTTTTTCTCTTGTTTTGTTCGGCCGCAAAACCCGCCCTCCTGAAATGATCATCACTTCATCGGGAGGTGAAGTGATGATAAAGAAGAAGCGCTCCGGGACATGGGAGCAGGCGGAGAATTATGCCACGCCGTTTTATCAGGGCTGTTCCATCAGGACGGATGCAGGTGGATCGGCCGTCCTCTGCCTTTCAGACGAACAATTTTTTGGCCTGGGTCCTTCCACCGAGCTTTTTATCACGACCCTGGCCAAAGGGTCGGAGCCCAAGATTAAATATGACGTCCTTCTGGACCTTAAATCCGGTCGCCTCTGGGTTGAGCGGAATGCAAAAATTAAGATTTCGGTCAATACGTCGGCCGCCCTGGTAAGCCCGGCTATGGGAGCCTGTGAGATCGCAACGGACGGCGTGAGCCTGCGCGTTCTATCATTCTTTGGAAGTACGGAATACACTCCGCATATCAATGAGGACAAGGTGATGACGGTCCCCGATGGCTTTGAATCCATTTTTATGCCGAAAGAGAAAAAGATAATAATGCCGAAGCCTTTCAAAGCGGAGAAACTGGATGAGTGGGAGAAGCAGAGCATCGGCCTCTTCAGAGACCGGGAGGCCATGAGGCGTATTCAGGATGCTCAGCACCGATCGTTGCCTCCTAAAAAAAAGTCAAAGTGAATTAAGGCGGCTGACATGGAGAAGGAAAAGAAAAAATTGGATCATGAACTTAAGAGGCTGTGCGAAAGTTTCGAAGGCCGGGCGGGAGTGGCTGTCCGCGGCCTGGCCGGAGCGGAAGAATTTTTATTGAACGAGGAAGAGAGTTTTCCCGCCGCCAGCGTGATCAAGATTCCCCTGGTCATGGAGGTCTTTAGACGGGCGGAGGAAGGCGCCTTCTCCCTTGACGACAGGCGCAGGCTCAGGGAGGAAGACCGGGTCGGCGGAGCGGGAGCCCTGCAGGAAATGCACGGAGGCCTTGAGGTTTCGGTCCGCGATCTGGTCCGGCTGGCCGTCGTCATAAGCGATAACACCGCCAGTAACATGCTGATTGATATTGTCGGGATGGAGGAAGTTACCCGTTTCATGGGAAATATCGGCATGGGAAAAAGCTTTCTGGGCCGCAAGTTCATGATAGAGCCTCTCTCGCCCGTAAACGTAAACTACACCACTCCGCTGGACATGACGGTCTGTCTTGCGGAGCTTTACCTTGGCAAGGTTCTTTCCCCGGACTCCTCACGGGAGATTCTCGGTATCATGCGGCGACAGCAGTTTCAGGAAAAAATACCGCTCCTCCTTCCTTCCGGGGTCGAAGTGGCCAACAAGACGGGAGAGATTCAGGGAGTCAGGCATGATTGCGGAATCATCTTTATCCCGGAAGCGCCGGTGGCCATTACTGTTCTCACCAAGGATTGCGCGGACGGCCCGCGGGCCGACCGGCTCATCGCCGAAATTGCCCTGGCGACCTTCAGGTATTTCTCCGGCGGATGAAGAGGAACTCCTCCCCCCCGTAAAGAAACATTACTACGGGAGGATTGTTATGCAGATTGCCAAAGTTGACGAAAAGACCCGGGAGACCATCCAGAAGTCAGCCCTTAAATTCATCGAGCTGGCGGAGAGAAAATTCGGGATCAGGCTGGATTTTTCAGAGGAATCCCTGCTGATTGCCGATGAACTCCTGACCCTGTTTTTCAAATTCAGAAAAAAACATTATTATACGGCCTCCGTTCTCATCGGAACTTTTCTGGGGGAAGTAATCATTGAGCAACTTGGAGGCAAATGGCTGGTGGATTATACCCTCAAGAAGGTGGGCAAGACCAAGGTCATGGTCTACCCCATAAAGAGGGCTCAGAAGCGCCTCTCCCGGGGGATGGAAGATTCCCTGGTCAGTTTCTACCGTTCTCTGAAGCTCAGCGCCATGCAGGATTCGGTTTTTGCTCCCAATAGAGAGAAAATTCAGGCAGCTCACCGGAAGCTGATCCAGAACGGATGGGATATCAAGTTGCTCATGCGGATCCTGGACGAGGAAGAGCCCAAGTACGTGAGGGAGGAGGCCGCCGAACTTCTGGGGCGGCTCGAAGACAGAAAGATGCTGGACAGCCTGCTTGAAGCCCTTAAGAATTCAAGTACGGCCTACTATGCCGCCATTGCCCTCCAGGGGATTCCGGATCCCTCAGCCTTTGAACCGCTCATGAAGGTAATGAACAAGTCCCGCTCGCCCGGCGCCCGGATGCAGGCGGCCCTGGCCCTGGGAGAAGTAGGGGATCCCCGGGCTGTTAATGCCCTGGTGGATATGCTCTCGGATACGGACGAGATGATGTGCCATTACGCATCCATCGCTCTGGGAAAGATCGGCGGCGATGAGGCGCTTGAAAAACTCCTTGAGATCATGGGGGAGCAGAGGCCCGGAAACAGGGTCTATGCAATCGCAGCCCTTGAATTGACGGGCGACCGGAGGGCGGTTCCCGCCCTGATCGAAGCACTTTTTTCGCGGGACGAAGATGTGCGGGAGGCGGCGGTTTCGGCCCTTCAGTATATCCCGGATGAGCGGGCCCAGAGTCCCCTTGTTTTTCTCCTTAAAGATCCTTCATCGCGCATCCGAACCCTGGCGGCCTATGCCCTTTGCAGCATTGGGCATAAAGAGAATCTCCCGCTCCTGAGGGCCCTGCTCAAGGACGAGGTGCCTTCCGTGCGCCAGCACGCGGCCCAGCTCGTCGAGTGGCTGGAAGCCGGAAAACCCCCGGCGGCCAAAATTGTCTAAGCCAGGAGCTCCCGGAAAGAAGCGCATTTTCCGCTCCGGATTCATAGTATTGGTTGGCAAACCCAATACCGGCAAATCCACTCTTTTAAATTGCATGGTCGGCCGCAAGGTGGCCATAATCTCGTCTCATCCTCAAACCACCCGCCAGCGGGTCATCGGCGTCCGTAACGGCCCGGGTTTCCAGATAGTCCTGGTGGACACCCCCGGTTTTTACGAGCCTAAGCACGCCCTGGGGCGCCTGATGCGAAAGTCGGCCCAGGATGAAACCGAGGGGGCCGATCTCATCCTTTTTATGGCGGATGCCTCTTTCCCACCGGGGAAGGAGGATCTGGCGGTGGCCGAGCACCTCTTCGACAAGGGAGCCGCCGGTATAAAAAGTGTTTTCCTGGTGTTGAACAAGATGGACCTGATCTCCGCCTCCGTTCTCAAGCAGAGAGTCGAGCAGTATTCAGCTATCGGAAAATTTCAGAAGGTCTTTTCCATCTCCTGCGTCTCAGGTAAAAACATCGGGGAACTTTTTGAAACACTCATCGCAACGTTATCGGAGGGGCCCGCCTATTACCCGGAAGACGCCGTTACCGACCAGGACGAGCGCACCATGATCCGGGAGATCATCCGTGAGAAAATTCTCCAGGTAACCCGGCAGGAGGTTCCGCACTCGGTGGCCGTCGAGGTCGAGGAGATGCGGCCGGCCGCCGGGAAGGAAATGGCCTACATCCGGGCCGAGGCTTTCGTGGAAAAAGATTCCCAGAAGGGCATACTGGTCGGAGCCGGGGGAAAACGCCTGAAGCTCATCAGCACCAATGCCCGGAAGGACATCGAGAAGCTCCTGGGAGAAAAGGTCTTCCTGGATATATGGGTCAAGGTCAAGCCCGACTGGCGCGACCGGGAGGACGTCCTCCGCTCCTGGGGTTACGAATAACGTCTTCTTCAATCACTGCGGCGGCGAGTCCTCAAGGCGTACGAGGTTTTAATAACTCGTTGCCCTTGCCATGTGCTGCTTCTTCTGATATGATGAAACCAGAAAAGGAAGGTGCTGGAAATGAACGCACTTTACAGCGCAGTCGTCTTCAAAGAGGATGAGCAGTTTGTTGCATATTCGCCCCAGTTTGACCTCTCCAGCTGCGGAGATACCCCGGATGAAGCCCGACGGATGCTGAAAGAAGCCGTCTCTCTCTTCCTCGAAGAAACAGATAAAACCGGAAAGGCGGAAGAGGTTCTCCAGGACATGGGCTTTATCTTGAAAGAAAGCGTCTGGACACCGCCACCCGTTGTTGAAATATCCCTGCGAGAGGTTGCCTGATGCCCCGAATTGTCCCCCAGGACAGTGACAGGCTCGTAGAAGTTTTCAAAAAGGTCGGATATGTCTTTTCTCGCATATCCGGGGACCACATCGTCATGGTCAAACAGGGTTCTCCCAGGCCTCTTGTCATCCCAAGGAAAAAGAACGTGCCGGTTTTTGTAATTCTGAATAACCTTCGCCTTGCTGGTATTTCTCGGGACGAATATCTCAAATTGCTCCAGGCATAATTACAGAATAAAATACATAGCGTTTTCCATTCAAAGCCCTCAGTCATCAACAAGTGCGGCGGCGAGTCCTCAAAGCGCAACGGCGCCGTTTTTTTTGCATAAACCGGTGGGTGCCTGAAAATTGGAGATGGAAGTTAAATAGACCCCTCGGTTGTTGCGAATAGTGTAGCCAATAAAGAGGAAAAGCCCCGGGGCCGTCGAATTGTTCCCTGTAAGATGACAGAAGAGTTTCAGATTCGAAAAGTGGTTGCCGAAGTGCTGGAAAAGCTGGCGGGGGAGGAGCAAAAAGCTCCATCCGCCGGATTTAAGGTTCCCATTGTCTTTTCCAACCGCCATGTTCACCTGTCTCAGGAGGACTTTGAATATCTCTTCGGGCCCGGGTGCGCACTGAGCCCCATGAAGGACCTGAGCCAGCCCGGGCAGTTCGCCTGCCGGGAGACGGTGACTCTGGTGGGACCGAAAGGGGTCTTTCAGGGTGTGAGGATTCTGGGGCCTTTCCGCAAAGCTTCGCAGGTGGAGATCTCCATCTCGGATTCGTTCGCTCTTGGAATTTCTCCGCCCCCTCCAGTCCGGGATTCGGGAGACCATGAAGGCACTCCCGGAATCGTCGTGGTGGGCCCCCGCGGGGCGTTGAATTTAAAGAAAGGGTTGATTGTGGCCCAACGGCATATTCACATGACGCCAGCGGACGCCGAAAAACAAGGTCTTCAGGATCGGCAATATGTAAGGGTGAGCGTGGAGGGCGAGCGCCCTCTGATTTATGAGAAGGTCCTGATTCGGGTCAATCCGGACTATGCCCTGGATATGCACGTGGACCTGGACGAGGCTAATGCAGCTGCTCTTCAGTCTGGCCAGATGGCCGGGATAATCAAGTAATATTAATTAGGAGGTGCCTGGGTTGTATACGACATTTGAAGCTATGGGAATGATCGAGACCAAGGGTCTGGTGGCCATGATCGAGGCTTCCGACGCCATGGTAAAGGCGGCCAATGTAAAGCTGGTCTCCTATGAAAAAATCGGTGGAGGTTATGTCACCGCCATCGTTCGGGGTGACGTCGCCGCCTGCCGGGCGGCCACGGACGCCGGCGCCGCCGCCGCCAGGAAGGTCGGAGAACTGGTGAGTGTCCATGTGATTCCAAGACCGCACCGGGATCTGGACGAGGTGCTCCCGATCGCTCCGCCGAGGGAACTGCTTTCCCAGCTCGAAAAATCCGAAAAAGGAAAGTAAGCGGCAAGTCTGTCCTTACCCCTCCCTTTCTCGCTATGTCCGATGACTCTGCCTGACGCAGGAAGAGATATCTTTCTGCCGGGAAGAGTCGTCCGGGCCTTTTGATGTATAAGTTTAGGAGCCGTTCATGGATGCCGAGATAGTAGAGCTGATTACCAGGAAGGTGATGGAGGCTCTGGAAGGAAGGGAAGCAGTTAACCTGCCGGAACAGCAGCCGGAGCCCGCTGTTCCAGCGGCACCGCTGCCTTTGCCAGGGGAAAAAATTCTCCTGGTAATGGACCGGCCTTCGCAGGGAGCAGAAGAGGCCTTTGACCAGATCCGAAAGTTAGGCGAATCAGGTGTTTCCTGGTCGGTCCTCCATACTGTAGAAGCAGAGCCGGAAAAGACCAGGAAGCGTCTTGATGGCCGAAGCTTCCCCTTCATCGATAAGCTGCCTGAAAATCCGGATGAATTAATCCGGTCCTTTGACGGAATTTTTATCCCGTTTTTCTCTCTTACGGCCTGCTCCAAAGCGGCTCTCCTGATCGAAGATCATCCGGTGCCGGCCGTGCTCTTTTCCGCCTTGCGCGAGGAGAAGCCGGTTTTGGCCGGAGCCGACACTCTTAATTCTTTCCTTTTTTACTCGGCTGCTCTGCCGAAAACATTTCTCGACGTCCTCCGGGAGCACCGCGCGGCTGTAGAGGGCTTCGGGGTGGTGCTGGCGGAGGCCAGGGCCTTTTCATCGGCAGTCCGGGAGTTATTCAGCGGTAAAATGCCGGGTTCGAATCGAACGAAGCCGGTCATCACCCGGGAAGATGTTATTGTCTCCCACCGCTCAGGGACCCGGATTCTGGAATTTCCCCGGGGTACCATCGTCACTCCGCTGGCCTGGGAGACGGCCGGATCTCTTGGCCTTGAGATACGGATCATCTGAGGAACCAAGGAGGAAGTCTGTGGAGATTAAAAAAGAGGAAGTCAGCCGGATCGTGGAGGAAGTGGTCCGGCAGTTTCATTTGAACGGAGGGGCGGTAAAAAAATCATCTTCACCCTCCCGGGGACTTTTTGATACGGTGGACGAGGCGGTCGAGAGAGCGTCTTTGGCCCAGCGCGAGCTTGTGAAACTCTCCCTCGAAAAGAGGGGAGAGATTATAGAGGCCATGAGAAGGGCGGCTGAAAATAACGCCCGGGAGCTGGCTGAGCTGGCCGTGTCGGAGACCGGCATGGGGCGCATCTCCGACAAGGTGCAGAAAAAAATTCTACAGGCCCGGAAGACCCCCGGGATGGAGGATATTCCCTCACGGGTGTTCACCGGGGATCGGGGTCTGACCCTGGTTGAGATGGCCCCCTATGGCGTAATCGGCGCAATTACACCCTCGACCAATCCCGGCGCCACGGTGATAAATAACTCCATAGGCATGGTCGCCGCCGGGAATTCAGTCGTTTTCGGTCCTCATCCCGGTGCCCGCAGGGTCTCCCAGAAGGCCCTGCAGATCCTGGGCGAGGCAGTTGAGATGGCGGGAGGGCCCGCCAATCTTCTCACCACCGTCCGTGAGCCCTCAATGGACACGGGGCTGGCCCTCATGAAGCACCCGGGAATCCGTCTGCTGGTGGTGACCGGGGGGCCGGTGGTGGTGAAGATGGCCATGGATTCAGGCAAGAAGGTGATCGCCGCCGGTCCCGGAAATCCCCCGGTGGTAGTGGACGAGACGGCGAACATCGCCGCCGCCGCGCGTGATATCGTGCTGGGAGCGTCCTTTGACAACAACGTCATGTGCATCTCGGAGAAAAATATTTTTGCAGTGGAATCCATCGCCGATGAACTCAAGCTTAAAATGCAGGATTTCGGGGCTTTTCTTCTCTCTCCAAAGCAGATTGAGGATCTGACCGTCCAGGTCATCCAGGCTGGGACGCTGGGCCACCCCGAGCCGGCCATGAATAAGAATTTCGTGGGCAAGGATCCGGCGCTGATAGCCAAGGCCATCGGTCTCGATATCGGGCCTGATGTCCGCCTGCTCTTCGGGGAAGTTGCTTATGATCATCCGCTGGTCTCGGCGGAACAGATGATGCCGCTGATCCCCCTCGTGCGCGTCCGGGACGTGAGGGACGGCATCGAAAAAGCCGTGAAGGCGGAACACGGCTTCCGCCACACCGCCATGATGCACTCTAAAAACATTGAACACCTTAGCCTGATGGCCAGGATGGTGGACTCAAGCATTTTTGTCAAGAACGCGCCTTCTTATTCGGGTCTGGGATTCGGCGGCGAAGGTTACACCAGCATGACGATCGCCAGCCCCACGGGGGAAGGCATCACCTCGGCCCGCACCTTCGGGCGCTTCCGGCGGTGCACCCTGGTGGATTACTTCAGGATCGTCTAAGGTGGACAACTTGAGCGATTTCGTCGAGAAGGTCAGGGCCGCCGGCGTCATCGGGGCCGGGGGGGCCGGTTTCCCGACGCACGTCAAGTATCAGTCAAAAGTAGAAATTATCATCGCCAACGGGGCTGAGTGCGAGCCGCTGCTTCACTGCGACCAGGAGATCATGGCCCGGGAGGCCGCTCAAGTGGTGGAGGGTCTGGAGGCGGCCAGGAAGGCCGCCGGGGCCAGGCGCGGGCTCATAGCTCTGAAAAAGAAATATCACGCGGCTATTGCTGCCTTAAGTGAGGAAATCCGAAAGAGACCTCATCTGGAAATCTTTGAGATGGACAGCTATTATCCCGCCGGCGACGAACAGAACATCGTCTATGAGGCGACCGGGAGGATTGTACCGGAGGGCGGGATTCCCCTCCAGGTGGGAGCGGTGGTCAACAATGTGGGCACGCTGGCCAATATCTCCCGCGCCATGGAGAACATTCCGGTGACCGAGCGGATTTTGACGGTGGCCGGGGCGGTGCGCCGGCCGGCGACGTTTTCCCTTCCCGTGGGAACCTCGGTCGGCGAAGCGATTGAGCTGGCCGGAGGTGCGAGCACTTCCGAATACCGGGTGATTCTCGGGGGGCCCATGATGGGCGTTATTATCTCGGATACGTCGATTCCGGTGACCAAGACCTTAAGCGGGATCATCGTTCTGCCCGCAGATCATCACCTGGTCATGAAAAAATCCCAGAGTTCCAAGTTCGTTTCCCGGCGCGCCCAGTCCGCCTGCGACCAGTGCTTCGAGTGTACGGAGCTCTGCCCCCGCTTTCTTCTGGGCCACGAAATGCGGCCGCACGTCATAATGCGGGTTACTCCATACGGGCTTCTTTCCAGCGCGGTAGCCTCCACCGCTTTTCTCTGCTGCGAGTGCGGGCTCTGCGGGCTCTATGCCTGCGACACGGATCTCTCGCCGAACCTGATCAACGCTTCGCTCAAGGCTGATCTCTGGAAGGCGGGGGAGAAGAATCCCCACCGGCGTTCAGACCTCAAAGTTCATGAATTCAGGGAGACCAGAAAGGTTCCCACCTCCCGCCTTGTCCAGCGCCTGGGACTTAAGGCCTACGACGTGGGAGCCCCCTGGGAAGATGTTGACTTCAAGCCCGCCAGAGTAGTCATCCCACTGAAACAGGGAGCCGGCTCCGCGGCTATTCCGGTGGTAAAAGAGGGGAAGAAAGTAAGGCGAGGCGATCTTATCGGGGAGATCCCCGAGGGAAAGCTGGGAGCCAGGATGCACGCCAGCATTTCCGGAATCGTGAGGAAGGTGGGTGAATCCATTGTCATCGAAAGGGGATGAGAGGCGCGGAGGGGCCGGCCTGCCGGCTTTTCTCAGGGAGTGGTGGCCGGTACTGCTCATCAGCGCCGTGGCCTTCTTCCTGCGATTTTATAACCTCTCGTATCAGAGTTTAAGTGTGGAAGAGGGACTGAGCTGGTTTTTTTCCAGGGGACTTTTTGCCGATATCCCGGGAAACCTTCTCAAACTCAAGGAACTCCACCCCCCTCTCTACTTCTTTTTCCTGAATGTATGGATGATGCTGGGGGGAGGGGATAGCGAGCTTTTACTCCGTCTTCCCTCCGCGTTTTTTTCCTTTGCCTGCGTTCCCCTGGTCTATCTTCTTGGCGTCAGAATATTGCAGAAAAAAGTGGCCATCCTGGCCTCGCTTCTCATGGCGGTTTCCGCTTTCGTCGTCCCCTGTTCGCAGGAAGTCAGAATGTACGCGATGGGGATGTTCCTCATTCTGTCCTCTTTTTATTTTTTGTGGCGCTGGCAGGAGGAGCGGCAGGCCTATATGGGCGTCTTATACGTCGTCGCCACGATAATGGCCCTTTACACCCATTACTTTTTTCTATTCATATGGGTGGGGCAGATAGCTTTCATGTTCCTCCAGAAGGAGGTTTACGAGACGATTCTTCACCAATGGATTGCCGCTCTGGCAGTCGTCGCGATTTTTTTTCTCCCCTGGGTGCCGTCATTTTTTGAACAGGCCAGTTTTGACAAGGTCTCCGCTCTTGGGGGGGCGGCCTCTTTCAGGGATCTACTGGTACTCATAAGGGATTTAAGTTTCAGCCGCCTGTTTTCAGATCCGCAGAGTTCCTCCTACCAGTCCAATCTCGATCCCATGACCATCCTCGGGCTCATCTCCCTTTTTATCGTCGTGGCCGGGTTCCTCGACCTTATGGATAAGCAGAAGGCCTTTCTGGGCGCCTACTTCATCGTGCCCCTGGTCGCAGCCTTCGGTCTGGCCTATGTTACCACCTCCTTTGCCATCTTCCTCCCGAAATATTTTATCCTGGCCTCTCCGGCTTTTTTTCTTCTCCTGGCCAACGGGTTGTTTCAGATCCGCTCCAAGCTAATCTTTCTTCTGGTAGCCGCTCTGTTTCTTTTCATAAACTGCCAGGCTTTGTTCAACTGGTTTAAGGCGCCTCAATACGGACACGCCGAGTGGCGGGAGATTGCCAAGAGTCTCGCCCAGCGCTACGCAACGGGAGATCTAATCGTGGTCCAGCCGGCCGAGGGCCGCCCGGTTCTTCTCTACTACCTGAGGGAGAAGTACCAGATCGGCGGGTAT
>Ga0209749_1001150_pt1 | contig 25860 bp, 18 predicted proteins | sample EPASupsiteSAE347_FD_187267 | JGI IMG/M metagenome (GOLD analysis project Ga0209749, IMG submission 187267) | Bioremediated contaminated groundwater from EPA Superfund site, New Mexico - Sample SAE3-47 (SPAdes) (version 2) | ecosystem: Environmental > Aquatic > Deep subsurface > Groundwater >...
CTGCCCAGTCACCAAAACTGCATTCCTTTGCATGGCAACGCGGATACGGCGTTTTTTCCGTAGGGCAGAAAGATCTGGATAGGTTGTTGGCATATATCGACAACCAGGAGGATCATCATAGCAAACGAACATTCCAATACGAATATCGCGCCTTTCTTAAAAAATATAGAATGACGTATGATGAACGTTATATCTGGGACTAATTGTTAATCGGGCTTTCAGCCCTTACTCTGATTGCCTCTGTCAGCCGGGGCTTTGCCCCTTACTAAGTATAAAGGCGGGGCTTCGCCCCTCAACCTGGCTAAAATAAAAGATCTCTGATAAAATAAGAACATAACTACGTCCCTTAAATATATCGAACATATTCATTGTTGCGTAGGGGCACATGAATTGCCCGCTCCGCAGGTTGTTAAGCCGGTTCGGACGCTTCGCAAGCCCGCGAAAATGCCCCGAAAATAAATTTTCTTCAAACAAATATTGTTGCCGGCGATTAACTACCCGGTAAAATTCGATTAAATGAATGCAACCGCATCCGATATGCCTGCGACTATGCCCGTAATGTTTGCACAAACACCTTAAATGCCTGCAACCACGTTGCAAATGCTTGCGACAATGCCTCGAACAGATGCGACAAAGCATTAAATGGGCGCGACAAGACCCTCAATGAATGCGACGACACTATAAATGTTTGCGACGGCGTTATAAATACGTGCAACAGCCTTAATAATGCCTGCAACCGGAAGGCTAAAATGTCTGTTCGGTCATCTGTGGCAAATGTAAAGAGCGCCTGATAACCATTCCGTCCAGACCTCAGACCTTACGGGGTATACAAAGTATTTGAAATGCGTGCCTTCAAAAGCACCTGCGCAATAAAGTATGTCAATCAGGAACAATTTCCTCCGGACTGCTAAATAAAACCGGCCGCATCTGACGAGCAGGCTGGTTTTTACATCTGAAGAGTAGATTAATTCATCTGGTTTGCAGCTTCGGCAGCCAGCGGCCGGTCCGGCGCTGGTAAGCGCGGTATGCCTCGCCGTATTTCGCGATCAGCAGGAGCTCCTCGTAAGCCGCGATATAATTATAAAAGAGGCAGATCAGCACCCAGACTACGAAGGTTGCCAATGAAAGACTGCTAATTACCAATCCGAGATAAACCAGCAGCGCGGAAAGATAAACCGGGTGACGCATAAACCGAAAAGCGCCGGTGGAAATCACGCCGGCCGGCCGGCGATCGCGGTCTATCACGAAATGACTGACTTTAATCAGAATCCCGGCGAGTATCCAGATCGGAACTGCCACCGCCATCCGGATTACGTTCGGAAAGGCCTCCAATCCGAAGGTTGTCCAGTTCAGCCAAAAGGAATCGATCACCCAGACTGCCATAAAAATCACCAGGGCAATCAGTTGTCCGAGGTCGCCCCAGGGATGTTCGCCGTTTCTTTCTTTCAGAATAGTGTTCATAGTGTTTTTACATCAAGTTCATTTAATTCAACCGGCGACGGTTTCCGGATTTTCTTCTGAATTATGCGGAAGGTGAGTTTTCAGATGCTCATTAAATTTTTCCTTGAAATCGCCGTGATGATGTTTGTCATGGCTGTAATTGTGCGGACCGGATTTGAATAGAATATGGGTCAACAGAACCAGTCCCCAACCTTGCCAGAAAGTGATATTCGGCAGACCGAAGATCATCGGCATCAGCCAGTTCCATAACAGCATCAGGATAAAACCGAAGAAAAAAGCGCCTACAGCGGCAATCGCCAGTCCGCCGACGCCCCACAGGACATAATGCAGTGGACGATGATGATTAAATTTCGACTTCATACCAAAACTCCTTTCATGAATTACTATCGCGGAATTGTAAATCCGCCAAACTGTTGCGGAGATAGTTGACCGCATAACGTTTACGGGCCAGCAGAGTGTTGATGGAGACGTCTTCCATCCCGGCGATTTCCCGGAAAGTCATGTCATGCAGCGATTGCAGAATGATGACCCGTCATTGTTCTTCCGGGAGTTCCCCGATCGCGGCATACAAACGCTCCAGCACCAGGGCCTGCTCGTCATCATCCAACGAATCGGGATCGGTCTCACCGAAGATTTCTTCGGTCAGATCATTTTCAAAACGTTCAGCTGTCCGGCGATGGCGATACCAGTCAACGATACGGTTGTGGGCGGCGGTATACAGCCAACCCATCAGATTGTCGACCGGTTCCATGACATTGGCATGCCCGAAGGCCTGCAAAAAGACTTCCTGCAGAATGTCTTCGGCGTCCCGCAGATTTCCGATCTTGGAACGAATATACCGCAGCAGGCCGGACCTTTCGTGTTCGTATCTGGTGGTAAGTTGCTTAGTCAAAACAGTCTCCATTTCATCCTGATAGACGAATTTAGAGACTGTTTATTGTATATGTTCGAATATTCTCTTAAAAAATCTTTAATCGGCCGGTGCCGGCGGCGTTTTCTTCACCAAATCTTCCGGCAGTTTATATAGCCGGTCGAAGGTGTTTTTCTTAATGCGGTAAACGACCGGATATTTGGTGGTCTTGGCATAATATTTATCACCGACTTCCTTGCCGACTAAAATCGTACCGAGTTCATTGTTCCGGCTGAACACCGACAGGCGCAGGTATGGCATTTCCAGACCGTAATTCGCCAGCGGTTTAGGCTGGTAGGATTCCAGTTCATCAGCACTGACATCGCCGAGCGACTTAAGCCAGCGGTTCATCAGAGTGGCATCCACTTGCAGGGTTTCCGGAGCGACGACCATCCAGTTCAACGAATCGATCCGGATCGCGGCATATTCCTGGTTGGCAATGCGCCAGACGATCCGATCGGCATGCTGACCGTCGAAACCGGTCAGTTTTTTATTCTGCAGATCGAAGGCGCCTTTTCGCAGGCCGTCCACCGCCCAATTCTCGATCGTGAACACCGGCAGGCGGGTCTCTTCCCTGGCATAAAAACCGCCGCCGTCATTGCGGGCGGTATCGCCGATTACAAAACCGGTGCGCGCCAAGCTCTGGCCGATCTCCAGATTAATGGCAATATCCGGTTTGGTCAGTCCGTACTTTTTCAGATCGGATGGTTGTTCATTGATAAAATTCTTCGCCCGGCCGGTCGCCAGCCGATTCAGCACGGATTTGACTTCGTTTTCATTGGCTTCCAGTTCAACCGGGGTAACGATTTTCCAGGCGCCACCGACTTTCTCAAGCGTGACTTTGCCTTTTTTGCGGGAATCGATGCTGATTTTTCGGACTTCGTCCACGTCGAAGTGCATGATCTTTTTATCACGCAGGTCGTAGAGTTTTTTATTGACATTACTCCAGAGCGACTTCTGCGTAGTATAGATACTCTCATCCTCCTGAAGCTTCACGAATATCATGTCGCCGGCCGGATTTTCATCGCCGATCAACAAAGTTGTCCGGCCTCCGTCCGAATAATCGACGCGCACCTGTCCGCGTGGTGCGGCCAGTCCGTAAAGTCCAAGATCGGAAGTGGAATCGGCGATTTTCCGGTCGATGGCCGCACTCAGGATCGAGCTCAGGTCGGATTCGATTGCCTGGCCGTCACCGGCTGTAATGATTGGTGCGGTTATGAACCATTCCGCGCCTTTCTTCTGGCAATTGATTACGTCGCTGGCGGTGGTGAATTCAACCTGCGTCACGCTGTCCTTATCGGCTTTAAAAAACTGGTTGGCGATCTTGTCCCTCTTCTCGCGTTTTTCGCCGCCCTTGATCTCGAAAAAATAGATCGCCGCGAACAGGACGACGAAAACGCCGAGCAGGATCAGGGTTGATTTACCTTTCTTCATCGGCTATTTCCTCCTGACATAGACCATGATCGCCACGCCGAAAGCAATCGCCGGCAGGATTATGACCGTCAGCCACATAACCGTTTTGGTTTGTCCCGGGGTCATGTCCACCATGCGAATTTCCGGGTCTTTGGCGCGGATCGAGATCAGGTCTTCGTCGGCCAGCAGCCAGCTGACAATGTTCATAAAAAAATCACCGTTGGACTGGTTGCCGAAATAGGCATTCGAGGCAAAATCGGAATCGCCGACGGTTACGATGCGGGCTTTACGCTGGCCGGCGGTAGCGTTCAAAGTAACGGCACAGGCTACGGAAAGCGGCCCGCGCAGATCGTTCGGTCCCATGGAAACCCGTCCGGTGCGGTAGACATCTTCGATATTATTAACGGCAAAACTCTGCGGACTGGTCTGGGTCAGTTCTTCGACAGACTCATTGCCATTATCTTCGGCTGCCAGAGCCCGGACAGAACGCGCCATCGGGAAAAAGGTCATCGTACCTTTCATGTTCTGAACGATCGGGTGAGTGGTATAATTCGAAACGAGCGGAATGTCCGGTCCGGCGCCGAAAATACGACCGAATCCGCTGGCATCGATGACTAAGTTGTCGCCGACGTCGAAATGCCAATTTTTCATATAATCGATCAGACCGGCCGATGGACGCGGATCGAGCATAAACAGTACACTGCCGCCCTTTTCGATATATTTCGTCAACATGTCTAATTCTTTGGCGAACAGGATTTTCTTCGGCCCGGCAACCACGACCACCGAAAAACCGGCCGGAATCGAATCCTTGTCCGCGATCAGCAATTCTTCCACGGTGTAATTTTGGGCTTCGATTGCCTGTTTGGCTTTCTCATAACCGTCGCGCTCGGCGCTGGTAATACTGCTTTCGCCATGCCCGGTCAGGAAGGCAACTCTCTTTTGGCCTTCGCGGGTTACTTTGATGATAGCATTGGTGATCGATTCTTCGGAAAAGTTGGGAATCTGCTCCTCCTTGCCATTACACAGAATGACCAGGTTACCATAGTTTTTAACTTTATACTGGCGGGCCAGGGCTGGTTTCTCGTCCGGATCGACGATTTCCCATTTGATCCGTTTGGAATAATGGCGGTATTCGTTGAGGCGATCCTCGATCGAGCCTTTATTGATTTTCTTGGCGAAGGCGATGACATTGATGTCCTTGTCAAGGTTCTTGAGAATTCTGCGGGTCTGATCGGATAGGCTGAAGGTGCCGCTGGCGGTCGTATCGGCCCGCCAGGTGTGGCGTGCGAAGAAGAAATCGACCAACCCGATGATGGCAATCACCAGAATAATGACCAGCGCCATATTGCCGCCGTAGATCACGCGCCGATTTTTGAAGATCGACCGGATGTCTAATTTAATCAGCGCGAAAACGCTGGCGCCAAAACCGAGAACCAGTGGTGCAATTATTTTCCAGGTCCAGACATTGACGATTGAGTACATGATCAGTCCGATTGCAATCAGAACCAATCCGGCTGTTAAAATCCATTTATATAGTTGCATTGCTTAACCCCTCCATTTGGAAGATTCAATTGACTGATAGGTGAAAAACAACATCAGGAAGGTCAGCGAGAAATAATAAACCAGATGGCTGGTGTCGAAAACCCCCTTGGAAAAATCTTCGAAGTGGTTGACGATTGACAGGTATTTAAAAAACTCGCCTAAGACTTTGCCGGACAAATCCCCGGCGAAACCGATGACCCACAGCAACATCGTGGCGCCGAACGTTCCGACCGCCGCGACAATCTGGTTTTCCGTCAGCGAGGAAATGAAATTGCCGACCGCTACCAGCACCATGCCCATCAGTAAAATGCCGAGATAGCCGGTCAGGATCGGCCAGAGATTCGGCTTGCCCCAGATGAACAGAAAGATCATGAACAGGAAGGTGACCCCGACCATTACAAAATAAAGGAAGAAAGTCGCCAGGTATTTTCCGAGGATGATCTGCCAGTTGGTGATCGGTGAGGTCAGCAGAAGTTCCATCGTGCCGCTTTTTTTCTCTTCAGAAAAACTGCGCATCGTGATCATTGGAATGACGAACAGTACGATCACGCTCATATTCAGCAGAAACGGCCGGATCATCATCAGGTTGACATTGACCGGCGAACCCTGTCTTTGCATCATCACGGCATAACTGTACTGCAGAAAACTGGACAACAACAGGTAAAAGAAAATCCCGGTTACGATCAGAAAGAGGCCGATCACCACATAAGCTATCGGCGAGGAAAAGTAGCCTTTCAGATCGCGTTTGAAGATTGCGATTAAATTGCCCATCTCAGTTGACCTCCTCTTCTTTGGTCGTTAGTCTCAGGAAAATATCTTCCAGGCTGAGGCTTTCGGCCTTCATTTCCAGTAGTCCCCAACCATGATTGACCACCAGCGCCGCCAGTTCTTTGCGGATATCGCTGCCGATAGCGGCTTCAACTTTATAGGTAGCGTAATTTTCTTTCTTGCCGGGTTGAACCGCCACAGCGGTCACCAGCGCCTGCTGGCTGAACGCCGTCTGAATATCCGCCACCGGGCCTTCCACCTGCAGGATGATCGACTCGGAACCCTGCAACTGCGTCGTCAGGTTATCCGGCGTATCGATCTTGACCAATTTGCCTTCATTGATAATCGCCACCCGGTTACAGGTCATACTGACTTCCGGCAGAATATGGGTCGACAGGATGACGGTATGATCGGAACCGAGGCTCCGGATAATCTCGCGCACCTCGATGATCTGGCGCGGATCGAGACCGTTGGTCGGTTCGTCGAGGATCAGCACCGGCGGGTTATTGAGCAGGGCCTGCGCCAGGCCGACCCGCTGTTTATAACCTTTTGAAAGGTTGCTGATGTGTTTTTCCATGACATCCACGATCGATATACGTTCCGCCACCCGGTCAATTTCGGCCGGAATCGTCCTGGGATTCACCCCTTTTATGCGGGCGGTAAAGCGCAGGTAATCGCGCACACGCATATCGGTATAGAGCGGCGGATTTTCCGGCAAATAACCGATGCGTTTCTTGACCTCCAATCCCTGTTCGAATACATCATAACCGGCGACTTTTACCGTGCCGGCTGAAGCCGGCATAAAACCCGTAATGATGCGCATCGTAGTGGTCTTGCCGGCCGCATTCGGTCCGAGAAAGCCGAGGATTTCACCTTTTTCGACGCTAAACGAAATATCGTCCACGGCTTTGACGGCGCCGTAATGCTTAACCAGATTTTGTACTTCAATCACAGCGTCCTCCTGAAAAATTGTTCACGTTTGGTAAGATCAACACAACGGTGGGCTTTTTCCCATACCGTTTGTATATCGGATAATGCCGGAATCTGCCCGGCGTACTTGACAATATCGAGTTCCTGCAGAAGCGCCGTCCAGTCGGTCGCGACTGCGCTTGTTATTTCGACAAATTGAAAGGCCTCGCCGATTTCTGTTGTAATCATTTCCAGCGCCCGGATAAAAAAGCGCCGCTCAAGGTATTCCCGCAGGATTTCTGAAATGCGGAAGTAAAAAATCTGAATCTCAGCGGCCGTCGTCGGCATCGGCTCCTTGAGCATATCCAGTTGCCGGAATGCCACGACATGCGGCGGATCGAGGAATTTCTCATCGATCACGACCGGCGGATGGGCCTTCTGCCAGCGCCGGTAATACCAATAACCGCCGCCGATCAATGCGAGCAGAAGCAATAGTAAAAGCGTCGTCCCGGAAATAGTACGGCGCATGCGAAAAGGGGGTTTGATGTCCTTCAGTTCGCGACTATCGGGCGCCAGCACAGAATAAACCCGCACGACCTGCGGTTCGGTCATAAAACTCAGTACGGTCGTCGTATCTGCCGGCTTGCGGGCTTTGATCTCCAGCGCCGGAATCGTGATCTGACCGGTGTCAAAAACCGCCAGCGTTAATTTCCATTCCTGTTCGAGACTTTGCTTCTTTTTACGAGGTTCGGACAGGCGGTTCCCGGCAACATCGAATTTTCCGAACGTTTTCTCGATCTGCGGCAGTTCGAAAATCGTTCCGGGCGGATAACTCAATTCCACCCGCAGGTGCAAACGATCGCCGATCGTGGCGACAGTCGTATCGACCCTGGTTTTTATAACGATCCCGGATTCCTGCGCCGGCAATAATTGTGCAAAGAGTAAGCCGGTAGCGATTAAAGCGAGCCAATATTTACGCGGATGATGCGATTGCACACAGTTTTCCATTAGCAAATTATCTGAACCTCTTCTCCCGCATCTTGAAAAATGCAACTAACGGGTCGACATACGAACCAGCCGTATCGATCTGAATCAGGTCAAGACCCATACCACGTGCCATTGTGCTCAGGTTTTGTCTTTGCTGTTCGACCAGATCGGCGTAGCGTTCGACGACAACCCGGTCGGATGTATCGACCCAGGTTTCGACGCCGGTTTCCGCATCCTTTAAATTCAGGAGCCCGACCGATGGCAATATTTTGTCGCGTTGGTCTTGTAACTGGATTGCGACGACATCATGTTTTTTATTCAGTATCCGCAGGGGTTTCGTATAATTCTCGTCGTCGAAATCGGACACCAGGAAGACGATCGCGCGCCGCTTCAAACCTTTCAACAGAAACTCCAGCCCGGAGCGGATATTCGTGCGCGGTGACTGTGGTTCGAAATAGAGCACTTCGCGGATGACGCGCAAGGTGTGCGCCTTACCTTTGCGTGGCGGAATGAATTTTTCGACCTGATCGGTGAAAATCAGCAATCCGACCTTGTCGTTGTTTTTAATCGCGGAAAAGGCCAGAAGCGCGCAGATTTCGGCCGCGATCTCGATTTTGAGTTTACTCTGCGAGCCGAAAGCCGTACTGCGCGAGGCGTCCACTACCAGCATGACATTCAATTCACGCTCTTCTTCATTGATTTTGACGAACGGCCGGGCGTAGCGGGCAGTTACATTCCAATCAATGGTGCGGATATCGTCGCCATATTGATATTCGCGCACCTCAGAAAATTCCATGCCGCGTCCTTTGAAAACCGAATGATACTCACCGCTGAAAACATCATTGACGAGATGACGCGTGCGTAATTCAATCTGGCGGACCTGTTTGAGAATTTCTTTGGACAGCATTTCCGGGTGCGAATTTAACAGAATATTTTACGGTACTTCGACCGTATCGATTATACGCCGAATGATCTCTTCGGCAGTTACATCCTCGGCTTCCGCCTCAAATGTCAGGATAATGCGATGGCGCAGGACATCCCAGATGACGGCCCGGATGTCTTCCGGCGCCACATAGCCGCGACCTTCGATAAAGGCCTGGGCTTTGCCGGCCATGGCTAAGAAGATCGAGGCGCGGGGTGATGCGCCATACTGGATCAGGTCGCTGATGTCGTTCAGGTTAACGGCTTTCGGATCGCGCGTGGCAAAGACCAGATCGACGATGTATTTATGGATTTTTTCGTCGATATAAATATCGTCCACGACCCGGCGGGCGCGCTGAATATCAGCCGCCGTAACGACCGGTTTCACCGCTGGCAGGGCGGCATTGTGCGCCATGCGTTTGATAATGTCCAATTCTTCGGCTTTTTGCGGATAAGTCACGATGACCTTGAGCATAAACCGGTCGACCTGAGCTTCGGGCAGTGGATAAGTGCCTTCCTGTTCGATCGGATTCTGAGTGGCCAAAACCAGAAACGGGTCGTCCAGAACATGGCTGGTCTCGCCAATCGTCACCTGGCGCTCCTGCATAGCTTCGAGCAGAGCCGATTGAACTTTGGCAGGCGAACGGTTGATTTCATCGGCCAGAATGATATTGCTGAAAATCGGTCCGCGTTTGGTTTCGAAAGCTCCGGTCTTTTGGTTATAGATCATTGTTCCGACCAGATCGGCGGGCAGCAGATCCGGGGTGAACTGAATGCGGCGAAAATTGACCTGGATAATTTTAGCGAGAGTGCTGACGGTTAATGATTTCGCCAGACCGGGCACGCCCTCCAGTAAAATGTGGCCGTTGCAGAGCAGGCCGATCATCAAACGTTCGATCATTTGCTCCTGGCCGACGATGACTTTGCCCATTTCACTTTTAATAGAAGCAATAAAGGCGCTTTCCAGGCGGATGCGCTCGTTCATTTCGGAAAGATTAAATGCCATGGTTCGCGCTCCGCTTATTTATCACTTTGAGTTACGGTCTGCAATTCGGGAATTTCATCGAGTGATTTGCCCAGATTTTTCAGCTCCCACTCGGCCGAAGGCGCCAGGATATTGGTCGGATATTTTTCAATAAAACTCTTGTAGTACTCCCCGGCTTTCTTAAAATCTTTCAAATCGTTGGCATAAACATAGCCGATCATAAAATGAGCGTTTGCCGCGCGGTCAGTCCCCTTATATTCCCGCATGACTTTTTTATAGACTTTAATGGCTTTCTTGGTATCGTTCAGGTTGTTCTTGTAAATATCGGCAATCGTGAACATAGCCGGAACGGCCAGACTGTCATCGGGAAAATATTTGATTATTTTCTCATACTGCTTGATCGTCCCCGCGTAATCGGACTCGCTGAAACGGGCTATGGCGGTGTCCCAGTAGCCGATGGCAGTGTTGTCCGGCTTACCACACGTCATTAAAAATAAAGCCGCTCCGATTACCAGAACTGAAAGTAAAATTCGGCGCATAATCTCATTCCTCCTTAGATGCAAAACAGTTTATTATTGATTTTCATATTTTCAGATTTTGTCGTCCGACGAATGGTTTTTAACGGGCAAGTAAAATGAATTGTTCCTATCATGTTTAACTTTTTGTAAAATGAATTCGCCCGTCCAGGATATCCACTTTTATGGTATCGCCGGGCTGAAATTTTTCTTCCAGAATATCCAATGCCAGCGGATCCAGAATCTGCCTCTGGATAATGCGTTTGACCGGACGCGCACCGAAGGCCGGATCCCAACCGGCTTTGGCGATCAGCGCGGCGGCTTCCTCGGACAAACCGGCCTGAATGCCGCGCGCCCTGACCCTTTCGAGCAGACGGTCGAACTGCAATTCGACGATTTTACGGATTTCACCCGGTAATAACGGCTTGAACACGATGATTTCATCAATCCGGTTCAGGAACTCTGGTTTGAGCAATTGCCGTAGTTGCGACAGAATCGTTTCCTGAATGTTGGCATAGATGATATCTATATTGTTTTCATCGACATCGCCGGCCTGCCCCATGATCTGCTCGGAACCGAGGTTGGAAGTCATGATGATAATGGTGTTTTTAAAATTGGCGACGTGCCCCTTGTTGTCGGTCAGACGGCCGTCTTCCAGCACCTGAAGTAAAATATTGAAAACATCGCCGTGGGCTTTTTCGATCTCGTCGAGCAGGACGACGGAGTAAGGTTTGCGGCGCACGGCTTCGGTCAACTGACCGCCTTCTTCGTAGCCGACATATCCGGGCGGCGCGCCAATCAGCCGCGAGACGGCGTGTTTTTCCATATACTCGGACATGTCAATCCGGATCAGCGCGTTTTCGTCATTGAAAAGAAATTCGGCCAATGCTTTGGCTAATTCGGTCTTGCCAACGCCGGTCGAGCCGGTAAAAATAAAAGTTGCCAGCGGGCGATGTTCGTCCTGCAAACCGGCCCGCGCCCGTCGCACGGCGTTACTGACGGCCGCGACCGCTTCGTCCTGGCCGATGACTCGCTCATGCAATTTATCTTCCATGTGTAAAAGTTTGACGCGCTCGCTTTCAATCAGTCGGGATACCGGAATATGCGTCCACTTGGAGACGATCTCGGCGATGTCTTCTTCGTTGACCTCTTCCCGCAGAAGCGCCCGCTTGGAAGGTGTATTCTTCAGGATTTCTTTTTCGGCGTTCAATTGTTTATTTAGTGTCACCAGGTCGGCATGCGTCAATTGTGCGGCTCTTTCCCAGTTGCCTTCGCGCTCGGCTTTTTCGGCTTCGAGTTTTTTCGATTCGATCTGCTTCTTCAGGTCGCTGATGGTCGAAATATGTTGTTTTTCAGTTTGCCAACGACTGCGCAGGATAGCGGCTTCGTCCTTTATCTGAGCTAATTCCTGCTGAATTTTTTCGTATCTCTGACGCGATTCATTGATATCCTTTTCTTTGGCGAGCGCCCGGCTTTCGATCTCCATCTGGCTGATTTTACGTTCGACCTCATCCAGCTCCACCGGCAGAGAGTCGATTTCCAACCGCAGACGGCTGGCGGCTTCATCGACCAGGTCGATGGCTTTATCCGGCAGGAAGCGATCAGTAATGTAACGATCGGATAATTCTACGGCCGCCACTAAGGCAGTATCGGTGATCCGAATGCCGTGGTGGTTCTCGTATCGTTCCTTGAGACCGCGCAGGATGGAAATGGAATCTTCAACGGAAGGTTCGTCGATCTGGACCGGCTGGAAACGGCGTTCCAGGGCCTTGTCCTTTTCGATATATTTGCGATACTCATTGAAAGTCGTTGCGCCGATGCACCGCAGATCACCACGCGCCAGCGCCGGTTTTAACAGGTTTGAGGCGTCGACCGATCCCTCGGCGGCACCGGCTCCCACGACGGTATGGATTTCGTCAATAAAGAGGATTATACTGCCCTGAGCTTCTCCGATTTCATGCATTACGGCTTTCAACCGGTCTTCAAATTCCCCGCGAAATTTCGCCCCGGCAATCAGAGCGCCCATATCGAGCGCCAGAATCCGCTTACTGCGGAAACCTTCCGGAACATCCTGCGAAATAATCCGCAGAGCAAGACCTTCGGCGATGGCCGTCTTGCCGACGCCCGGCTCGCCGATTAGAACCGGATTGTTCTTAGTGCGCCGCGCCAATACTTGCAAAACGCGCCGGATTTCGTCTTCACGGCCGATGACCGGGTCAAGTTTACCGCGGCGGGCTAACTCATTCAGATCACGACAATATTTTTTCAAAGCCTGATATTTATCTTCGGGCGTCTGGTCGGTGATTGTCTGCGAACCGCGAATTTCCTTCAACGCCGCTAAAATGGTTTCGGTCGCGATCCGGTTCTGTCTGAATAACTTTTTCAATTCACCGGAGGCGGTTTCACTCATACCCAATAAAAGGTGTTCGGCGCTGAGATATTCATCCTGAAATTGCTTGGCCTGATCCTCAGTCGCCTGCAACATTTTATTGGAGGCATTGCTGAGATAAGGTTGATCGCCGCCTTTAATTTTCGGGAAGTTTTCCAGCAATCGCTCAACGTCACGCATAAAGGCATCGGCGTTGCCGATCAGTTTGTTCAGAACCAGCAGGCCGGTATTGTCAGGGGTGGTCAAAATCGCATACAGAAAATGTTCCGGCTCGATGGCCTGATTGGCCAGTCGCAGGGCGGTATTGAAAGCGTTCTCGACGACTTCCCGGGCTTTTATCGTAAATCGCTCAGTTGACAGCATGATAAGTCCGCTCCTTAGAATGCATACGGAATTCCAAATTGAAACTTCCAAATATTCTTATTTTCGTTAAGTCTCTTCGCATAATCAATCCTAAATGGACCAAGGGGAGTAGCAAGGGTCAGACCAATTCCGGCATCCCAGCGATATGTCGTATTCTTCAATGCCTTAAAGTCAGAAACTAAGTTACCGCCATCCACGAAGATCTCGCCCCCCAGACGCCAGAATAAAGGAAAACGGATTTCGACATTGGTCATGATTTTCAAATTCTCACCGACAGGCAGGTGGTTTTTATATTCTGTGTCAGTACTGTCAATTGAATATATAAATAAATCATCCCCCCAGCCGCGCATACTGGTTGAACCACCCAGGTAAAATTTTTCATAATCAGGAGGATCTTTACTTTGCTCAATTGGATTCACCAGTCCAAATTTGGCGCGATAAGCCAGTACAAAAGGACCGAAAATGTCGAGATACTGACAGAATGATGTTTCTAACTTGTAGTAATCGGCCGCATTGCCAATGACCGAACCGACTTTGCCTTCCATGGTAAAGAGCGTTCCATCTTTCGGGAAAAGGAAATTGTCCCGGAAATCCCGGCGAAAAGTCAGTGTTATTGCTCTTTCAAAATCTTTAGTGGTGTCGCTTTGCATATATGATATGACCCTCTGCATCGCGAGTCCGGTTTTTAGATAGAGCCGGCGTTCCGGTTGATAAATCAAGGCTGTCTCACCGCCATAGTTGGTCAAAGCCCGAATATCATCGTCTTCACCAAATACCTGATGTTTTGCGAATAAGGTAAATGAATTTGACGATCGAAAACCCAGCAGCCAGGGTTCAATCCACGAGATCTCAGTCGAAATACGCTTTTGGGAAAGAATGGCAATCAGATTAAGAGCGGTTTCGGCCTTCAAACTCAAACGACTGCCTCGGCCGGTAATGTTACGATTCAACCATTCGCCAGTGACATCGATTGAAATATATTCACTTTTATCTGTCAGGCCACGATCCTGACCAAAACCGACGTCTAATCCGAGATAGTGCATATCGAGTTCGCGCACATCCACGATCAAGTTGACCTGATTTTGAATCGTATCGATATCGGCTAAGCGAATATTGACACCGGAGAATAAACCGGTCTCATAAATATGTCTTTTCGACAGATCAATCTTTTTCAGAGAGTACAAATCGCCCGGCTTCACGACCAATTCCCGCCGGATTGGTTTCAGTTTGACCAGCTTATTGTTGATAATGCTCACCTGGTTAACGTGCATGGTGTGCGATTCATTAATAATTAAAAACAGATGAATATTATCTTCGACGCTGAGTGAATCATTTACGGTTGCGAGCGGCTTGCCGATATTGGCATATTCGGTCGTAATCGCCTTGATTCCGTTACGAATCTGAATCGGATTATAGGGTCGCCCGATTTTGTGATTAATCAGGCTTATTATCTTCTTTTCGCTCAGCGATTCGGCCCCGTTTACGGTTATTTCCTTTAATAAAAACGGCCGGCCTTCATCAATTCGGAAAAAAATATCGACCCGATTACCGGGATGCACCACGAACGAATCTTTGACCGAGCAATAAAGGTAACCCTGTTTGACGTAGATCGATTCAAGTGTGAGGCGATCGAGTTCAAGCAGGCGCCTTGTAAAAGTGCGCATTCGCCAGAAAGTTTTTTCCTTTAAATTGATCTGCCGTTTGAGTTTCCGGGTGGAAAAATGAGTGTTGCCGGTCAGTGTAATCTGGTTGACGTAATATTCTGTCGCCCGGAATTCGCTTTTTGGAAAAAGCGCCTCAACCCATAGAAAGAGTAAGGCAATCAGCACAAATCTGTATCGGCTTGTTTTTCTATGCGGATCGTTCAATAGCGATACTTATAGCGATAATTGATACTGAGCAAACCTTCCTGGTCGACGTCGCCCGCAATCGACATATTACGGTTTAAACGATATTCGAGGCCGAATTGCTGGTTTGGTTCGATCAGCGAAAAAGTGCGCTCATATTTGACATACAGGTTGGGGGCCAATTTACGCCCGAGGACGACGCTCCATTGGTCGGCCGGCTGATTGGAGAACAGATTACCGCTGGTGCGTAATTCAAAGTCATCCAGGCCGCTGATCCGACCGATATTCCGCTCCAGCTGGCGCTCAAACCACATTCCGAAAACATTCATGGCGCTGGCCGATAATTGATCCTGCCCGGTAGTTTCGGAACCCACATTCTGGGCGCGGGTCAGAAACATTAAAATATCACTCTGGGAATAATTTGCCGATTCGAACTCGAGGCTGGGACTGTCCAGATAACCAGTCAGATAAACTGTTACCATTTCAGTTTTATCCGTCGAGCTTGTCGTCGTATCAGCCATACCATAGGAGGCCAGATCGACCTGTGCCTGGATGTCCAGTGTCGGATTAAACTCGGTAGGATCAAAAGTTATTGTGCCACTGACAATCTCAAACTCCCAGCCGTAATAATAAAAGCTGCCACTCAGTGTTTCGAGCGGTCCGGAAAACCGGTAGGGTTCATTGCCATTGCGAATAATCCAGATTTCTCCTTCCAGCTCGCTGTCCAATTGCGAATTCTTCAGGTAAAGGCCACCGGGAATGGTCGTCCGGATATTGACCGTCGAATAGCTATTCGACGGTTTCTCTGATTTGACAACCTCGTTTCCGGCCTTGAATTCATTGCGGATAATAAAGTCCGCTACTTCCACGTCGCCTTCAATGTCGATTGTGTCCTTTCCGGTCATTTTAAAAGTCGCATTCAGCACACCTTCCTGTTCTGCCAGCAGGGTGCGCACGTAAATTTCCTCGCCTTTTAAAGTGATGTCATATCTCGGTTGAAAGAATTGGGTAAAATCGAGTGTGCCGCTGATCGTTAAATTGGGCTGATCCTCGGCAATTTTCGGCGGAAAGAGAACATCCCATGTAACCGCTTTCAATTTATCCTTAAAGCGGTCGGCGCGCGCCAGTGACTGCGGTTTTTTCATATACCCGGTCAGTGAAACGATTTCCATGATATTGTCTTTCACAATGGCACTGCCAACCACGCCGGTGATTGGATTTTCGATTGAATTGACATTGATAGTCGCGTTTTTTACACTGAAATTACCCGAACGGACCGGATGCCCGGGAGTACCCGAAATGCTTAAAGCCAGATTAAAATCGCCATCGATGCTTTCAACATCATCCAAATATACGCTCAGAAAATCCAGCGATGCGGTTTTCATCGAAAAGTTCAGGTTGAGCGGCGCATTCTGATCAACTGTGAATTGGGCCGGCATAAAGCTGATCGCCCATGGTAAATAGCCGCGTCCCCGGGTATTGCCATTCTGATTGTTCAAAGTCATCTCGGTAAAAGACATCCGGGAATCCTGATAAATACCCTTGACCGTCATCTCTTTGCCGGTAATCTTGTCAATGACCGGTTCATTGATAGTCAGATCGTAATTCATTTTCGGATCGCCGAGGTAATTGTAGACACTGATCTGCCCGGACATTTTCCCGTTCAGGTCTCGGTTGGGTAAAAGATAATTGTTCACAGCCTTTAGATTGAACTGGGTAAAATTAAGAGCGAGGCTGAGCGAATCCTGCGCCCTGATAAACGGTCGTTCGTCTTTCAAATTCAGATCACAGGTGACGAAACCGGATCCGGTGACAAGCCCGTTGTCATTGTCTTTGATGGATAGATTTTCGATCAGGAGTTGCTGATTTTTCATCCGAGCTTTCAGATGAATGTTTTTAAATTTCTGTCGAATAATCTTCGCATTTTTTAAATCCAGTTCGCCGGCGAAGCTTGGTTTTTTTCCGGAATTCTCGAAGGCAACCACGCCTTCAAGAGTACCGCCGACTCCCTGTGAACCTTTCAAAAAAGCATTGATCGGATCAATCGACAGGTTAGCAAATTCCAGTCGGGCGGTCTGCAAGTCCCCGTGAATAGTGCGGCCGGAAACTTTCAACGAGCCGTCGTTCAGGCGGAATCTTACGGCGCTAAGCGCAAGAGTATCCTCTTTCCAGGAAAAATGGATCGGATCGATATTCTGGAGCACATTGCCGCTCCGCGAAACCTTGATACTCTGCAAATTGAAATCGGTATATTTGACGATATTGCCCCGGACCTCCACATCCAAATTCTCACCGACGGCCTTAAACAACTGCACGTATGTCGTATCACCTTCAAAACGGATGATCAAGGAAGTCAGCGGAATTGTCTCGGGAATCAGATTGGTCTGACCATTGGTTGCCTCGACGAAGATGTCCCCGAATTTTTGTTCGCGGATATTGACCAAACCGAAACGGGCAATACTCTCCTCGAATTTCAGATTGGGCAGTCCAAACTGATCACCCCGGAACCAACCCCGCAAGTCAGGCGCATATAAACTGCCGGTAGCTTCGACGAATCCATCAATCGTCCCGACCAGCGTATCTGACTTCAAAACCATTGCAACCAGGTCGGCATTCAGATCTTTGAAATAGGCCCGGGCGTCGATCGTATTGCCCTTAAGATCGGCCGAACCTTCAATTTTCAGATCGGTTTCACCGAGCGCACAGTAAAACGTATCGGTTATCGCGACATAACCATCTTTATATACTAATTCGCCTTTGATCAGATTGAAATCCAGTGGCGCGATTTTACTTTCCTCCAGATCAATTTTCGCAGTGACGCGGTCGATAGCATTGATCGCTCCGGTCATTATTACCTGCAAATTGCCCTGGAGATTAGTGCTGGTCGTCGACAAACCCCACGAAAAGGCGTCTATTCCACTAAAACTCAAATCGGCCGCCAGCTCCTCATTGATCGTGCCGGAGATTGTCCCGCTGATTTTCTCTGTTCCGGTGCTGAAAGTCACTTCCGATAGATTGACCTGCCGACCTTTGATCTGTCCGGCGATATGCCCTTGCGAGAGAGGTCTTCCGCGCCACTTTCCGTTAAAATCCAGACCGAGTTCAACCAGTTTGCCATTGGTCGAAACCTGCCCTTTCAGGTTGAAGCTATCATCGTTCTGAAACACTTGCTCCAGTCCGGGGAATCTCTCACCGGGTTTAATATCGTCAACGGCAAAATTCACCTGGCTGGAAAATGGTTTTTTCAAATGCGCCCGGCCGCTTAGGTTCGCCTGAGTTGTCCGATTTCTGACCCGACATTTCTCTAAGGAAAGCGAATCCCCGATCAGGACAAATTCAGCACCCGACAGGAATATCTTCTCGCCAGTTCCCGGAAAAAAGCAGTTCGTGGAAGTGAGGCTCGCGGCAAGCGTATCGGCACTAAGCGACAAAGTCCCGGCCAGTGAATCGATTTCCGTCAAAAACTGACCCGGTTTGCGACTGTCGCTGACATTACAACTATGAATCTCAATCCTGGCCAGATTGAAACGGCCGGTCGGTATTGTATCTTTTTTTGCGGGCAAACAGGCCAGCAAGGAATCGATGCTTTCTGGATAAGCAAAATTGATGCTATCGATCCGCGCTTTACGGATAGCATGTTCATGTCCGATTAGTGCGGATAAATTATAGGTTAGATTGACATCCGAAAGCGAGATCAGCTCGGTCTGATTAAGGGTCGTCAGTTTCAATCGGTCGAATTTTAAATGATAGAAAATATTACCGCTCATTCCCTGGGATTCGAGCCTCAAATTATACCGTTGATTTAACTGGCTGTTGACATATCCGAGGAAAATGTTTTCCCAATAATCTGTTTTCAAAATAAGGAATCCGGCCGTACTGAGTAGAAAAAACAGCAGAACGAGTCCGAGAATTGATATTTTAATTGCCTTTTTCAACTGAATCCCAAATATCTGGTAAATTTATCCAAGCGGTTTTAATTCTCCAATATCGTAAGCCCGTCCACAAAAATATTTAATCGGCGCTCCTGAGCGATAGTTCCGGCCGGGCACATTGACGGTGAAAATTCGATTGTCCGGCCGTCTTCCCGGGATTTTCCGAAAACGCCGGCGTCTTCCGGATTATTAATACTGAGCCTGTCCCTGGCTTTGTTCCAGGTACATTTCGTCGACCAGCCCGGCGTATTTTTCGGCTATGACCTTTTTCTTGACTTTCAGCGAGGGTGTCAGTTCATTGGTTTCAATAGTAAAATCGGTCGGAATGATGCGGAACTTCTTGATCTTTTCAAACCGGGAAAAATGAGTGGTTTGCTTTTCAATTTCGGTCTCGATAAGCGTCAGTAATTCAGGGCGTTTGATAAAATCGGTATATGGCTCAAACGGTATATTCTGATTCTCCGCCCATTTGCGGGCCGAGTTTTGATCAAGGGTTACCAACGCGACAATATAACTGCGTCGGTCTCCGAACAACACCGCCTCCGAGATGAATGGACTGAGCTTGATCGCGTCTTCGATGGGCTGGGGAGCAACGTTTTTACCGCCGGCAGTAATCAGGATGTTTTTCTTGCGATCGGTAATAAACAAAAAGCCGTCGGCATCGAAATAACCGATGTCGCCGGTATGCAGAAAGCCCTCATCATCGATGACTTCACGGGTCGCGGATTCGTTTTTATAGTAACCAAGCATGACCTGCGGTCCTCGCACCAGAATTTCACTGTCCTCGGCAATTTTAAATTCGGTTTCGGGAATCGCTATGCCGACCGAACCGAGCCTCACGTTCCCGGGACCGTTCAGGGTAATGACCGGACTGGTTTCCGTCAGTCCATATCCCTCCAGAACCGGCAAACCGGCCGAAAACAGGAATTCGGCGATTTCCTTGGAAAGCGGCGCGCCGCCTGAAACAAACCGCTGGAGCTTTCCGCCGGTTTTTTTCTGCAGTTTGCTGAATACTAATTTATCGGCGATTTTAATTTTATCTTTCTGCCAGTGAGTGAGTGGGGTTCCGTTAACATATGCAAACATGCGGGCCCGTCCGGCTTTCAACGCCGCAAAAAAGATCTTCTTCTTCAGCCAGGAACCCGATTCGACCCCGGACATTACAGTGCTATAAATCTTCTCAAACAGGCGCGGGACACTGACCAGCAGGGTCGGCTGAACTTCAGCCATATTTTCCAGCACTTTTTCGATACTTTCGGCAAAGCCGATAGTGGCTCCGATCAGCATCGGGACATAGTAACCGCCCATACGCTCCAGCACATGGCTGAGTGGTAAAAACGATAAAAAGCGATCTTCCGGCACCATTTGCATGATACCGATGCTGTTTTCGACATCTTTGACGAAGTTCTTTTGAGTCAGCAGAACACCTTTGGGCACACCGGTCGTCCCGGAAGTGTAATTGATACAGGCGAGATCGGACGGTTCGATAGCGTTCATAAGCGTGTCGAAGGCAGTCGGATTTTGTTCGTTCAGTTTCCGGCCGGTTTCAATGACGGCCGACAATGATATCGCCGCCGACATTATCGGATCGGCTTCATATATGACGATATGCTCACACGGGTAATCGGTCGCCATGACTTTCTTTAATAAGGTTGCGTTGGCGACAAATAAAACCCGCGGTTCGGAATGTTTTAATAATTCTTCTACCTGAGCGGCGATTAAAGTTGGATAGATCGGGACGGATACGGCTCCAATGGATTGATTTGCCATTTCCGACATGATCCACTCTTCCCGGTTTTCCGACAGAATAGCTACCCGGTCACCTTTGCGGATACCCCAGGAATCCAGCGTAAGTGCGATCGCTTTCACGATTTCGCCCAACTCACGGTACAGAACCGGCCGGTATTGACCGGCGACCTTCGAGAGAAGGGCGGGTTTATCCGGGTACTTCGCGACGCTTTCGAAAAATTTATGGGAAATAACCAAAGAACTCATAAACACCTCCAATTTGTGATTTGAATTTAAAGAATTAATTCTATAAATTCACCCGGTTTTTAGCAAACGTGATGGTTAATGGAGAGATGGCCGAGCGGCTGAAGGCAGCTGCCTGCTAAGCAGTTGTACTGCCAAAAGCGGTACCCCGGGTTCGAATCCCGGTCTCTCCGCATTATTTTAGACAAGATTAACAAGATAACTAATTGTTAATTAACCAAGATTTACATGATTGTCTAAAACAGATATCTGTGAATCTTATCAAATTTGAAACCTTTTTAAAAAGCAATCATTATCAGATCGTAAAGCGTATGGGTATAGGCCGTGATACCGTATCCGCGCAAAATGTACAGCAAGGATAAAAACAGGCCGGCGCCGAATCGCAGACCGAAAGTCCTGAGATCGAAAACCTCTCCGAAAGGCCCGATATAATGAAAAACCGCGAACAGGAACGCCGCTCCGACCAGCGCCAGGACAATTGCCAACGCCTCCGGCAATTTCAGAATATCTTTCAGGAAAAACAGAAAACCCGTAATCAAAATAACCCTGAAAATAAATTCCTCATAAACTCCGGCGCCCAGCGCCAGAACGATCATCTCGCGGTCCGTTTGCCCGGTTCCGGATAGCATCAGCACCTGACCGATCTTAGTCACGCCGGCGTACATGACAATTGCATAAAGAACACTTTCCAGGATCATCAGGATATAAAAGCGCGGTTCCCATTTTATTTTCTTGCTACCTTTGAAATTAAAATGATACGCGATCAGCAGGGCCAACAGCACGACCAACCCGACCACGTAAAATCCATAAACATTAAACAATCCGAAAAACTGTCTGAATAAAACATCCGCTCCGTTCCGCAGTCCGATTATGTCCGAATGATTGAATGTAAACATCATGACTTCGTAAGTCAGCAGAAGCGGCAGAGCGAAAATGATGCTGTAAAAGGGAGTTCTGGAATAATTCCAGTAAGTTTTCATTATCGACATATCAGGTCAATACAGTAATTCTAAGTTTAGGCCGGTAGAACTTCGACGGAGACTGATTTAATGCTCCATCTTCAATACTGCCAGGAAGGCTTCCTGCGGAACTTCAACCCGACCGACCTGTTTCATCCGCTTTTTACCTTCCTTTTGCTTTTCGAGTAGTTTCCGTTTGCGGGTAATGTCGCCCCCATAACATTTGGCGGTCACATTTTTACGCAACGGGCCTTTCGATTCCCGCGCAATGACCTTGGCTCCGATTGCCGCCTGTACCACCAACTCGAACATCTGCCGGGGAATCAGTTCCTTAAGTTTGGCGCACAGATTCCGGCCATGGGTGTAGGCTTTGTCGCGATGGACGATAAATGACAATGCATCAACCGGTTCGCCGGAAATCAGGATGTCAACCTTGACTAATTCACCGGCGCGGTAACCGATCGGGTCGTAGTCAAACGAGGCGTAGCCCCGCGAGATCGATTTCAGTTTATCGTAAAAATCGAAAATGATTTCAGCCAACGGTAATTCGTATTGAATCTGAACCTTAGTGACATCGAGGTACTTGGTGGTTTTGTAAATGCCGCGCTTTTCCTGGCAAAGTTTCAGCACATTACCCAGAAAAGTCGTCGGTACGATGATTTCCGCTCTGACAAATGGTTCACGTAATTCGGCAATTTCTCCGACTTCCGGCATTTCGGTCGGGTTATCGATTGCGACGACTTCGCCGGATCTTAACAAAGCCTGATATTCGACGTTCGGCATTGTGGTGATCAGATTCAGATTGAATTCTCGCTCCAGCCGTTCCTGTACGATTTCCATGTGCAGTAATCCGAGATAGCCGCATCGGAAACCGAAACCCAGCGCAGTCGATGTTTCGGCCTCGTAAAACAGGCTGGAATCATTCAGTTTCATTTTTTCGAGTGAAGAACGCAGGTCTTCAAAATCTTCCGCTGCCACCGGGTACATGCCACTGAAAACCATTGGCTTTATGACACGATAGCCCGGCCAGGGCTCGTCCGCCGGATTATTTTTCAAGGTAATCGTATCGCCGACTTTGATATTAACGATGTTTTTGACACCGGCGACCAAATAGCCGACATCGCCGGAGACCAATTTATCGGATTTTTGCCTCTGCATCTTGAAAACGCCGACTTCCGAAACCTCATGATTGGAATTATTGGCAAAAAACCGGATCCAGTCATTCGCGTGTACCTCGCCCTCGAAAACACGGACGAACGGGATCGCGCCACGGAACGAATCAAATACCGAATCGAAAATCAGCGCCCGAAGCGGTTTTTGGGGTAGATAAGCCGGCGGCGGAATCTTGGCAATGATCGCCGCGAAAATCTGTTCGAGGCCGACGCCACTCTTGGCACTGACCATAAGAATTTCGCTCTCATCACAGCCGATCAGATCGACGATCTGGTGTTTGGCTTCCGGAACCATGGCGCCCGGCAGATCGATTTTATTGATGACCGGAATAATGGTCAGGTCATTTTCGATGGCGAGGTAGGCATTACTGACAGTCTGGGCCTCGACACCCTGCGAGGCGTCCACCAGCAGAAGCGCCCCTTCGCAGGCGGCCAGACTGCGCGACACTTCATAAGAAAAATCCACATGGCCGGGCGTATCGATCAGATTCAGAATATAATCTTTACCGTCGGGAGAGCGATAATTCATCTGGATCGGATGACTCTTAATCGTGATGCCACGCTCACGCTCCAAGTCCATGTTATCCAGCACCTGTTCCTTCATTTCGCGCTTGCTGACGGTCCCGGTATATTCCAGCATCCGATCGGCCAGGGTCGATTTACCGTGGTCGATGTGAGCAATGATGCAAAAGTTACGTATATTTAATTCCACGACGCGGAATTTACGGATTCAGCGACCTGATTAACAAGGTGGCGGCTAAGAAAAGTAGGAACTGCCCGATCTGGTAAAATTCTTGCTTCTGTAGTACCGGCGAATACCTTAAATTTTGGCAGATTATTATTAGGGAGAATTGGAATGTCGCATGTAGTAGTGCCGGAAGCAGAGGCGCTTTTAGATCAGGAAATCAAAGTCCTCGATCACGGTTTTATCCGACTGGTGGATTATTTAGGAGGCGACAGCCGGATCGTGCAGAGTGCCAGGGTATCGTATGGCAGCGGCACAAAATCTGTCCGTGAAGATGAAGCCTTGATCGACTACCTGATGAGTCACCGGCACACTTCACCATTTGAACAGGTCGTACTGACTTTTCATTGCAAAATGCCGATTTTTGTCGCCCGGCAGTGGATCCGCCATCGCGCGGCGCGGGTCAATGAAATCTCCGGCCGTTACAGTGTCATGGAGGATGAGTTTTATGTACCGGTCGAAACCAATATCCAGCGTCAAAGTAAAGACAACCGCCAGGGTCGCGATCCGCAGGAAGTGCCGGCCGAATTGCGTCAAAAAGTACTTTCGATAATTTCAACAGGCCAGACCTCAGCTTATTCGGATTATCAAACCCTGCTGAATGACGACATTGCCCGTGAATTAGCCCGCATAAATCTGCCGCTTTCTTTGTACACGCAATGGTACTGGCAGATTGATTTACATAATCTCCTGCACTTTATGCAATTGCGGATGGACGAACATGCGCAGTGGGAGATCCGGCAATATGCCAACGTGTTGGCCGATCTGACAAAAGCCGTTGCGCCGCTGGCCTATAAAGCGTTTGAAAAGCACGTCTTAAAAGCCGTCTGCTTTTCCGGCGCGGAAATTCAAGCCCTGGCTGCCAATCTGCAGGGCCGCGAGCATGAATTAAAAGGCATCCACCGGATTGAATACGAAGCAAAATTAAAGAAAATCAGACATGAATCCGGGATGGATTAAATTATTAGCCGATTCAAAATATTTTTTAAACCGGTTGTTTTCTGTGATATTTGATACAATAGACGTGTCGATCGACAGTTACATTTCGATAAGTTTTTAACAGGGGGTTCAGATGGCTTCCACTTATAAAAGAGCAATTTTTATCAGCACCGCGCTTATCCTGTTTCCGCTTACAATATTCGCGACTAACTACTATGTACGTAAAAGCGGCAATGACAGTAACAGCGGCCTTACTCCAGCCCTGGCCTGGAAAACTGTCAACAAAGCGGCATCTTATGCCGGTCTGGCCGGTGGCGATACGGTCTTCATCGGACGGGGAACTTATAATGAGCAACTTGTTCCTGTCAATTCCGGCAGTACAAATAATCCGATTGTCTATTACGGCGATTATCTCGGCCTTAAGACTCAGGATCCGGCGGGCGTGGTCGGCATTGGTGGTTGTTGCGACGAAACAATAGAGCTTATCCCCCAATCCATGACGGTGATGGGATTCGTCATTACCCTGGAAAATATCGTGGATAACGGTGATGGTACATCCTCAGTCTATGTCCGCGTTCAAAACTCGAATAACTTCGCCCTGAGCTATGTCGCCGTCAGTCTTCCAAGCGGTGTGGGAGCGCTGGCTCCTCCCGATCGAGGGACATATAACGGGGAGGACGGCATTTCCTACTCAATAGAGAATCCGACCAATAATCCCTTTTATTCTCTCAAATACGAAACCATTGACGAGGGTATCAAAAACTGGGCGGATGATATTTTTATTTACACTCTGACTACCGAACAGGCAAATGAACTGACCTCGATCCGTGTACAGGCGAAGGCCGCTTGGATGATTGGTGACGTCACCATGCCAGTAATCTATCAAAGCCCGATCTGTAACTCCTATACAATTGCCTGCCAGGTTTCCAGCAAGCATGATCTGACATTTCGGGGAATCACTTTTCAGTGTGCCAGTGACAAAGCAGTCTATCTTTACAATTCCGGTAATATCACTATTGAAGACTGCAACACACTCTCCGCCACGAAATACGGCATTTATGCCACCGGTAGTTACGGTTTCCTGACGATGCTAAGCGATTCCATCGACGGG
>Ga0209749_1001159_pt1 | contig 25743 bp, 22 predicted proteins | sample EPASupsiteSAE347_FD_187267 | JGI IMG/M metagenome (GOLD analysis project Ga0209749, IMG submission 187267) | Bioremediated contaminated groundwater from EPA Superfund site, New Mexico - Sample SAE3-47 (SPAdes) (version 2) | ecosystem: Environmental > Aquatic > Deep subsurface > Groundwater >...
TCGCGCATACTTTAGGTAATCCCGTTAATTTAAGGGAGATTCTGCGGGTTTGTGCAAAATATAACCTTTGGTTTATTGAGGATAACTGTGACGCTTTAGGTTCGGAATATGACAGCCAATATACCGGAACTTTTGGTCATATCGCCACGTGTAGTTTTTATCCTGCGCATCATATTACAATGGGAGAGGGGGGGGCTGTTTTAACGGATGATCCGTTGTTGCGGAAAATTATAATGTCGTTCAGAGATTGGGGACGGGATTGTTGGTGTAATTCCGGAGTCGATGATACCTGCGGCCGCCGGTTTTCTCAGCAATTCGGAAAGCTTCCTTTCGGATATGACCACAAATATGTCTATTCTCATATAGGTTATAATCTTAAAGCGACGGATCTTCAGGCGGCTATTGGGTGTGCCCAGATTAAAAAATTACCTGGTTTCATTAAGAAAAGAAAAAGCAACTTCCGCGCGATTTATGCTGCTTTGTCCGCTTACACGAAATTAATTGATTTGCCGGAAAAAGAGAGTGTTTCTGATCCGAGCTGGTTTGGTTTCCCAATCCGGGTCAAAGAAAACGCGCCTTTTAGCCGCGCGGAGATGGTAAATTTCCTCGAGAGCAAAAAAATCGCGACCCGGATGCTATTCGGCGGGAACCTGATTAAACAGCCGGCGTACCAGGGCATCAAATGCAGGGTTGCCGGAAAGTTGTCCAATACGGACAAGGTAATGAACAGTATGTTCTGGGTCGGGGTTTATCCCGGTATAACCGAAGAAAAACTGGCATATTTGATCATGATGTTCAAGCTTTTTCTGGAAAGATATGGACGATCTTAAATTTAGCATCTGCATCCCTACGTACAATATGGGCCGGTATCTTAAACGTACTCTGGAAGATGTTTTTGCCCAAAGTTACGGTAATTTTGAGATTGTAATATCGGATAACGCCTCGACTGATAATACCGGAGAAATAGTCACGAATATATTCGATCCGCGGCTGCGGTATTTTAAGAACGAGAAAAACCTCGGATATTCCGCTAATCTTGATCTTTGCAAACAACGCGCTTCCGGGGACATCATTTACCTTTTATCGGCTAAAAGCCGGATTTCCCGTGACGCACTTAAAAAAACTTATCAGGCGTTCATGCTGGATGAGGATATCGGGGTTGTAACCAGGCCTTATTATTGGTTTGCCGGGGATATAAACCAGCCGGTCAGGGCCAAAGAAAGTATCGGCGCGGGAAAAATAGCCGTCCTGACTAATGAAAGCGACGTTAAAGAGATCATCAAAATGTTTCATACCTTGGATAACCCGGCTGGGCTGGCTTTCCGCAGGAAATGGATGGATCAGCCTTTCGGCCAGGACGCTTTCGTGGAGTTTACTTATCCTTTCGCCCGGATATTAAAATACCACAAAGTTGCCGTGCTGGGTGATTATGTCATGGCCTGCCCGGCTTTTTCCTATAGCGGATCCCAGGATAAGCGCGTATACGATAAATCGCCGATGCAGTGCTGGATAGATATGTTCAACACGGTTTTTAGCGAGCCGGAATTTAAAAGTTTAAGGAAGACGTGTATTCGGGATTTTGTGGCGGTTAATTATATTGGGTTGGTTCAGATCCGTAATTATGCCCGGCGATATTCTTTTTTATTACGCGAGATCGGATTGCTTTTGAAATACCGGCCCAAGAACCTGCTAAATCCGAAATTCTGGTTTTTCGTTTTTGTGACAATGCTGGTTCCGAAATTCCTCTTGAAAAGGCTGGTCGTGTGGTATAAGAAGGGAATAAATGGTTCTATTCTCAAAGATCGGGTTTCGCTTGCGGTTTGACATCGAACATACAGATGATAGTTTTCTTTAATCAAATTATCGACGGTTCCGGACTTTTGTCGGGAGGAGAAAGGATCACCCTTGAGCTGTTACGAAGGCTTAAGAAATCCAGCCGGATAACTGTTGTCTTACCTCAGAACTGTTTAGCATTTATAAAAGACCGGGAAAAGCTGGATGTGGTTTTCTCGCCTTTATCGTTCACGCTCTTTCCAGATGATGCCCGGTGTTGGAAGCATATCGCCTTGATACCGTTGGTCTGGGCGGTCCGTGCCTGTGAAAGCATTATCCGGATATCCCTCGGGGCATTGAAAGACGACGTGGTTTTTTCTTCCGGGGACTTTTTCTGTAATACGATCCCAGCATGGTTCTTTAAACTTAAATATCCGGATTCTAAAGCGATTTTTTACATATTTCATATTATTGACTGTCCCGGAAAAAGGAAAGGCGGCCATTCGTTTTTAGCTAATCTTTTTTCATTCCTGGCGCAAAAGTTAAGTTTTTTACTCATAAAAAGCTGCCGCGGCGAAATATTTGTCTTGAATGACGGGGTTAAACAGGAGCTCTTGAAAAAGGGTTTTTCCGGTAATACGATCCATGTGAACGGCGCCGGAATAAATTTCAAAGAAATTGCCGAAACATCTTGCCGCGGGTTAAATGACTTCGGGCTTTGTTTTATGGCCCGGTTAAGCCCGACCAAAGGCATTTTTGACCTGGTGGAGATATTGCGGGAGCTGAATAATCCCGCGCCCGCAAAGAAAAGTAATTTATTGATAATCGGCGAGGGCCTCGCTAAAGATGTGGAAAAAATGAAAGAATTGTTTTTGCGTTATTCTTTGCAAACGCAGGTGGAATTTGCCGGGTTAAAAACCGGCGCCGCGAAGTACGCGTTGATGAAGTCATCCCGGGTATTCGTTTTCCCCAGCAGCGAAGAGGGGTACGCTATTTCAATCCTTGAGGCACTCGCCTGCGGTTTAGCAGTGGTAGCCTGGGATCTGCCGGTTTACCGCCATGTTTACGGGGATAGGATAGTCCGGGTGCCCATGGGCAGAACGGATATTTTTGCTGACCGGGTTAGGGAGTTACTTTCAAACGACAAAGCGCGGGAGGATTTGAGCCGCGCAGGGATAGCTTTTGCCAGGGAAAACGATTGGGATGTTATTGCTTCGCAAATGGCAACCGGCATTGATTCCATAAAATAAATCCAAAAGGGGCTAAAATGAAGCTGAATAAAAAGACCAAGGTTTTGATATTAGGTTGCGGAGGTATGCTCGGTGACGCGGTTTACCGGCGGTTCAGTAAATCATGCAAGGTCCTGGCTACGGATATCGATCTGAACGAGTCTTGGCTGGAATTGCTGGATGTCCGGGATTGGGGGCAGTTGGAGAAAATCGGGAGGAAATTCAATCCGGATCTTTTGATCAACCTGGCGGCGTTGACCAGCCTTGAGTATTGCGAACGGAATCCGGAAGAAGCGTATGTTACTAACGGTCTTGGGCAGGAAAACGCCTGTTTACTTGCCCAAAAACTGGATATCCCGGTAGTTTTTATTTCCACGGCCGGAATCTTTGACGGACTAAAAGAATTTTATCACGATTTTGATACTCCTAATCCTTTGAGCATTTACGGAAAATCGAAATATCACGGGGAATTGATCACGCTCCAGAAATGCGCGAAGTCTTTTGTTTTCAGGGCGGGTTGGATGATGGGCGGGGGGATAAAGAAAGATAAGAAATTCATCAATAAGATCTTTAAACAAATAAAGAACGGGCAGCGTAAACTGCATGTTGTAGACGACAAACTGGGCACGCCGACTTATACGGTGGATTTTGCTGATTCCATGTTCAGGGTGATAGAATCCGGACTTTTTGGCTTGTACAACATGGTTTGCCCGGGAAGCGCCAGCCGGCATGATGTGGCGGTCGAGTTCATAAAATGCCTTGGGCTTGAGAATACAGTCAGTGTTGAGGTTGTAGGTTCGGATTTCTTTAAAAAAGAATATTTCGCTCCCCGGCCGCATTCCGAAAAGCTGGTAGACCTGAAATTGATAACGCGAAAGATGATGTTCATGCGCGATTGGAAAGTGTGCCTGGCGGAATACGCCAGCTCTTTCCGGAAAGAATTATAAGGGAGGAATATAAATGGAACATAAATCAAAGATACTGAGCGTAGTCATCCCGACTTATAAATCGGCTGATAATATCGGATCTCTGGCGAAGCGGTTGGAAAATACCCTTTCCGGCATGCCGTATGATTACGAGGTTATCTTTATAAACGATAACAGCCCTGATAAAACAGATGACCTGCTTAAGGATATTTGTTTACGTAACTCAAGGATAAAAGCCGTGAGTTTTTCCAGGAATTTTGGCCAGCAGATAGCTACGTCCGCCGGATTGAGATTTGCTTCCGGAGACGCGGTAATCATCATGGACGATGACCTGCAAGACCCTCCGGAATTCCTGCCGTCGCTTGTGAAGAAATGGGAAGAAGGATACGATGTGGTATATGCCATCCGTAAGAACCGTAAAGAAGGTATATTAAAAAGGCTCGGTTACCGGTTGTTTTATAAATTGATCGCGAACTTAAGTTATGTCCCTATACCGCAAAACAGCGGGGATTTCGGCTTGATCGACCGTAAGATCGTGGAAATCCTCAATTCAATGCCGGAAAGGACCCGCTTCGTGCGGGGGTTACGGGCATGGGTGGGATTTAAACAGACAGGTATCGAATGTGACCGCGCCGCGCGTTTTAAAGGGCGGCCGTCTTATAATTTGTTTAAGATGCTGACGTTATCGATGAACGGGATCTTCGCTTTCTCCGATATGCCTTTACAGATATCATCGGCATTAGGTTTCTTTGTTTCAATCATCGCTTTTATCGGCATGGCGGTAACTTTGTTTCAGCGGATCGTGACCTTTTTCTTTCCCGACAGCCTGCTGGCTGTTTGGCCGGGTTTTAGCACTATTGTGCTGGCGATCTTATTCCTGGGAGGCGTGCAGTTGATCTCTATAGGTATTTTAGGCGAGTATATCGCCCGGATCTATAACGAAGTCAAGCAACGGCCGCTGTTTTTGGTTAAAGAGACCATAAATCTAGACAAGAGAAATTAAAGGCGATTTTTTTATGCGAGATAAAAAGAGCGTAGCTGTTATCGGCGGCGGGGTTTCAGGTTTAGTCGCAGCTTGGCGGTTGCTTCGATCCGGTTTTCGCGTCACTGTATTTGAAAAGTCTGAGGTACTGGGCGGACTTGCCCGGTGTGTCAAGTTCTCCGATACGCCATTAGAGGTATATTATCACCATTTTTTTCCTTCAGACAGTCATATAATCAGGTTGTTTGAGGAAATTGGCATCACGGACGGGCAGATCGCCTGGAATCCGTCGAAAATGGGCTATCTTTCTAACGGCAATATCTATGATTTCTCGACTCCTTTCTCGTTGTTTTTTTTCCGTCCGTTATCTTTTTGGGATAAACTCAGGTTTTGCCGCGCTACTTTCGATCTGATCAAAAAGGTAAAGAAAGCGGAAGATATCGAAAATGTGACAGCGCAGGAATGGATTTCGGCAAACATGGGAGACGCGGTTTTTGAGGTAATCTGGAAGCCGCTGCTTTTGCAAAAATTCGGCCAGGCTTTTGACAAGGTTACAATGGCCTGGCTTTGGAATAAAATGGTTTTGAGAAGTCAGGCGCATAGGGATTATTTTCGCGAAGAGAAACTCGGTTATCTCAAAGGCAGCCTGGAAGTCCTGTTTGAACGTCTCAAGATAAAAATAACCGAATCCGGAGGCCAGATCAGACCAGGCCGGGCGGTTTCCCGGGTAAACAAGAAAGAAAATGGGTTCACGGTTGTTTCACACGGTTTATCTGAAGAATATGACTATGTTTTTTCGAGCATATCCCCGGATAAACTTGACTGTATAGCTGATTTCCCGATGGATTTCCGCGGGCGGCTGGATTCTTTCGCGCAGTTAGCCGTTATTTGCGCGATTGTTGTTCTAAAACGGCAGCTGACGGATTATTATTGGCTTAATATCGGCGACAATACTTTTCCTTTCGGATTAGCGGTTGAACATACAAATCTTTGCGATCCTCGCGATTACGGATGCAAGCACGTGGTATATCTTTCCAAGTATATTCACGCGCAGGATAAATTGTTTTCAACCCCTGATAAAGAGATCGAAGAGCTCTTTCTGGGTAATCTGAAACGGATCAATAAGGATTTTGACCTGAATTGGGTGGAGAAATTAATGGTATTCCGTGATACTTCAGCGCAGCCGTTGATCACACGAGGGTATTCCCGGCTCAAACCAGGATATGAAACTCCGTGGCCGGGATTTTGGTGGGTAGGCGCTAACCATATTTATCCCCAGGACCGGGGATTGAATCACGCGATAATGACGGCGGAAGAGGCAGTGAATAGATTCCTGAAAACCCATGTTTCCTAACAAAAAAACAAAAATCCTGCTGTTTTTTGCAAATCTGGCCTTCTTATCTGCACTGATTCTGCTTTATTTGCGGAAAATATTGTTCTTTAAGGGCGATTTTATATTGCAGGGGGCGGATCTTGTCCAAACGTATTATCAAAAGTTCCTTTATAAGACCGCGATCCTGGATCATTCATTCCCGCTCTGGAATCCGTATCTTTATTGCGGGTATCCTTTCTTAGCGCATCCGTATAATCAAGTTTTTTATCCGCTTAACCTTATATTTGTTTTTTTCCCTATTAATCTGGCGTATAGCTGGTATGCGGCTATGCATATTTTATTAGCCGGGGTTTTTATGTTCGTTCTGGTCAAATATCTGACTAGACAAAATTACTCCGCTTTGATCTCCGCGTTATGTTTCATGTTCAGCGGTTTCACCGCCACCAGGATATGGGCGGGGCATTTTGAATTGTACGCGACTTCTATATGGATACCTTTGGTTGCCTATTTTGCTATTCGGACGATACGCGAATCCTCGTTCAGGCTGGCGGTTATTACCGCTTTGATCCTGACATTGCAGTTCTTTGCCGGGCATAACCAGACGTTCTTCTTCACATTGATAATCCTTTTCGCGTATACAATATTCCATTCTTGTTCTGCCGCGGGCAGCGTGAAAGGGCGTGTGCTTAAGCCAGGGTTATTCCTGATGCTTATATTGTTTGTATTCTTTGTTTTTGCCGCTATACAGATCTTGCCGACCGCGGAATTGATTAAATTTTCCACCCGGAGCAAAGGCCATCCGCTTTTCATGAGTATGTACGGATCTATGCCTCCGGAACATCTGATAAGATTTATTTTTCCCGATTTTTTCGGCAATTTCCTAAAAACGTCATATGCCGGAGATCCTATATTGGGAGAGATATACTGGGAATATACATATTACATCGGGATTATCCCGTTAGCATTAGCTGTTTGGGCGTTCTTTAGACTGCTTAATCCCAAGACCCGGGTTCTTTTAGGTTTTTTAACGGTATTTGTGTCGGCAGTTTCTGTATTGACCCGGTCAATTTTTTTATATTTATGGAACCTGCGAAATTCACATTTTTCAGAATCTGGCGCATCACCGGTTATCTCTTTGTTGGAAGGAGTTTATACCGCTAAGGTCTCGATCTGGCGCGTACTGCCTTTTTTTGTTGTTGTTCTTGCCGGACTTGCCGCGGTATTTATATGGGGCAGCCGCAAGCTTACGCGTAATTTAGACGACCGTATCCCGAACGACCGGACCGCGCTTTTTTTCGTTTTGCTGGTTTTATCGGGGGTTTTTCTTGCTTTTGGACAATATCTGGGCGGTGTGTATCATTTTATCTATAAATTCATTCCGGGTTATAATTCATTCCGCTGGCCGGTAAGGCATCTGATCATTACTAACTTCGCGCTCTGCGTATTAGCCGGATATTTTTTATCGACCATGAAGTTAAAACGGATAATCAAATCCGGTATATGCTTTTTGATCTTAGCCGACCTTTTTGTTTTCGGCAGCCGCTTTTTTTACCTGAAAGACCTTAAGGAATTTTATCCTGAGCCGGGTATTATCGCGAGACTGCAAAACGAGAAAGAAAGGCCGTACAGGCTGCTTACTTTCCCTTTAGTCAGAAAAGGATGCGTCTTTGAGCCTTCATGCGCAAATTTCCCGGCTAATTCATGTGTCGCTTTGGGTTTCTTTAATGTTTCCGGTTATGATCCGGTTATCATCTCGCGGTATCATGAGTTTACTAATCTGATGCAAGGTTTCCCAAAAAACGTTTTTGGAAGTGTTACTGTGAAATTAACGGACCTTAGAAATGAGAACATTCTTAATATGATGAATATCCGCCACGTTTATACTGACGATCCGGCGGAATATGGTTTAAATAAAGATAATCTGACCGTAGAATGCGGCGATTCGCAGGGAGGGACCCTTTGGGGTTTTCAATCCGGATTACCAAGGCAGTATTTTCTAAATAATGTTCTGGTGACTAAAAATCAAAGTGAACTCGAGGAAGTCATTGTTTCGCGGGATTTTTCTCCTTCGCGGAGCATATTACTGGAAGCCTGGCAGCGGCCGGTTGTTCCGCCAAAAAGCGAATATGCTGGCTTGACGGTGCCTGTTAATGCTAAGTACACACCGGAATTGATTGAATCGGATATCGTTACTTCTTCGCCAGGGTATTTTTTCGCCAGTGAGGTTTATTATCCGGGATGGAAAGCGTTTATTAACGGCAGGGAGGCTAAGATTTACCGTGCTAATTACGCTTTTAGAGCGGTATATCTGGAAAATCCGGGTTTTTCCCATGTTGTATTCAAATTCCAACCGGATTCTTTCAAGGCTGGAACGCATATCACTGTAATTGGTTCATTGGGTATAGCAGTTTTCTTATTTTGGGGTAAGTTATTCCGTTCAAGAAAGAGGTAATCTTATGGAGATACGGGAATATTGCGAAGACCGGTACGCTTTCCATCCCGGATTTGCGAAAAGCGAATACGTCAAGATTGAGATTATTATTGGCATGATCGGCTCCGGGAAAAAAGTGCTTGATGTCGGCAGTTTTGACGGAACTATAGCTTCTAAAATAAGGCAACGCGGCAACTCGGTAGTTGGAGCCGATGTCGTCATTTCAGCTCTAAAGTTGGCTAAAGCGAAGATCCAAACGGTAGTTCAGATCCCTTTCGAGCCTGTTTATCCTTTTAAAGACAAGACTTTCGACGTGGTTTTCCTGGGCGAGGTAATTGAGCACGTTCTGGATACCGACAGGATGCTGCAGGAAGCAAAAAGGATCACCAAGGACGACGGTTTTATTATAATCACTACCCCTAATGTGGCTTCCTTAGGCAGAAGATTGATGCTTTTGGCCGGACGGAGCCCGTATTTGGAAGTGTCGCTTAATCCAAAGATGTCGGTCCCCGGTATAGGCCATATCCGGTATTTCACTAAAGGGACATTGTTTGAACTTTTGAGGCTTAATGATCTGGATGTCCTGGAGTTCAGAAGCGATGTAGTTAATTTGATCCCCGGCGGGAACATTTGTTTTAAGAGGTTAGCGCTGATCTTCCCCGGATTGGGGCGGTCTTTGATAGTAAAATGCGGATTAAAAAAGGGAACATAAGATGATTGAGAAATGCAGCATTATCGTTCTGAATTATAACGGTAAGCAATTTTTGAAAGAATGTTTGGATTCTTTGCGTGATCAAACATATAAGGATTACAAAGTTTATGTTTTAGATAACGCGTCTACGGATGGTTCCAGGGAATATATATCGCAAGATTTCCCATGGGTGGGTTTAATACGCGCGTCTGAAAATTTCGGGACTGCGGAAGGCAGCAATGTGGGGGTAAGGAATACTTCCGGAGAATATATTGTTTTGATGAGTAATGATATCAGGGTCGACCCGAAATGTATCGAACGGCTTGTTTCTACGCTGGAATCTGACGGCAGTATAGGTATTTGCAGCGGGATGTTGGTTAAGTATGCGCCGTTGATTTCCGGTGAGCATCTTATCGATAACGCGGGTGGCGTGATCGACAAATTCGGGTTTCCTTTGCTTCTTCACCCGGATGAAGTTTATAGGAAGGATGATTCCAGGATCGAAGAAGCTTTTTTCTCTTTCGGCGGAGGTTTTATAATACGACGCAGCCTGTTTGATAGAGTCGGAGGGTTTGATCCTAAATATTTCACTCTATCGGACGATATGGATTTGTCCTGGAGGGTGCGATTAACCGGGCATAAAGTAGTGGTGGATCATTCCGCTGTGATATATCATAAGGTTTCCGCTACCCTTGGCCCGTTATTCGCGCGTTCCCAAAAGCGTTTCTGGAGTGAACGTAACAGCTTGCGGACGCTGTTGAAAAATTATCAATTCTGGACTTTATTCCGGATATTGCCGCAGTATTTATTCCTGCTGTTACTTGAGGCGGGGTTCTATTTGGCCATATTGCGCGCAGACCTTTTTTGCTCTTTGCTCAAGGCATTAGTGTGGAATAGCGTTAATTTGCGGGATACGGCAGCCTTGCGCCGTCAAGTTACGGCCTTCAGGTCTGTTGATGACCGGGCGATCTTGGGTAAAATGCATAAAGGGATAATAAAATTGGAGACAGCTTCATTGTTATTAGCCGGGAAGATACGCATCCAATGATTATAGCGGAAATAGCGAATAAATCGATTTTGGCGGTCAGGAAATGGGTGTATGATAATTTAATTTTATTTGTTATCCCATTGCTGATAAGTCTGCTTGTTTGGTTAAATCCGGAATTTTTCTCTAAAGAGACATTTATCAATTACGGCGATATGGCTTTTCCGTTGAATCCGGCGTTATACCTTAAGGATGCTTTGTATCTATGGCTCGAGAGGAATGAGATCGGGACACAAAGCATATTTTCGCCGTTTCTGATACCGGCATCCCTGGTTTATTTATTTGCGGAGTTAATCCGGATCCCTTTATGGATCGTAAACCGTATATGGGTTATTTTGCCATTAGCTAGTTTGGGATGGGGTATGATTTATTTTTATAATTCGGTCGCCGAAAACTCACGGAATAAAAAAATAGCATCGATCATAGCCGCCGTTTTTGTCATGCTTTATCCTGTATCTGAAATATACCCGTATCAATACTTTTCGTTATGCGGATTTTGTCTGCTTTTTGGCATTCTGCTCCGTATAAAACGCAATTTTCAAGAAGGATGGAAGTACTATTTTTTATCCTTGATCAGCATTTTGCTGCTTTGGTTAACCCCCAGATATCTTTATCTTGCATGCCTGACAATGATAGCGTATTACGTTCTAGATACGGCATATGAAAAGCGGATAGATGCCGCATCTTTAAAAAGATTATCAAAACTCGCCGTATTTACGCTACTGAGCACTTTTTTCATCTTGCTGCCCTTATTGCAGTTTTTTTTCGAATATCGCAATACGATAATCACGGAGTTTTATAATGTCCGTTCCCCGCATGAATATCAGACTGGTTTGTCTTTGTGGTTCGATTATAAGGACTGGGTCAGCCCGCTTTTTTGTTTGAGAGGTCTTATTGAAAATCCTTTTGCGCCCGTTACGCCGCTTATCCTCAAGCCGATTTTCGTTTTTTTCAGTTTTCTAATCCCTTTTTTAGTTTTTCTGCCGATGTTGTTTAAAAAAAGCAAAATTAATATGATTCTTTATCTTATCCTAGTCTTATTCCTGTCGTTATCGGTCGCGCCATATTCTATCTTGGGAAGATGGGCCTTTCCGTATATTTTTAAGCATATACCCGGTTTCTTTATTTTTAAATCTCCGGTTTTCTTTGTAATATTCTTAGGGGTATTCTTTGCGTTTTTCTCCGGAACATGTTTTCAACTTTTGTTGGATAAGATCGATCAGCGTGTTATTCCGCCGGTCAGGAAGAACCGTTTGAAGTTCGCGTCTATATTATGCATGTCATTGTTTTTATTCTTAATTCATGGTAATGCGTTGTTGATCGGTATTTCGCCTAAAAAAAGCATGGCTGGTTGGGGTAATGTTATTTATGCCAATCATACCCCGGCCATGAAGATACCCGCAGAATATTATGCGCTCGCGAAATTTCTAGATACTCAAGTTGACAAAGGCAACAGGGTGCTTAATCTTCCTTGGACTCACGGGGGTTATGTGCCATATCGCTGGTGGAAATATTACGATGTCCCTGAAATAATGAACTTTATTACGCCGATTCCTGTTTTAGGCGCATCTTTTCCGCCTTCGGGATCAGTTTTAAATGATCTTGAACGGGAAATAAAGGTTAATAATTGGCCGAAAGCAGTCGCTTTAATGGATGGATTACAAATAAAATTTATCATGGTACATAAGGATTACTATAATATTTCCGAGTATTTTAACCCATATTCCGACCAGCAGATATACATGAATCACTTGAGATCAGTTCCGGATGAATTCAAAGTTATCATGGAAAACGATGATTTCATTGTTTTTGAACGTAAAAATATCGATTTTGACGAGGTGTTCGTGGTAAATAATGCGATGGAAGTGTTACGATGAAAAAATATTTAAAGTTATTATTTATACTGGTTATTCCTGTATTGGTCAGTTTTGCTGTGTGGTTCAGCCCGAATTTGTTCGGGCCGGATTCGTATTATAACCTGGGAGATACTGCTTTTCCTATATTCCACAAAGAATATCTGGGGAACGTATATTTTGCCTGGGTAGAGCAGGGATTAGGCCGGCCCAACCTTTTTTCAGCTTTTATTCCGCCATATTTCTGCGTGTTCATTCTTACTTTAATCGGATTATCCCGGAATATTGTAAACGTGATCTGGTTAATGCTGCCAACAGCGGCAGTAGGCTGGTCAACGTATTATTTGTACCGGTCGATATTTCAGGGGAAATACTCCCGCCTGGGAGGCGTATTGGCGGCTATTTTTGCGATGCTGCCGCCTCTTTACAGTGTTATTCCGGTGTGGTATTGGGCTCTTTCCGGATTTTGCTTGTCTTTTGGCGCTTTGATCCGGGGACTGGGTAACATAAAGAATACTTTGATCTTATCTATAGTTATTGCATTGGGTTTTATGATGATGACTTTGAACCCCCGGGTATTTTATCTGGCATGCTGGATTTTTGCGCTTTATACCTTTGGGTATTATTTATATGTAAAACCGGCTTTGTCCGGAATTATTAAATTTTATGGAAAAACCCTGCTAGTCGTGTTGGCGGTTAATTCTTTCTGGATTATCCCGCTGTTATACTATTCTTTAATGCGTCATTCGGCTTTTGGAAACAGATTATCCGGGGCTTACGGAATGGATGTGCATGAAACGTTCCTTATGCAGACTAAGAATCTGGCTGAGCCGTTGTGGGGGCTTAGGTTGATGACTAACGGAGGTTTTGCCGGTCTCGATTATATCAGGCAGGCTTGGATACAACCGTTTACTTTCTTTATCCCGATTTCCGCTTTTTTGTCAGTACTCCTGCTGGGGATCAGAAATAATAAGAAATATGCGCCTGTCCCGGTTATTGCCGTAATTTTTCTTATTATGTCTTCTTGTATATGTTTTAAGCCAATATTTAATATTTATAGGTTTTTCTGGGACCATCTTCCGTATTTTTGCATTCTTAATCATCCGGGATATTGGTTTATGCCGTTAGGCATTTTATATGCTGTTATGATCGGGGCATCTCTTAATGGATTATTATTCTGGATCGATTGTAAAAAAGGGGAAACCAGCAAAACGGCGGCAATCTTAAAAGCGATCTCGGTTGTTTTCTTGTTGATGCTGGCTGTTTTTATTTCCGGCGGCGCTATTATAATTGGCAGAATCCCGGCAAAAAAAGTATGGGATGGCCAGATTTATTTGAATCACGCGAAATCCGCTAATATACCGGCCGAATATTTCCAGCTTCGCGAATATTTACTGAAGAACGCGCAGCCTGGGGAGAGGGTATTAAATGTTCCCTGGCCGGTAGGAGGATATGTTTCTTATACATGGTGGCACGCGTTCACTATGCCGGAGATAATTAATTATATTTCTCCAATACCCGTTCTGGCAGTTTCAAATAATATGGAAATTCCGGTTGCGCAAATTTTATCTTCACTTAAGGCCCACAATGGAACATCCTATCGGCTATTGAAGGGAATTGGGGCGCGGTTCGTGCTTGTTCATAAGGATTATTATACGGTACCTGATGTTTTTATTTTTGAAGATTCTGGAACTATAAAAGGTTGGCTTGAGAATAACCCGTTCTTCTTTAAAGCTATTGATAATGATTATTTCGTCCTTTATACCGTTAAAGAAAATGTAGCTCCGGCGGTGTATATTTATTCGGATTGCAGGGGGGATGGAGATGCGTTTTTTTTCTCCGGTTACATATACTAGAATCTCGCCTGTGGAATATGAAATTGCTCTTCCTAAAGGAGAATATTCTTTAGTTCTTAATCAGACCTTTCATCCATTATGGGCATATAAATCTTCCGGAAACGCCCATGTAAATCATTATAAGAATGAGTTGGGTATGAATGAATGGAGAATTAAAAATATTTCAGAATGCAAAGCGCGCTTATATTTTCGACCGCAAACATGGGTTAATATCGGGCTAATTGTTAGTTTATTCTCAACTACTGTTTTAATTTTATTATCCTTGCTGTCTTTCAGTTTTTTTAGTAAGAATAAACGTTAAATATGAAAGATAAAACCAGTTTTTTATTAGATTTTGAAAAGTTTTATAACCGGAATCAGTGTATTGCGTGCGATTCCGATATCTTTGATCATTTAGTTTATTCGGGTGATTTCTACAACGAAGATATGTCTGCTATGAGGCATGTATTTATTTGCCGTAATTGCGGTCTGGCTTATACGTATCCTTTTCTTACTGAAGCTGAAGAAAAAAGCTTATATGAAGATTATCCTGCGCACCACACATATGAAAATTGTTCTAATAATAAAACCAGATTAAATTTAAAATTAATCCGAAATATCGAAAGATTGTTTGAAAGTGTGTTTTTTAAGCCGAATGCCGTTATATTGCGAAAAGTGTTATCATCTTTCATTTTTCCAAGACTGTTTCAATGCTACCCGTTGTTTCTGACTGGGAATAGAAGAAATTTGCGTTTTCTTGATGTCGGATGCGGAGATGGCGAATTCTTAATGATTGCGAAGAAATTCAACTTTGTTTGCTATGGAATTGAATGCCAACAATCCCTCGTGCAAAAACTTCGGAAGTCGGGAATTAATGCGGCAACGAATATTGCCGATTTCCTTCCTGAAACAAATGGCGAGGATGGTTGTTTTGATATAATACGATTTAATCACGTTTTAGAACATATTAAAAACCCTTCTGAAATATTGCGGGTATGCAATAAATTATTGAAGACTAATGGCGAATTGATCATTGGTATCCCGAATTTTAAAACGTTTGCCAGAATAATGGGTTCCAGTTGCTGGTTGCATTTGCCGTATCACCGTCAACATTTTACTAAAAAAAGCATTACGGAACTTTTAAAAAAATGCGGTTTTAAGGTTACATATATTAAAACGCGTTCTATAGGTATTTTTGCGGAAAGTTTAAAAAGAAGATTCCCTTTTATGCGAAAAATCGGGTTAATCAATGTTATTGACCTCATTATTTCTCCTGTTATTGATGCTTTAGGGTATGGAGATTGTATTGAGGTGTACGCTGTTAGGATATAAAATGGTGCGGATCAGTATAGCATTTTTGTTTATACCTCTGGTGGTTTTTCCTTTATCCTCGGCATATTGCGGCGGTTTGGATTCCCCAAAACCAATAATAACATATCATAAGGTTAACCCGGCCAAATATTTTGTTAATGTAAAAGGTGGAAAAGGTGCTTTTTGGCTTGTTTTAGGCCAGGCGTATAATAACCAGTGGTGTTTATTCGAGATCCCGGAAGATAATGTTTCCCGCGGGTATACCGGCGGCAGTTGGGTAGCCAATATAAAGGATCTTCGTTATATCTTTTTGCGGCCGATAAATACTAAACATTGTGTTGTGTCCGGAAACTTTAACGGTTGGTATTTGGACAGTTCTTCCGGAAGGGATATGAATATTGTTATCTTTTTTAAGCCGCAGGCATATTATTGTCTTGGATTGCTTATTTCGGTTGTGTCGATTGTGGTATATCCCGTATTTAATTTGTATCAGTTCATGAGACACGTGAGGAGAAAAAAAAGATGAAGAAAATATTAATTTTCATATTTCTTGGGTTGCTTATTATGATTTCCGTTTTAATTTATTACTCGATGGCCGTTAATTTCAAAAATGGAAAAGCATTCATTTCCGATATGGTCGATGTTTACGGAAAAAAGGAAATTATCAAAACGTATGAATTACAAAACCGTGAAACGCTATTTTTTATAGTTAAAACTCCCGATAATTATCCAGAGATAGAGAAGTTTAGTTTTAATGGTTTTTACGTTCCCCTGGTTTCTACCAAAGTTAACGCACGTAGTAGAATTAAAACATTGTGTTATGTTGTGCCGCGCGATAGCGTTGTTGTCGGGAAGAATGCATTTTCTATTGAATTCGCTTGTGTGATAAACGAAAACAACAAGATCGACATAAGATTGCATAATTTTCGTAAGGCAATATCCAATAGGATCATTTTTCTGTATCATGACAATCACATTTTTGGGGAAAATCGCAATACTTTTGAATTGTATTCGGCAGCGGTATTGTTGATTGGGATCGGTTTGTTGGTTGTGTTTATTATGTCTACGCTATATTCTTTTAATGTTGAACAACGGCTGTTGCTTACTTGTATATGTTTGATGTTTTCGAATGTGATGTTTGCAGCTGCATGGTTACTGGTAGATAAAATATATGGTCTTCGGTTTGTTGTTAATTCGTCCCAGTTCTTTGTATTTTATATCATAATGCTTGTTGTTATGATTATTTCGATTTTTATTTTCTATTTTGTTAAGCTAAGATATTCTAAACCGGAAAAATTCTTCTCTATACCATTTGCCAGTATTTGTGCGCGGATTTTTAGAGGTCTTATTGACAAAAGAAAATTTGATATATGTATTATTATTTTCTTTTCTCTGATGATTCCTTGCGCATTTTTATGTTTGTTTAAATTTGATTATATTGCTAAAATACTCGCGGATATAGGGTTTGTTTTTTTGATAATCGGCGTTGTGGGAAACTTTTTGATTGCTAAAAGTTTGGAGTTGAATAAATGATTAGACAACATCGCGCGGCAATAATCTTTTATCTGGTTATCCTATTGGTCATGACTTTTCCCTTGGTCTTTAAAATGAATTCGGCGATCCCGGGTTTCTTTTCTTCTGACGAAGTGTACGCGCCGATTTGGGAATCATGGCGGATTAAATTTTCCGCTATGAATAACCTGTCTTTTATGGAAACGAAACTGATCGCCTTCCCGTTCGGGACCAATATCTATAAAGATTCGCCGATCAGCTATATATGGATGGTATTTTATCCGGCGTTATCCTTTCTGCTTAACCCGGTCCTGAAGCACAATATACTGCTTCTGATCAACTTTTTTCTATCGGCGTTTTTTACTTATCTTCTGGTATTTAAATTAACCGGCGATAAAAAGAGCGCGTTTTTGTCCGGCACTATATTCGGTTTTTCTCCGTGTCTTTTTATGCGTTCATGGCAGTATTTCGGCGAAACTTTTGTCTGGACGCAGCCGTTGTTCCTGTTGGCTATTGTCATGTTGCATGATAAGGATTCGCTGAGGAACCGATTTATTTTCTGCGCAAGTTATGTTTTATCCGCGGTAAATTTCAGCGGTATATATTATTGTTCGGTTATCCTTGGGATATATTTGTTTTATCTGAGTTTGAAGTTTGTTCGAAATCGAAAAGAGATATTGCGGCTGGTACTCCTTGTGATCCTGTCGCTGGGGATATTATCTTTTCAGTTTTATCCGATTTTTAAGGATGTTATTAAGAACAGGTCTAAAATAGCGCTGGCGCAGAATATCTATCATCGGCCGTTTGACGATCTTTTCCTCATGTCTTCGCGGCCGTTAGGTTATCTTCTTCCGGCTGCGGTCCATCCGGTTTGGGGGCGTTTCACCGAACAATTTGTAGGGTCGCCTTTTTATGGTACTAGTTTTACCGAACATACCCTTTATTTAGGGTGGATGGGCATAGTCCTTGCTTTTATAGCCTATAGAAAAGCGAAACGTAAGAATACAATTATTCCCGGAGGCGATTATGACGCCCGGGAGATTTATTTTGTTTATTTCTTTGTTTTGTTAGCTTTGGCGGCCTGGCTGTTTTCTCAGCCTCCCTGGTGGAGTATCGCGAATTTGAAGATTTATTTGCCAGCTTTCTTTATGTATAAAGTATTGCCGATGTTCCGCGCGTATGCCAGATTCGGGGTGGTTGTGATGCTGGCGATAGCTGTGTTAGCCGGGTTTGGATTTAAAAGTATATCAAACTCTTTAAACAGCACGTTCCGCAAAATCGCTGTATTCCTGTGCCTGATTGTATTTGTGTTGTTTGACTTTTGGAACTGGCCATCGTATAAGATAATTGATGTTTCTAAAATCCCGGCTGTTTACGATTGGGTTGTTAAACAACCCGGCGATTTTGTTTTAGCGGAATATCCCCTTGATTTAGGCGGACCCGATGAGTTGTATAAATTCTATCAAACCAGACACCATAAAGTTTTGATAAATGGAACGGTCCCGGGGACATCCGCTAATGCAATTTTGGCGAAATTAAACGATTTGTCAAGTTTTCAGACTGTTTCGATCTTAAAAGGCATTGGGGTCAAGTATGCTATTGTCCACAGGGATAGTTACTTGGCTACTGAGCAGGTGGAACAGATCGCGCAGTTGGAACGTATTCCTTTCAATCCCGGGTTGAAACTAATTAGCAGTTTTCCATCCGAGAGCTGTCCGGACGGAATTTTAAGTTGTACTCAAGCGACAGGGCCTATTGATCTGTATGAGATTATCGCGGAACCTGAAGTTAATTATATGGAGCTTTTAAAATAAGGAGATACCGTGCGAAGAAATATTATTTTGGGGGTTTTGTTTTTTCTGGTCATACTGGTATTCGGTAATATTGGTTTTCAACTTTGGCGGGATCGACCAGAGAATATAATCAGGAAAATATGCCCGGATAACGCGGCGGTTTTACCTCGCGTGTTAGAATATGAATTGAGATTTATTTCTATACCTGTGGGGATATCGCGGATAAAATTCAACGGTTTTGAGGATTATCTGGGGCGGAAAGTTTTATGGATGTCGGCAGACGCCTCGGTTTCAGGTTTTTTAGCTAAGTTTATAGATGGGAAAGCCCTGGTCGAATCATGGGTGGATACTCAAAATATGCACACTGTCAAGTTCAGGCAGGTTTTAACTTTGCCTGACAAACCTGTTGATGTTAAGGAGATTATTTATGACCAGAAGAACAATATTATGCATTTAAACCAGGAGAAGCGGGTTATCTTCCCGGATACGCAGGATGTTTTGTCGCTTGTCTATATGTTGTGTAATGCCGAGCTTTATGTCGGAAAAGAATTCGATATTAATGTAAATACCAATCAGCAAAATTACCGGTTTTTAATAAAAGTTGTCCGATCGAAAGGTGTTGTTTTAAAGGACCGCATTATCCCTGTGTGGACTTTGGAAGGTACGATAAGGAGAAGAAACAAGAGCCTTCGGCACAGCAGTTCCGTGTCTATCGTGTTAGCCGGTGAAAAAAATAAAATACCGATTTTAGGCAGGTTTACTTCCAATGCCGGGGTAATAAACGCCAGGTTGACGGGATTCCAAAGCCAGTGAGTTAAAAGAACTTGCTTTTATATCGCTGCGGGCAGTATAATACAATGTTTAATTAAGTTAAAGTTCTATGAACTACTGCTCTGATAACTGAAAACGGCGCGTGTTGAGCTTGTGGATTTACAGAAACGATATTGTTGGGTGGTTTCGTAAATCAAGGAGAGATTATGGTAAAGGTCAAAAGGGCATTGATCACAGGAATTACAGGTCAGGATGGTTCATATCTTGCAGAATTCTTGTTGTCTAAAGGTTACGAGGTCCATGGTATAGTGAGAAGGGTCGCGTTGGAAGATACGGAACACCGGCTTTGGAGGATAAGGCATTTGGTGAACCGGATAGTCCTGCATCCGGGGTCTCTGGAAAGTTATGCCAGTATATTCAGGATTGTCGAACGGATAAAGCCGCAGGAATGCTATCATCTGGCGGCGCAGAGTTTTGTGAGTTATTCTTTTGAAGATGAATTTTCGACTATAAATACTAATATTAACGGGACACATTATATGTTATCCGCGGTTAAAGAAAAGGCGCCTAAATGCCGTTTTTATTTTGCCGGTTCCAGTGAAATGTTCGGTCAGGTGAGGGAAGTGCCTCAGACTGAGAATACGCCGTTCCATCCCCGTTCTCCTTACGGTATTTCCAAAGTGGCTGGTTTTGATCTGACCCGCAATTATCGCGAAGCTTACGGTTTGTTTGCCTGCAACGGGATACTCTTTAATCATGAATCCCCGCGACGGGGGTTTGAGTTTGTTACCCGGAAAATAAGTCTGGGGGTGGCCAGGATCAAACAGGGGCTTAGTGATAAATTGGTCCTGGGTAACCTGGAAGCCAAAAGAGATTGGGGGTATGCCGGGGATTATGTCAAAGCTATGTGGTTAATGTTACAACAGGATAAACCGGATGATTATGTTATTGCGACAGGGGAAACGCATTCGGTAAAAGAGTTTGTTGAAGCGGCTTTTGGTTGTCTGGGGCTGGATTGGAAAAAATATGTTAAGGTGGATAAAAGCTTCTACCGCCCGGCTGAAGTGCATCTTTTAATCGGAGATTGCCGTAAAGCGGCCAGGAAACTTAAATGGAAACCTGAGGTTAGATTCCGCGAGCTGGTTGAAATGATGGTGAACGCGGATAATGAATGCCTTGCTTATAATGAAAAAAGAAAATAACCCCAGGTCATTCCTGGTCATAAATACGTTTGGGATCGGCGATGTGCTGTTTTCGACCGCGCTCTTGCGTAATCTGCACGATAATTTCCCGGAAGCCAGGATCGACTATCTATGTAATAAGAAAACAGCGCCGTTGCTGAAAACGCATCCGTTTATACGGAAGGTCTTTATTTATGAACGTGATGAATTTGTGGCCGCGCAAAAAAAGTCAATTTTTGCGATGATCCGCAAGTATTGGCAGTTTATCTCGGAAATCAGGCGGGAGAAAATAGAGTGCGCGATTGACTTGTCATTGAACGCGCCTTTTGGCTTCTTCGCGCTGTTGGCTGGCATTGGAAAAAGATACGGCCTTAATTATAAGAACAGGTCGAGATTTCTGAACAAAACAGTCAAAATCGACGGTTTTACGGACAAGCATGTGGCGGATTATTATCTCGATACGCTTAAATTGCTGAATATTCCGGTTAAGAGGTGTAATTTAGAGGTGTATACTGACGCTGCCAGCAAAGCCTGGGCAATGGAGTTCCTCAGCCAAAACAATATCCCTAAAGAACAGTTTGTTATCGGTATCGCGCCGTGCGGCGGCGATGCTTTTGGCAAGGATAATTACCTGAGACGTTGGCCGCCGGAACATTTTTCTTTATTGATCGATCGTTTGATAGAACGATATAATGCTAAAATATTCATATTTGCCGGGCCGAAAGAAAAAAATGATGTTATGGGCATAATTGAGCCGGTTACGGACAAAAAAGCTGTTTTTGATCTTTCCGAATTGAGCCTGGAAAAAACGGTTGCTTTAGTTGAGCATTGCCAGTTGTTGATTGGTAATGATACGGGGATATTAAAATTCGCTGATGGATCAAATAAAAAGGTAGTGGCGTTTTATGGGCCGATCGATGAGAAGGTATACGGCCCGTACCCTTATGACGAGAAAAGGACCATTGTTTTAAAAAAGAATATGCCTTGCAGACCATGCTATAACAAGTTTCGTATTTCGCCGTGTAATAACGACCGCCGTTGCTTAAAGGAAATAACTGTTGATGAGGTCATGTGCGCGGCGTCCAACCTATTGCGGAGTTAAGGAGAGATGATGAGAATATTAGTGACTGGCGGTTGTGGGTTCGTTGGATCGCATCTGGTGGATAGATTGGTTACTGACGGACATGATGTCCGGGTTTATGATGTATTAGAGCCTCAGGTGCACGGTAAAAATAAACCGGCATATTTAAACAAAGACGCGCAGTATATATACGCCGATATACGCAATAAGGATAAATTGAAAAAGGCGATGAAGGATGTTGAGGTGATCTTCCATCAGGCCGCGCAGGTGGGCGTTGGCCAATCTATGTATGAAGTTGAGAAATATGTGTCGCATAACTCCTATGGGACTGCCGTGCTTTTGGATCTTTTGGTTAATACTAAGAATAAAGTCAGGAAGCTGGTTTGCGCTTCCAGTATGTCGATCTACGGCGAAGGCGCTTATTTCTGCCGGAATTGCGGTAAGGTTTATCCGTTTATCCGCGCGGAGGAACAATTGCGGGCTAAAGAATGGGAAATGCGTTGTCCTAAGTGCGGATTGGGTGTGTCCGGTATAGGCACGGCTGAGGATAAGCCGCTATTTCCGACTTCCATTTATGCTACAACGAAACGCGATCAGGAAGAAATGTGTCTGGAAGTGGGGATCGCTTATAAGATACCCACGGTCGCGTTGCGATATTTTAATATATATGGTCCGCGCCAGTCTTTGAATAACCCTTATACCGGAGTAGCGGCGATATTTCTGTCGCGGGTAAAGAACAATAACCCGCCGTCTATATTCGAAGATGGCCGGCAATCCAGGGATTTTATTTATGTGACGGATATCGTGGAAGCTAATATACTGGCGATGAGGAAAGATCAGGCTGATTATGATTTCTTTAACGTGGGTACAGGGATGCCGCATTCAATCGGTGATATAGCGGAAAGTATTATCGCGTTGTATAAGAAAGATATGAGACCTGAGGTGTTGAAAAAGTTCCGGGCCGGCGATATCCGGCATTGTTACGCGGATATCACAAAAACAAACTTAAAATTAGGGTTTAAACCTAAGGTTTCATTTGAACAGGGGATGAAGATGCTTATTGAGTGGTCTGACACGCAGACAGCGAAAGATCTGACCGCAAGAGCGCAGATGGAGTTAAAGAAACGCGGTTTGGCTCAATAGGAAAAGAGGTCGGATGCGTTGTGATATTGTAATGGCGGTTCATGACCAGATAGAATACACGAAGGAATGCGTGGAGAGTGTCCAGCAAAATACACGATTCCCGCATAGAATAATTATCGTTGACGATGCCAGCAAGACGGAAACAGCGGTTTATCTGGATCAGTTGGCGGAGTCGGGGAGAATTGTATTATTGCGTAATCCTGTCAATCTGGGCTGGGTTGGCACGGTGAACAAAGGTTTGGAATCTTCTGACGCAGAATATGTCTGTGTGATGAATAATGATACCCGGGTTTTTCCTGGATGGCTTGATGAGATGGTCCGGATAGCTGAGTCAAATGAACAGATCGGGGTGGTTAATCCTTCTTGGCAATTGCCTCGGGGCTGCAGGATGAAACCTGAAGTTTATTTCAAGCAAGTTGTTATGAAACAACAGGGGAAATATATTGAGATGGACTGGGCTCGGGGTTTTTGTTTCTTGATCAAACGCCGGGTGATTGAAAAGATCGGTGGTTTGGACGATTTGTTTGCTCCGGTTTATTATGACGATTGGGATTATTCGATACGGGCGATAACCGAGGGTTTTACCTGCGTTCGGGCTGAAGGGGCGTTTGTTTGGCATTATGGAAATGTTACTTACGAACATATGCTTGGCAGAACAAAACTTAACATGGCTTTGATCAGAAAAAAAGAAGTCTTTGAGAAGAAATGGGGGAGGTCGCTGCGTATTGGTTTGTTTATTGATAAATTCCTGGAAAAAGAGCGGGATGCCATTCATGATCTTACGTTACGCTTATTGCGCGATCAGAACAGGCTGGAAGTTACTGATGGCATTGGATGTTTTGATGTGCGGCATATCAACTGCCGGGTCAAGAGGGCTTCCGGGGGGGTTTTGACCGCGATGGCGGTGTTTTCGTTATTGTCAAATTTACGTTGTAAGAAGGACAAAAGGTATGACGCGATTATTTGTTCCGCACGTCTAAGATCTATCTTGAGCGATATCCCGTTTGTAAAAGATAGCTTCAATATATGGGGGGTTGATCCGGATGGAGCGCATCGATTTGACGGGCTTTTGGATGCTATAAACAAAATAAAACATCAACCTCGTTAAAGGAGATTTAATATGAAAGGTATTATTTTGGCCGGAGGTAAAGCTACCCGGTTATATCCGATAACTTTGGGTGTTTGCAAGCAGATGCTTCCCGTATATGACAAACCGATGATTTATTATCCTTTATCTGTGCTGATGCTCGCCGGAATAAGGGATATTATGATCATCTCAACTCCGAAAGATTTACCGCGGTTCGAGGATCTCTTGGGCGATGGCAGCAAACTGGGTATAAAATTAACCTATATGCCTCAGGATGAGCCGCGTGGTATTGCGGACAGTTTTTTGATCGCCGAGGATTTTATCGGTAAAGACAAGGTTAGTTTGATCCTGGGGGATAATATATTCTATGGCGCTAATTTGCTTGGCATGCTCCAGGAAGTTGTTAATTTCAAGAGCGGCGGGATTATATTCAGTTATTATGTAAGCGACCCTGAACGGTATGGCGTGGTAAAATTTGATAATAAATGCCGTATTCTGTCGATCAAAGAAAAACCCAATAATCCCAGGTCGAATTGGGTGGTCACTGGGTTGTATTTTTATGACAATAAAGTGGTGGAAATGGCCAAGAAGTTAAAGCCCTCTGCCAGGGGTGAGTTGGAGATAACAGACTTGAATAACGCTTATCTTAAGGCTGGCAAGCTGAAAGTTAAGCTGTTGCCCAGGGGATTTGCCTGGCTGGATACTGGAACTTATGATTCGCTTATCAATGCTTCGATGTTCATTAAGACTGTGGAAGACCGGCAGGGCTTGAAGATCGGATGTATCGAAGAAGTGGCTTACAGGATGGGGTATATCAATAAGAGAAAACTGCTGGAATTGGCAAAAGGGATCAATACCAGTTACGGTCAGTATTTGACCGGTTTAGTAGAGGATATTTAATAAGGCTTAATATGAAATATAAGGTTTTGATCCTGGGTAAAGGTTATATCGGGCAGAGGTTGAGTCAGGAATTCGGCTGGGAGATCAGCGATAAGCGGATAAACTCTTTAGCTGATGCCGAGGCTTTGATCAAAGAACATTCTCCCGATATAATTGTGAACTGTATAGGATACATCGGTAAGAAGCATGTGGATGACTGCGAGATTGATAAAGATAAGACTCTGACGGCGAATACCTTTGTGCCGATCATCCTGGCTGAGGCAGCGGTTCGCAATAAGATCAAGCTGGTGCATATTTCCAGCGGCTGTATATATAACTTCGACTATAGTAAACAAAAACCCATAAGCGAAGAAGATGTTCCTGATTTCTTTGGATTGTATTATTCCCGGACCAAAATCTACGCGGAAAGGGTATTAGAGACTTTGGCTTGGAGACATGATATCCTGATACTGCGCATACGCATACCTTTGGATAACCGGCCAAGCCCCAGGAATATCCTGGATAAGCTGATCAAATACGGCAAGGTCATAGATCTGCCTAATTCTATTACTTATATTCCGGATTTTATACTAATGCTTAAACATTTGATCAAGATCGATGCTACGGGCATATATAATACGGTGAATAAATACGGATTGCGCTATCCGGAACTGATGGAAGTTTATAAGAAATATGTCCCGGGTTTTAAATATGAGGTGGTCGATTACGCTCAGTTGGGTTTAGTCAGGACTAATTTGGTTATGTCGGTGAAGAAACTGGAGAAAACCGGTTTTACTGTTCGCGATATCCATGAGGTGCTTGAGGAGTGCGTTAGTTCGTATGTTAGTGAGAAATAGACTGCAGACTGTAGACTAGAGACTGTAGTC
>Ga0209749_1001161_pt1 | contig 25705 bp, 25 predicted proteins | sample EPASupsiteSAE347_FD_187267 | JGI IMG/M metagenome (GOLD analysis project Ga0209749, IMG submission 187267) | Bioremediated contaminated groundwater from EPA Superfund site, New Mexico - Sample SAE3-47 (SPAdes) (version 2) | ecosystem: Environmental > Aquatic > Deep subsurface > Groundwater >...
AGGAACTTTGTGACCCTGGGTGCAGGGATTACCGCCTTTACTGTCCGTGGTATGTCCATCTATATTAATTACGATGCCCAGATAGGTGAAAGCAGGTATGTTGCACATAGTGTGAATGCAGGGTTGAAGGTGGGGTTTTAATATAAGGGGGCCACAGCCAATACCGGGTATCGATGAGCTTTATTGAATCCGTTCTTATACCAATTCGCCAAAGTTATACCTATGACTATTCCAACATCGACCCCGATAAGGAAGTATTTGCAACCAATAATATGTTTAACTGTTTGCGGTTAATCGCAAGCGAAAAACAGGCGATCGGTAATTTTGAATTACCCTATCTATTCGGTTAAACAATATTCTCCTCTCTTAAATTTTAATCAGGTCATGTTTGGCTGGAAGAGAAAAAAATAAATGCTGCCTTACTCAAACATCACACAGCTAAAAACATTTTACAGATTTGTGTAAATCAAAAAGGGCTTCCTGAATGGGAACGCCCCTTATTTTTATTTTTGCCCCTTATGATTTTTTAGCTATGATCCAGCCGGTTGAAAACAACAATCCCTGCCGCTATCGCCTCGAACATCCGGACGAAATACGGATGTTTATGCTTCTTTTCCTTCTCAAGCTCATGAATTAAAAATGGGTAACGGGCTGTCACAATTCCGGCGATGGCCATTTTGTTTGTTTTCATTCCAGTCGCCAAAAACTCTTTTACATCACTTAAAGAATAAAAGCAAAGCCCTATCCCCTTTTTCCTTGCAAGCTCCTTGATTAATTTCACAAGACAGTTGAGATTTCTGGAGCTTCTTGAAGCATGGAGTTTCTTTAAAACAAGCAGATTAACATGATACCTGTTTATATGATTCTGAAGGGCTGTTTCCACATTCCTTATTTTCTCCTGTGACCATTTTCCCTTGAGAACCCTGATCCCCCAGTAGACAAGATCAGGAGGTTGAAAGATTGCAATTCCAATGTATTTGGTCCCTGGATTTATAGCCAAGATAGTAACTGATTCTTGAAGCATAATTTTTTGCACAGGGTAAAATAGAGCCATGGGGCTGTTTTCTTGATTTATCGGCCTTTGCTCTATTCTACCCTGTATATTGAATCCCGAATATTGCCTACTCCGGCAATTTTCCCCTCCTTGCTTCTAATTCATTCCGCCGGTACTGTATCTCTTTTCTCACCACCAAGATGAGATCAAAATACAAGGCGTCTGCCATCGTGTGGTAGAGTGCCGCCAGACGAAAAATATTAACCGGGCTTGGAAAGCGCGAACCTTTTTCCCAGCGCGAGATCATTCCGGCGTTTTCTACTCCTAAGAAGAACGCTACTTGCTTTTGCGAGTAACCGCTCATCTTCCGAAATTTTCTGAGGCGATTGGGAATGGTTTTGTAATTTGTTTTTTCCTCCTTCATTTTATTACCTCCTCTTATCGTCTAAAGATACCACCAATCAGGATTTGCATTAAGGGAGGGATTATTGCCTGATAAGGCAAAGTCAAAATCATTTGCCTCTTAAGCATAATTCTTCCCTCTTAATTTTGTTCTTCATTTTCGGTAAGATTGAAATACTGAGAATGAAAAATGCTTTACTCAAATTAGCCGAAAAATGTTTTTTTGATGCCAGAATGACTGACGAGCTTTGCAGCGCGTCTGTAAAAAAATATCAAGGATCAATTAAGAGATTTGCCGCCGTTGTTCGTGCAAAAAATTGGAAGATTTAAGCAATTCTGATTTTGATTATTTTATTATCAAGATGAAAGAAAAAAACGTCAGCAATACCAGCATTGCCAATGTTATTGCTTCTATGAAATGGATTTTAACCAAACTGCAAGAGAAGGGCATGGTTTTTAATCGGTTAAACCTCTTGACGATTAAAAAACCAAGAGTTATGAAAAAGGAAACCAATTACCTTACCGAAAAAGAAATTGAGCAATTCATGGATTGCATCAAGCAGGATATGGCTATAAGAGAAACGGTCAAAAATTTAAGATTCATAGCTTTCATAATCTTTCTCCTGCAAACTGGAGCCCGCATTGGAGAAGTCTTGGCAATAAATATTGGCGATATTGACAGGCAAAATAAGGAGGTACGGGTAATAGGAAAAGGGAGGAAACCCAGAACCTTGTTTTTAAGAAATGAAACGCTTTATTGGATTGATCAATATCTATCAGTGAGAAAAGATAATGAGAAGGCATTGTTTGCCACTCAAGACGGAAAATCGAGGTGGCAACAAACCGATGTCGGAAGATCATTCCGGAAATACAAGCGGTTATCCGGCATCAAAAAAGATTTTGTTATCCATACCTTCAGACATACTTTTGCAACCCAGTATCTTATGAAAGGAGCGGGCATCAATGTAGTGCAAACGGCTCTGGGCCATTCAGACCCGGTCACAACTTTGAAATATTATGCCGCAGCAGTTGAAAAATCCAAAGTTAGGGAGATGATAAACGACAGTCATTTTGATTTTATCCCAAAAACAGATCATCAATTTTAATCTGCATGGATGTTATGGCAGAAGTTATAAAGACTAATCAAAAACTTTGAAAGTCGAAAATAATCTGATTGTTTTCATAAGTCATCCGTGAGGAGCGGTTTTTTGTCAAATAAAAGATGTTTGACAAGATTGGTGTATAAGTTATAATAATTACATAATTACATAATTACAAAACTATGCAAAATGTTAAAGTTAAAGGAGGCGGTGTTTTTATGACCTGGGCAAAAGTTTTAAGAAGCGGACAGGTTACCTTTCCTAAAGAAATAAGGGATTCTTTCAATATTAAAGAGGGCGATATTATCGACTTTCAGGTAAAGGGTTCTGAGATTGTTATTCGCCCCAAGACCTTTGTAGATAAAGGGAAGGCTGAAGTCTGGAAAATGTTTGATGCTATGCACGAAAAAATGAAAGACGAAGACCCCGAGAAGGTTGAAAAACTGATCAAAGAAGCAATTATGGAGGTACGCCGCGAAGGGAGAATTAAGGCACAAAAAAAATGATTAAAGTAGTTGTAGACACCAACATAGTGGTGAGCGCCTACCTGGTGCCAGGAGGAAAGCCGGACAAGATTATATCTTTAGCCAGAGCGGGTAAAATAGATATTTTCCTTTCCCCGCAAATCTTCAAAGAGATAGAAAGCGTCCTTCTTAGTCCTAAACTCCGAAAGATACACAAGACAACACCGGAAGAAACCTTGCGGTTTATAGAAGCCTTTAAAGAAGTTATAATCATTACTCCGGGAATCCTGGAGGTTGATGTGGTATCTGACGACCCAGACGATAACAAAATTCTTGCCTGCGCTATTGAAGGACGGGTCGATTATGTCGTTTCCGGAGATCATCACTTAACAAATTTGCAATCTTTTAAGGGCATTCCCATTATTAACCCGGATATGTTTTTGAAAAAATTATCTTTGAATAATGCCTAATTTATTTTAAGCAGAAAACATTCGTTTTTTACTCATAGCTTTTCGACCTCATAATATGCGAATAATGCAACATTTATTCCTTAGGGGGTTTTTGCTCACTTCAAGCGCCCATATATGGCTTTTTTGGGTCTCTAGGGACGAAGGCAAAAGGTCATGATGAGGGCTCCATAGGAGCATGCAAGCTTGGTCATAGCACCCCTCATTACAGTGACATTGATGCTTGTCCATTCCGCAAGAAACAATTTCTCTCCGAAACAAAGAGAATACAATTGGGGTATATTGTAAAGAAGGCACGATACTGCGAATATAGTTCACGAACCATTTAAAAATCCAAATATTCTCTATGAGCTTTTTTTGCCAGCGCCTTATCCACTCCCAGATAATATTTGCAGGTCGTATCTAATCGTTCGTGTCCTAAAATTTCTTTGACATGAACAATCGGGCAACCGTTAAAGACAAGATTGGTGGCCACGGTATGGCGCAGGATATGAGGAGTCAATTTTTTGGTGATCCCGGCTTTCTCGCGGTGCCTTTTAAAATATCTCCACATATCGCCAGGTGTTAATCTTCGAGGGTTGCCGTTGGTAACAAACACTGCTTCATAAGAATCATGGCGATGCTCCAAGTATCTCCGGATATATCCCAGCGCCCTTGCGGTAAAAAATACCGTCCTTTCCTTATTCCCCTTCCCGACAACTTTAGCTTCTTTTTTATCCCACTGAATATCTTTCCGGTTGAGCGACAAAACCTCGCTGATCCTCATTCCTGTGCCCAGCAATGTTTCAACGATAGCCCGGAAGCGAATATCTTTTAAGGTTCTGCTGCCAATAGTGTCAAGGAAGGCTTCAATTTCTTCCTTGTTGAGAAATATGACTTCACGTTTGACTCTTTTGGGAGGCCGGATTTGCTTTGGGTCCAGTGTGGAGAGTTTGAGAAAATTCCGGCAGTAGGTTAAGAAGCTTTTGGTGGCAAAGACTACGCTGGCTATCCGGGATGGTCCGACTCCCCTTTCCATCATTAACCTCTTGAGCCGGACGAAATCTTGAACAGTCAGATCACCGATATCCTTGTCACCAATATCCCGAATAAACCAGCCGAGAGACTCCCGGTATTTAATAACCGTCTTAGGAGAGAAATTGAGTTCGTACTCAGAATATTCCAAAAAACCGTCGATGAGAGTGCTGATCAAATTACCCTTGACTCCCAATTTGTCGTAGAAAGCAGGTGCATTCTCGACACATATTTTTGATTTCATAAATCAAAAAAACTCTCCAAAAACAATCCGAGAGTTCTTTTTTTCGCAATCTTTTGTGATTAGTCCTGAGTCTATGCATACCCTTGTACAAGAGGTATGTCTACTGATTATTTGGCTCAGTTAAGCCCTTGGCAGTTCCTACCGATGAGGCAGGTTCGACCACCGGACAATAATTGATGTTTCCCATAATGGCCTATGAGGGCCAAAACTTCTACCAAGAAACATTTCTATCCTATTGTCAAAATCTCCCTAGAAAGGAGGTGTACCCGGGCGTTTTTTAGACAGGATTTTCCAAAAAAATTGTTCGAAGAGAACCAGTTGTCTATGGAAAGATAGATTAAATTGTTAAGGTGATTTTATTAAAAATTCTTTTATCTTGCTAAAGCAACTTTCTTCTCAAGGATGGTTATTCTTTTTTCATGCTCTTTAATTCTCGGAGATATTTCGTCTAATCGATCTTCGATGCGCACTTGTCCGCGTTCAGCCAAATCTAACCTTCTTTCAACCCTGTCAAATCGTTTATCTATTTTATCAAATTTTTCGTCCATTTTTTCATCCATGCTTTGAAAGCCTTTTTGAACCATTATTGCCAAATCGTCGATTGTTGTTTCTCTATTTTTTGCCATAGATTTTTTAATTGGTTTTTTACACTTTCATTATATCATATCCAATAACACTGTCAATTATTATAGGTATAGCCTGGATATGCGTATTGTTTGTTGAATTTCTTGACTGTTTCCTAATACAAAATAGCTTACGATATATCACGCTTTTCTCCTCTGGTGTAGACTTCCCTGTAATTCAAATCGTGCTAAATTGCCACCTACAATATCTTCTTAAAAAAACTCAGAGCACGAGCAAAAGCAAGCCAAAACAAATGTCTTGACAATTGTGGGGCATTGTAATAGAGTGGCAAAAATGAGTGTTGCTAGACGCGAACGTATTCAACAAATTGCCTCAATAATTAGAAAAGCATTGGAATTAAAGGTTCCAGTAAACGTAATAAAGGCTGTCAAAGATCTTGGTGGAAAGATAACGAGCAATACCACGCTGGATGACAAAATAGAAGCTTTAATTGCAAAGCACGGTAACTCTTTTGAAATTCAACTTAGTCAGAATTATCCCACAATTAGACAAAGATTTACAATAGCACACGAACTAGGGCACCTTTTCCTGCACATGGGATACCTCATCGACCTTAAGAAATGGAATTCAATGACTGATTATACAGATTCTGTATTTTATCGGTACGGATTCTCAACTGAAGAAAACGAAGCGAATGGATTTGCCGGGGAATTTTTAATGCCTTCCGAACTCTTTCGAGAGGTCGCGGATGAGAATCTTGGCGACGGAGTGTATAATCTTGGGCCTATAGCCGATCACTTTAATGTTTCAATAAATGCAGTAAGGACAAGGGGTAGGTGGCTAGGAATGTTCCGTTGGGATTAACTATGCCAGTTGGTTCCAAGCCTAAACTTATTCAAGATATAATCGGATCATTGCCTATTATCTTACAAGAAGAACCTCGATCTGGCATTTATCTGTTTTATTCTTACGATCTAGTAAACTCCACTTTTTACAAGGCCATCCATCCTGGAGAATGGCCTCTTGTTTTTCAAAAGTTCTATGAACTGGTTCAAAAAGAAGCCGATCGATACGAATGTCAAATCTGGAAGTTTGTTGGTGACGAAGTTTTACTTTATAAATACATTAATTACAAGGAAGACTTGTATGCTGCTCCTCAGCAAGCGTTTTCAACTCTAAACAGTGTACGCGATTCCATTCATAATTTGTATGAAAATACAAAAACAGTTATAGACATCAAGGGGAGCCTTTGGATGGCCTCGGCAACATATATTGCCCCTGAAGAACTAAAGGAAGGAAGCCGCGGTCCGCTTGTGTCAGGCGGAAATCTTGTGTTCAACGTTAACCGGTTCGGTAATTCAGATGAAATCGACTTCTTAGGTTCAGACGTAGACATAGGCTTCAGACTCGCAAAATATTCTGCTAGGTCACGACTTGTTGTATCAGCAAATTTAGCATACTTGTTGTACATGGAACGGCAATACATTGAAGACGAGTTTTCTGAAAAGATAGAATCGAATCTCAAAATAGTATCTTATGAAAGTCTAAAGGGTATCTGGGGAGATAGAAAATATCCCATCATATGGTATGACACCAAATGGAGTGCTTTAAATGAAATGTTCTTATATGATGAAGAATATATCTCGCCCATAATTAAGGCTATTAAGGACAGAGCGCTAACAGAGCAAGGACAGAAAATAGCTCAGATTAAGAAAGTGTTTAATGACTTAAATAAGACTGACGAGATTGAGCAGATTCAGGAACTAATTAAAGCTCTCGAAAATAAACGACCAAAAGACTCCGTTAGAAGAGTACTTGTCCCGCCAGGGAACTTTGCCGAGGTTCACTGCGTGGCCGTCTGTTTTGAGAAAGACGGAAAACTACTTATAGGAAAAAGACCGCTGACAAAATCAGTACATCCGGGTAAGTGGGAATTTGGATGTGCCCAATTGAAGTCCAATCAGTCTTTTGAGGATGCAATGAAGGATGCGTATAAGGAAGATTTTTCAGCCGATATCGATTTTGGTCCTTCCCTTATCCCTTTTTCAGTATATAAAATCACCAAAGGAGAAGAACAAATAATTATACCCGGTATTATCTTCGCCGCCAACTTACTCAATGATCCCAAGAAGGTAAAGAAAAATTTTTCACGGGAAAAGCATACGGACATCCAATTTGTCAATCTGAAGACTCTCTGTACATTCCCTTCAAATGACTGTGTACCTGATTTCCAAGCCACGGCAAAAAAAGCTTTCGACGTCTGGAAGACATTTCTAAAATCACAGAATTAATACTTCCTTATAAATTAAGGAGTTTTCTGAATGATGATGAACTGGCTATTTTATGCTCATACCTAATTTTGTCAAATACCTGTAAACTAAAATTCTTGGATAGTAGCTTGAGGAACGAAAAAATATCTTTTTAGATTCTTTCTTTGCCAGCCAATAAATCTTTCGTATACTTTCTGATATGTATAATTATATGCGATTATATCTGATTATAGTTCTATCAGAAAATTTAACAAATTATTCTCTGATAGAACTTACCTATAGCTTCCTGTACCTTGTTCCTCTTCCCATTCCGATTCTCTCGATCTTTTTGAGAGTAAGCAACCGGTTGAGAGCCTGAAGCACCGTCGGTTTTACTATTTTGGTTTCCCGGCAAATTTCAATAGGCGTTGCCTCCGGAAACCTTTGCAGATAATTCCAGACTTCCAATTGTTTCGGGGAAAGTAGTTTTTCCACATTATCGCTTTCCAGTAGTTCAATGGCCATCTCGGACTGCTTAAGTAAGATATCCAAGAAAAAATTGAGCCAAGGAAAAATATTCTCGGTTTTTTTACCGAAACCTTTCTGGCTTTTAACAAGCGCCGGATAATAGTTGTTTTTATTGTCCTCAACCAGCTTCTCGTGAGAAACATACGGCACGAAAGCATAGCCTTCCTTGAGAAGGAGCAAATTTGTCAGAATGCGGGAAACCCTTCCATTACCATCCTGGAAAGGGTGAATTTTGAGAAACTCTACCAGGAAGTTGCCGATTATAAGGAGAGGGTGATATTTCTTTTCATCAAGAACCTCTACTGCCCAATCCATAAGTTCCTGCATTTCTTTGGGGGTAAGATAGGCTTTGGTAGGTTTAAATACGATACCGATACTCTTGCCGTTTTGATCAAACATTTCGACAGCATTTTCGGTCTTTTTGTAATCCCCTCGATGCCTTTGGTCCTTTCCTACATATTTGAGCAACTGATTGTGGAAGTGCTTGACTGTGCTTTCGCTGAATTTAATAGACTTCCAGGAATCAAATACATTATGAAGCAGTTCGTAGTATCCTTGCACTTCCTGTGAATCTCTATCTGTAAACTTTTTTGTAGTCACTCCCTGCATCAATTTTTCAATTTCTCTATCGGTAAGTTTCGCCCCTTCAATACGGGTAGAAGCTCCAGTGGAAGTAACCAAAACAGACCGTTTTAAGCGGCCCAGGGTTTGAGGGTTAATTTGCAGCCCGCCAATCCAACGCCCTTTGATTTCATCAATCCTGGCTATTTTTGATAAAACCTCGGAAGGGATATGGGATAATCTTTTGTCGAGTTTGGTCATAATCTTTTGCATATTGTTAACTATATGCGATTATATGTGATTGTATTCCTTTTGTCAAGTCAGTCCAATAAGTCGGAATGGGGGGGGGGAACTAAGGGGACATTCTTTAAAAAGTAAGAAACTGTTTGACGTTCTTCTTGGAAAAGCAAAAGGGGTCTTGCAATGACATATTTAGTCTTGATCCCATCCTCACTTTCTTAATTCTCCTGCATTTAAAAAGATACATTGGGTAGCTGTAACTTATTGAATTTATTATGGCGGAAGTACATGGGAATCGAACCCACCCAGCAGTTATTCGCCGCTGCACTGGTTTTGAAGTATCAGACGTCCAACAATTTCCTTAATAATTCCAATAGTTAGCTGATGGTATGTAGTGCATGGTATGCTTGTAAACTGTTGATTTATCGTCAGCTTTATAGAGGTGTTTCCCCAAAATCTCCCCAAGGAGGTAATTATGAAGTACGTTGAAGCTATTCAAACAGTGGACACGGAAAAAGCCCTTGAAGTATTGGGGCTGGAAACCAAAAGAGATGGCTCATATTTTCATTTCACTTCTCTTTGCGGACACGATGTTGTTATTAGAACTCACGGAGAAAAGAAGAATCTAATCTACTGCCCGACCTGCAAGACTGGAAGTAATATCTTTAAACTGGCTAAAGAGTTAAAGGGAATCGAATATGAAACCCTCATCGACAAAGCGAGTAAACCACAGAAACCTATCAAGGAAGAGTTAAACCTCAACTACCAACTCGAATGGTGCAAGGAAATGGAAACCCTTGAACTTAACCAGATAATCTGTCAGGGTTATGAAATAGGAAAAGCCAAAGGAAAGACGATGTTATCAGGGTGTATCGTGTTTACAGTTCTTAATGAGAACGGGTTAAAAGTTGCTTATTGGGGGATTAAGATTTCCGACAATTCCCCAAAGTTTCACAGTTCTTTTAACCCAGAGAGTTATATCTATAACTACTCCAACATCGACCCAAATAAGGAAGTCTGGATTACAGACGATATGTTTAACTGCTTACGCTTAATTGCAAGCGGAAAACAGGCGGTCAGTAATTTCGAACTTCACTATCTGTCGGTTAAACAATATTCTCTTCTCTCAAACTTTAACCAGGTCATATTTGACTGGAAGGGAGAAAAAAGAGATGTTGCCTACTCGAACATCACACAGTTAAAAACTTTTTACAGATTTGCGTAAATCAAGAGGGGCTTCCTGAATGGGAGGCCCCTTATTTTATTCCTAAATTATCGCACTCGGTTTTTTATCCAAAACAATCCTTCGTTTTAGTAATTCCATTCTTCATGAGAAAGTATCAAGCGATTCAGTTCTTCTTTTGTGCTTTTCCACTTAGGTATGTATTTGGCCAGCATACTCACAAAATTCTCATTATGCTTCTTCTCAATCATGTGCAAAAGTTCATGCACAATGACGTATTCCAAACAGGCAATTGGTTTTTTAGCCAATTCCAGATTGAGTAAAATTCGCCCAGTTTTATTGTTGCAAGTTCCCCAGCGTGTTTTCATGCGTTGAATCTTCCACGATTTAGCTTGTAGCTTTAACTCTTTTTGCCATTTGTCCATAAGCTTTTCGGCTACCGGTTGCAATTCTTTCCGATACCAATCCATCAATACTTCACAGCGCTTTTGCGCCGAACTATTTGGGCGCACTTGCAAAACAATCTTGCTTTTCCCCTTCAAATATACAACCGGCGCAGCCTCTTTATAAACAGCCTCTAACCGATAACGCTGTCCAAAAAAATAATGGCTTTCACCTGATACATATTCTCGCTTTGTTTGCCTGACCTGACCCTGGAATTTTTCTTGCTGTTTCTTTATCCAAGGAAGCCTTGTCGCAAGAAGCGTACGAATCGCGTCATCCTTCATGCCCTCCGGCGCAGTAACGCGCACTTTTCCCAATGGAGGCAGAACCGAAAGATGCAGGTTCTTAACCAGCTTGCGAATGATCAAAGCTTCAATGCTTCCAAGTTGTAAAATATTAGTAGTCATTTTGTTCTTTTATAATTTCAAAAAGGCTTTTCAATGCTTCGTCTTCAATATTGGGCAATACTTCTCTGATGGCATTTTTAATGCGCTTCTCTTTCTGGAAATGACCACGAAAATCAGCCTCACGAGAATTGAGTACCGCCTCGTTTACTGCTAAAGCAGTTTTTACATCTTGCCCCAAATTATCATATAAGGCACGAAGCGCTTTTGAGTTAATCTCTGGGCTAATACTTTCACTCATCGGATTCTTAGTTTTTTTTGTCAGCGCCACGATCTCCGCAAGATATTCCTTGTATTCAATGTCGTCTTGTTTTCGTTTCTTTACTAATTCAGCCAACAATTCCGACATTTGAGCATAATATTTGGGGTTAGTCGGCATTTCGTCAGTAATCAATTTGCGAACATTGTTTTCAATTGTTTCAGCAACAGCCGTTTGGCTCTTTTTGATTGAATTCGGTAATTCTTTTATTGCCTCCACTCCTTTATTGATAATCAAATCAACCAAGGTCATATCATCAAACGATGAAAGCATCTCGCTTTCTTCAGCGGCAATATATCGATCAATAAGGACGCGCATCGCTGGCTCGTATTTTTTAAGATCAACGTAGTCACCACTCGCCAGTTTCACTTCCATCCGTACTTGTTCATAATGTTTAACTTCTTTTTCAATGGCTTGCGCCTGGCTCTTGCTGTATCCGGCACTACTCATATCATTGGCAAGGTCCGCATAAGCACGGATCAAATGGCTGACTGATTTATAGAGTTTGACCCTTTTGACTTCGTTTTCTTTGAGCGAATATGGATTTTCGACATCACCACAGAAGTAAGTAATATATGCCTGGGAATCTTTAGGAGGTGCCACCGGTTCGCACAAAGCCAGAACAATTTCCAAGGCCTCATCTAAATCTTTCCGGCCTTCTTGTAAATGGTCCTTTAAAAGTCCAATGACATCATCCTTATCAAATCCTTCAAGTGCTCCGGCGGTATAATCGGTTACAGCGGTTTCCAGTTTTTTGAAAAGGTCGCGATAGTCTATGATGTAACCATATTCCTTATCTTCCCCATCTAAGCGATTTACACGGCAAATAGCCTGAAATAGCCCGTGATCTTGCATGTTCTTATCAATGTAAAGATAAGTGGCTGGTGGAGCATCAAAACCGGTCAGAAGTTTATCCACCACGATTAGGAGTTGCATTTGTCCGGGCTGTTCAATGAACTTCTTTTTAGTTTCTTTTTCAAAAGTATCTGTGTCTTTGCCTTTGAGCATTTTTTGATAAACTGCGTATTCGCGAGTATCGGTGGCTAGTGCTCCGGGTTCATAGGAAGTTACTACCGCACATTTGGTAAAACCTTGAGCCTGAAATATTTCATAGTATTGGCAAGCTTCATAAATACTGCTGGCCACAAGCATTGCGTTTCCGCGTCCGCTGGATAGACGATCCTTTTTATAGAAATCATCTAGAATATCAAAAACAACTTTTTCTAAACGTGATTTGGAAGAAAGAAGGCTTTGCATTGTACCCCAGCGTTTTTTAAGTTCTGCTTTGGCAACATCAGTTAAGCCCTGTGTACGTTCTTCAAACCAAGCATCAATCTTATCTTGAGATTTTATATTCTGATCCACGCGACGGGCTTCATAGCGAAGATCCAAGACAACCTTATCGGTAACCGCCTCATTATATTTGTATGTGTGGATATAGTTTCCCCATATGGATTGACTATTCGACTTATCAATTTTTAAAAGTGGCGTGCCAGTAAAACCGATGAAAGTGGCATTTGGCAACAGCTCTTTCATTGCATCGTGAAGTTTGCCGGTGTGGGTCCGGTGACATTCGTCCACAAAGACAAATAGATTGCCCTTAACTGAAAAATCCTTGGGCAGGTTTTTCTTTATATCAGCAATATAGTCGTCAACTTCTGTTTCTGTGCTGGCGCCGACTCTGCCAAATTTATGAACCAGTGAGCAAAGTAGCCATTTTTCTTTGGTGTTTAACTCATTCAATAAATCCTTCGATTTTTTGCACCGATATATTTTTTCGTTAACTCCGAAAAATACTTTTTCAATCTGATCATCCAATTCGGTGCGGTCGGTTAATAGAAGAACGCGCGGATCACTTACGTGCTCACGAATCCATTTTGCCAGCCACACCATCGTCAGGCTTTTTCCGCTTCCCTGAGTGTGCCAAATTATTCCGCCTTCTTTACGCTCAACATAATCTTGAGCCGCTTTCACTCCAAAATACTGGCAGTGGCGGCAGGTTTTTTTAATCCCGCTATCAAAAACTATAAAGTCATGGATAATTTCTAAAAATCTTTTTTTATCGCATAACTGCAAAACAGCTTTATCAAGTCGTCCTTCACTTTCAAGCCCATCTTCTTTCCAAGCAAGATAATACTCTTCGTAAGTTTCAGTTGTACCGTAGCGCAATCCTTCTGTATCATTCCCAGCCATTAATATCTGGACTGTAGAAAAAAACGATTTTATAAAAGCTTCTTTTTGATTGCCTCTATTTTGACGGATACCTTCAGATACGGAAACAGTACTTCTCTTGAGTTCAACCACACCAAGGGCGATACCGTTCACATACAAAACTATATCCGGCCTTTTAGTACGATTGCCTTTGATAGTTACTTCTTCGGCTATGGCAAAATCATTTTCTTCGGGGTGTTCCCAATCAATCGGCCAGACGGTCTTGTAGTTCTCTCCCAAACCCTCTCGGACTTTTACCCCATAGCGTAATAGGCTGTATGTTTCCTGGTTGAGATCATACAGACTCATATTTGAACGGTTGGCGGATTTTTTGAGGTCGCTTATGGCTTTTTTGATCAGTGTTTCGCTGTATTTCTTTTTTTGAAGGAAAGTTCGCAAATATTCTTCTTCAACGTTGCTATTATTTTCGCGGTCTTCCCAGTTGCCTAGATGCTTATATTTGAGCCGGTCCTGAAACAATTTCACAATTCTATTTTGTGTCTTACGTTCCAGCTGGCCGACTTTACTCATTTGTTGTGTCTCCATATTGTTTTTTTAGTAATCTTATTTTGCCGGTTAGAAGATTCTGCATCATCCCTTGTTTAATATTCTTATATTTTAAAAGCTGTGATTCAAGCTTTTCAATTTCTGAATCCATATCGGAGATAATTAAGGCTAAAACGTTTTGCTCCTTAATTGAACTTGGAATAAGCACCTCAATATCAGCAACAACATTGTTCATCAATTTTGGATTACCAACATAAGAAACATATTTTTTTGAAATACTATTGAAAATCTCTGCTACACATAAATTCGAATATCCTTCCTTATTCTCTAAAACACCACAAACGTTTGTGCAATAGAATTTACCGGCTCTATATTTAACATCTCCAGCGTTAGCACCGTCAGTTGTCCACGTTATACAATTTTCAAACAAATAATCTTTATAGTAACCAGCAAGACCATTGTTTTTGGTTTGCGAGGAATACACAGGATAGTGATATTCACCTATCCTTTCTTCTGTCGTTCTTGTCATTGCTAAAACTTGACCTCTTGTTACACGAAAAATATTGCCTAATTTTCTTATCTCCCATCTATCACTAAACCCAGGTAAGCGACGTATGCCAGTGAGCAATTCCTGCATTATTCCCTTCTTGATGTTTTTTTTCTTTTCAATCAGCTTTTCTAATTTTTCAATCACCTCATCCACATCGGATAGTGTGGTGGCAATAGCAGTCTGCTCTTTTTTTGTTGGAGGAAGAGGTACTTTTAAAGATTTAATGTTTTCAGTATAAATATGAACAACAGTATATCCTTGGCCCAAATTAGCCTTCTGGGATAAAAGCATCTCGCTATTTTGTATGTATGCTAAAAAAAGGCTGTCTACACTTGAATTGGGGGTAAGAGCAATAATATCACCGCCAATATAGATATCTTCCTTGCCTTGATATACTATACATTTTCCGATTTCCTCAGCAGTTTCCCCCGAACCGGTAAAAAATAAATCGCCCTCTTTTGCCAAGGAGCTTTTGGCAGCCGTTTGCTCTGTTATTCTAAAATCAGGATTCGAAAACTTGGTATCAAATTTAACATAAATGTCGCCATACATAATGCAAGGCAAACCATCTGATACTAAATCCCTTGAAGATATTCCTTTGCCCTTATAAAATGAGCCTAATTCCACACATTTCCTTATTTCCCAATCTTCTGGGATCATACCAATCTCAGTTTGTTTATATGCCTCTGGAATATTTTTATTTACTGTTGCAGTCATAGCTAGTTAAGCTTAAATCCCATCTTTGTTAAGTGGTTATTAACTGTCTTCTTGAGTTCATTAACTTCTTTTTCAATATCCGGTATCGGTTCGGCATAGCGTTCGGCCAGTTCTTTGACACGCCCGGCCAGTGCTTGCGAAAGGCGGTCGATTTCACTTTGGACGCGTTCTTCAAGATCGTCCATCCATTTGCGCTCCACAACCAGCGTTTTGATTTCATCCAATGTAAACTTGGGACATTTAACTAGGATTTTTTTCTCCAAATCCTTTTCTGTATCTTTAATGACTTTTTTTGTTTCAGCTTCTTTTTCAAAAAGGGCTGAATATTTTTCAAGCACGGCCAACTCTTTCGCATCATCGTCGCTGTTTTTTATTTCTTTGATTCTCTTTTGCACATTCGCTTTACTGATCTTGTCATTATCAATCACTTCGGAAAGTAAACCCTCTTCTCCGCCGTGTTCGTCTTTGAGCGCGTCCATATCAACACCGACTTGCTCAAGCTTTGCGTTCAGATCATCAATCGCATTCTGCTCTTTGGTAAAATAAATTTTAATTGCCAACGAGATAGGAATAAGGCGACCCTCAAGACCGGCCAAGCCTTCAATGTCTTTCTTTTTGCCTTTGTTTTCTCTTTGCAGGCGAATGATTTCATTGCCAGCCTTCCAGCCATCGGTTGTAATAATATGCGCGTCATCCTGCATTACTTCTTCCCAGTAGGCCATGAGGTGCTGATAAATGTCGTATTTATCAATAAGATCAAGACTGCCGCAGACAGCAAGCAAATCATCGCCTATTTTTTGAATAATTGCTTTAGGGTGATTGGAAGTGGAAATATTTTTAAGAAATTCGGTTGACGCATTCTGCCATTTGGAAAAAGTCTTCATAACTTTTTTACGGAAGGCTTCAAATTCAGTATGAGTAAGAATTGTTTTTTTTACTTCGTCTCTAGAGATTGTCAGCTGGCAGTATCCTTTTCTGCTGCCTGCCTTTATAATTGATTGCCTGAGTGTTGGACAAATTTCCCAATAAGCAGAAAGAGCCTCGATATCGGCCTCAGGAATTCCACCTTTAAGATGCCCTTCAATATCTTGAATATCTTCTGCCTCTTGAGTATCAATATAACGTGGAAGATTTAAGTTGTATTCATTTTTTTGGATTTCTTCATTTAGAACAAAACGGGAATATTTAGGAGTTTCCAATTTACCGTCCCAAGTATCCACAACTTTGCGAATATCCTGTTCGCGCAGACGATTTTTATTGCCGTCTTTAATAAATCCCTTGGAGGCATCAATCATGAAAATGCCTTTGCGATCATTAGCCCCGGCTTTATCCAAAACAATGATGCAGGCAGGAATGCCGGTGCCGTAAAAGAGGTTGGCCGGTAGTCCAATAATACCTTTGATGTATCCTCGGTTTATAATATTCTTGCGGATTTCTCCCTCAGTATTGCCCCGGAATAAAACGCCATGCGGAAGGATGACCGCACCTGTGCCTGTACTTTTAAGTGATTTTAGGATATGTAAGAGAAAAGCGTAATCACCATTCTTCTTAGGCGGTATTCCATAACCGTCAAAACGCCCGTATTTGTCATTTTCCGGGGAGAACTCAGTACTAAAACCTGTTCGCCAAGCTTTATATGAAAAAGGCGGATTAGCCACAACATAGTCAAATGTCTTGAGCGCGCTATGTTCAGTAAAAAGCGGAGTGGAAAGCGTACTGGAACCTTTTTTAATAACGGCGGTTGATTTGTCATGAAGCCACATGTTTAAAATGGCAAGACCGGCCGTGGCATTATCAAGTTCCTGGCCAAAAATAGAAATTCCTTTGGGTGCTTCTGCCGCAACTTTCAAAAGCAGCGAACCGCTTCCGCAGGTAGGGTCATTAACGGTTTGCATCATGCCTGTTGCTTTTTTAGCTTCAATGACTTTGGCTATAATTCGCGAAACCTCTGCCGGAGTATAGAACTGGCCTTTGCTTTTCCCTGATTCCACGGCAAAGTGTTTCATTAAATACTCATAGGCATCGCCCAAGAGGTCATCGCCTTCAGCGCGATTTTTACTAAAATCCAAATCCTGGTTTTCAAAAATGGCTATCAAATTGGTAAGGCGGTCCTGCATATCCTTGCCTTTGCCTAATTTGTCCTCGTCATTAAAATCCACGGCATCAATTACGCCTTGAAGACCGTTAGCTTCCGCCAAGGTGGTTAAAACCGTGTTGATACCTTCTCCAATATTGGGCTTACCTTTAAGCTCTACGAGATCGGCAAAACCTCCTCCATCGGGAATATCAACAAGCTGATTTTTCTTGCCTGCATATTTGTCCGAAACATAGCGGACGAATAACAGCACCAGCACATAATCCTTATACTGTGATGCGTCCATGCCTCCACGGAGTTCGTCACATCCTTGCCAAATTGAACTATAAAGTTGTGATTTTTTTATTCCCATAATGATTGAATTCTCTCTCTTTGTATTAAAAAATGTTCGAAGATTGGAAAATTTTGGCTACCCCTCGTTTATTCTTGCCATAAAATTTGCTTTAAAACAAATTTCTATTAGTAATAATAACATGATACAAAGAAAAACTACAGAAATCAATGTGTAGTTACAGAAAGTTATGATTATATAAAAGAATATAGTTAAGAAAAGTCTGTCCCTATTTGTGATCCAATCGATTAAAAGCCAGAATACCCGCGGCTATCGCCTCGAACATCCGGACGAAATACGGATGCTTATGTTTCCTCTCCCTTTCAAACTCATGAATCAGAAACGGGTAACGGTTTGTCACTATTTCGGCAATGGCCATTTTATTTGTTTTCATTCCAGCCGCCAATAACTTTTTTATATCACTCAAAGAATAAAGACAAAGCTTTATTCTCTTTTTCTTTGCGAGATTTGCAATTGACTTTACAAGACAATTGAGATTTTTGGAGCTCCGCGAGGCGTGGAGTTTTTTCAAAACAAGCAGATTAACTTTATACTGGTCGATAAGTTTTTGGAGAGCTATTTCTACATTTCTTATTTTTTCCTGTGACCATTTTCCCTTGAGGACTCTAATCCCCCAGTAAACAAGGTCAGGGGGTTGAAAGATGGCAATTCCAATGTATTTGGTCCCTGGATTTATAGCCAAGATAGTAACTGATTCTTGAAGCATAATTTTTTGCACAGGGTAAAATAGAGCCATGGGGCTGTTTTCTTGATTTATCGGCCTTTGCTCTATTCTACCCTGTATATTGAATCCCGAATATTGCCTACTCCGGCAATTTTTTCCTCCTTGCTTCTAATTCATTCCGCCGGGCTTGAATCTCTTTTCTTACCACTCGGATAAGATCAAAATACAAAGCGTCTGCCATTGTGTGGTAGAGCGCCGCCAGACGAAAAATATTGACGGGACTTGGAAAGCGCGAACCTTTTTCCCAGCGCGAGATCATTCCGGCATTCTCTACTCCTAAGAAGAACGCCACTTGCTTTTGCGAGTAACCGTTCATCTTCCGAAATTTTCTGAGGCCATTGGGAATCGTTTTGTAATTTATTATTACCTCCTTCATTTTTTTACCTCCTCTTATCGTCTAAAGATACCACTAATAAGGATTTACACTAAGGGAGAGTTTATTGCCTTATGAGGCAAAGTCAAAATTATTTGCCTCATTAGCATAATTCTTCCCTCTTAATTTTGTTCCCCGTCTCCGGTAAGCTTGGAGTACTGAAGATGAAAAATACTTTACTCAAATTAGCCGAAAAATGTTTTTTTGATGCCAGAATGACTGACGAGCTTTGTAGCGCGTCCGTAAAGAAATACCAAGGATCAATTAAGAGATTTGCCGACGTTGTTCATTGCAAAAAATTGGAGGATTTAAGCAATTCTGATTTTGATTATTTTATTATTAAGATGAAAGAAAAAAATGTCAGCAATACCAGTATTGCCAATGTTATTGCTTCTATGAAGTGGTTTTTAACCAAACTGCAAGAAAAGGGTATGATTTTTAACCGGTTAAATATCCTTATGATTAAAAAGCCAAGGGCTATGAAAAAAGAAACCAATTATCTTACGGAAGAAGAGGTTAGGCAACTTGTTAATGCCGTTAAACAGGATATGGTTAAAAGAGAAACCGTCTTAAATTTAAGGCTCATGGCCTGCATAACTTTACTTCTACAAACCGGAGCCCGTATTGGAGAAGTCTTGGCGATAAACATTAGCGATATTGATAGACAAAATAAAGAAGTAAGAGTAATAGGAAAAGGGAGAAAGCCCAGAACCTTGTTTTTAAGAGATGAAACGCTGTATTGGATAGACAGATACCTTTCTATCCGAAAAGACGATGAGAAGGCGCTATTCGCCACTCAAGACGGAAATTCAAGATGGAAGCAGACCGATGTCGGAAGATCGTTCCGGAAATACAAGCGGTTATCTGGTATAAAAAAAGATTTTGTTATTCATACCTTCAGACATACTTTTGCAACCCAGTATCTTATGAAGGGAGCGGGCATCAATGTAGTTCAGACCGCTCTGGGACATTCTGATCCAGTAACTACTTTAAAATATTATGCGGCGGCAGTTGAAAAATCAAAGGTTAGAGAGATGATAAACGACAGTCATTTTGATTTTATTCCGAAACCAAGTCTCCGGCATTGAAATACAATAATCACTACCTAAAATCGCATACCAAACAAACCACCATTCTCAGTTGAATCCGTGAAAGTTATCCTTACAAAATTCTTAATATCGAAGTTTTTGCTGAAATCATTGTACGGAATAGTATCTGAGTTGAGTGTACAAATATATTGAAAACCTCTGCTTTCGGATTCCTTGGCAACCAACTCCAACGCTAATGCTACTTGCCTTTCATCCACGTCAGCAAATAGCACGCTATCGTGAATCAATGGAAAAGACATCCTTTTATCAGCCCATAGTTGCGCAAGCATAAGGTCATAGCACAAAATCTGCATATTCTTTATTCCGTGACTACCTTCCCTTTCTATATCAACACCAAACGCATACCCATTTGAAGAAATATCTATCGAAAGGTTTCCTGGGGACTCATAAAGCACCTCTGAATTAGCATTAAACTGATTGATAGCCTTTTCCCTGATTTTATTCCTCTCATCCAAGCTAATTCTCGCCTCTTGCTGCACCAGCTCAAGATCTATCTTTAATGCACTTTTGCCCTGTTCAAACTTTTTTAGATTTTCAATTCTCTTTGAAATATCACTAAACTCATTCGTCAATTTTAATGCATACTGCTGTATTTTTGTATATTCATCGAGGGCCTTATGAGAATCAAGTATCTCAAATAATTCCTTCCTTCTTTCACATAAATGTAATTTATCATCATCTCTTCTGTTTAAATTCTCTTTTAATTTAGCAATTTCTGAAACAAGAAAATCTTTTCTATTAATAATGATTTTTTTATGAAATTCTTTAACATCTTCAAGTCTTTTTTTAACGCCATTAGGTAATACAACGCCAGCTTCCGCATAAACTTTATTCACGATATTTACATCGACATCTTTTTCTTCCTCAAAACTTTCTCCATAATAATCTAAGAGATTTTTATCACTGATATTTTCATTCGTAAGATCATGAATTTTTATAGTAATATCATTTGCCTCTTTTTCAATTTCCTGATATTGAGGATGGACATTAAAATTATTAAGTTGTTCTGTTTGCTTCCTTATCTCATTCTCCAGCCTTATCTTCTTTGCTTCCAGTTCTCCGATACTTCCTTCCATATCCTTAAGCATTCCACTCTGTGCTTCATTTCTCAGCTGATTTATAACCCTTTTTCTGTCCTTCAAGACTTGCCACTTACTTGCGTAAGTCCAGTCCAAATTTAGCAAGAATGAATTATTAATCTGTTTATCCCACTCCGACTGAGTACTTCTTTGCTTAAACGGATCTAAAAGTCCACCTTCCTCACTGTTTCTAATGAAATATGCCCTACAGCTTCCAAAGGTAGGAACATATTTAAAATCTGTATACGACAAATCCATGTTGAATGATAGTTTGCCCAGAACTTTTGCCCAATCAGTAGCGTTCATAGTTTTCCTACTCATACCACCGAAAGAATCTACTTCAGGTTTAATTGGCCAGTCGGAGCAATCGCCGACAACGACAATCTTGTTCTTATTTTTTGTGTTTCTTGATATTGAATAATTTTTTCCTGCTAGCTCAATATCTATCGTAAATGTCCAATCATTAAGCTCCTCATTTTCAAGAGTTTTGTTTATACCACTACCTAAGCAAAAACGAATAATATGAATCAGGGACGATTTTCCTAGTCCGTTTCGGGAATCCCTATTTGAAGATTCTTTTGTTCTCTCTGCTAAAATAACATTGAAACCGGGTTTTAATGTAACCTCTTTAAATGTTTCTTTGTCTGATTTTACTGAAATAATTTGCATTTTGTTATTTTTTGTTGATAAATCCATTTTCAAGACCAATAGCATCAAGTGCAAACAAAAAATCTAAAGTAATTACAAATGTTTCAAATGTCCTTACCTCTGGGAGCTTTTTGGCTTTATACCATAAGGAAGAAACGTTGTATGGTTTATCAAGCATAGACAAAATCTCTGCTCCTAAGCCTATCAACGATCTTTTTGTTTGTATGTGTTTTGTTGGAAGAATCATTTTTCGAAAATATCACATTGTTCAAAAAAATACACTAAAATAACCAGACTCGCTGCTCTTCTCCTGAAGTCCCTACTACCATTTAAAGCAAAACTCAATAAACTATCAAAAAGATCATCGCCTCTAATGTTTTCCTCTTTTGTAAGCCTATTGTATTTATCAACGAATCCTTGCTTCAATCTTTCTCCAAACTCAGGATCAATTGATTGATTTATATAATCTTTTACCAAACTTATTCTAACCATTCCGGAAATTATTTCATTTTCCACTTCGGCGCTTAATTGGTTCTTTTTAATTTTTTCTCTCGGGCAAATGATCTCTATGTTATCGTCAGTTGGAGAATTTGATAATAAATATTTGGTCACTACCTCCAATTCAGCAAATGTTATTTCCGGTAAAGATTTTCTAGTATTCTCAATTACCCATTTCTTATGGTCGTTTTTCATCTTCATTAATACTTCAACGGTATAAATTGTTGGCTGATCATCAATTATTTTATGGTGATTTTGACAAAGAAAAATTAGATTATCCGAAGAATTGCGCTCTTCGTCGGTTACATTCTCGTCATATCTTGCCGCGCCAGGATTTTCTCCTTTTATATGAGCTGCTGCGCCAACAATGGCACTACGACTACCATTTTGTTCAATAACAAGCGTCTGATCACATTCCGGAAAAGCGCATATATTTCCAGATTGGGCTATAATAATATGTTTTTCTCGTTCCTTGACAGGCATAGATTCAACTTTTATTTAATAATTTCAACCTAATAGTAATCTATATAAATTATATCACAGTTCCGAGTCAATTTAAACTTCAATACGAAATGAAAATGACTATGCACAGTTCAGATATCTCCTCGAAGAGGGTACCGCGAATATTTCTAATGGCATATCCAGCATCAAAAATCTAAAAACTGCCCATGCGCCTTTTTTGCCAGCGCCTTATCCACTCCTAGATAATATTTGCAGGTCGTATCTAATCGTTCATGCCCTAAAATTTCTTTGACATGAACAATCGGGCAACCGTTGAAGACAAGATTGGTGGCAACTGTGTGTCGCAGAATATGAGGCGTCAATTTCTTCTGGATTTTGGCTAATTTTTTATGCCTATCAAAAAAACGCCAAATATCATTCCGGTCCAGCCGGGCAATGGGCCCTCTGGTTATGAAGATAGCCTCATGCGTATCCGTTCGCCTCTCAAGCCACTTTGATAACCATTTAAGAGATCTCTCCGTAAAAAATACCGTCCTCTCTTTATTTCCTTTGCCAACAATCTTTGCTTCGCGCTTTTCCCAGTTTATATCTTTACGATTAAGGGAAAGCACTTCCCCGATTCTCATTCCGGTTCCCAGCAACACCTCTACCAATACTCGAAAGCGAAATTCACTCCAAATTTTTATATTAATCGTATCTATAAAGGCTTCTATTTCTTCTTTGGTCAAAAAAACAACTTCTCTTTTGCATCTTTTAGGAGGTCTGATCTGTTTCGTTTGAAGGACATTAAGACTCAGAAAGTTTTTACAGTACAACATGAAGCTCCGGACCGCGTAGACAACTCCGGCAATGGTGGTTTCACAGTTTCCCCTTTCCATCATCAACTTTTTTAAATGAACAAATTCCTGTACCTCATATTGCTCTACCGGCTTGTCCCCGATGTCACGGACAAAATATTTGAGCGACTGTTCATACTTCCGGATTGTCTGCGGCGAGAAGTTCATTTCATAACGGGCATACTCAAAAAAACCATCTAATAGTTCGCTCATGTTTCTAGGGACTTTTTGGTCTTTGCAGTAGGACGCGAGTGATATTACTGCATTTTTTGAGGTTTCCATAAAACAAAAAACTCACCATAAACAAGTGAGTTCTTTTTCAGCAAATCGTATTCTTTTGTGATTAGTCCTGAGTCTATGCATACCTTTGTACAAGAGATATGACTACTGATTATTTGGCTCAGTTAAGCCCTTGGCAGTTTCTTACACCACTTACGTGATTTAAGATTCGACCACCGGACAATATTCAATGCTTCCCATTACATCCTATGAGGGATATAACTTTTACTAGGAAACATTTCTAGATTATTGTCAATTTCTCCCTAGAAAGGAGGTGTTTGCGGGCGTATTTGACGCAGGACTTTCGCAAAAAGTTGATCGAAAGAATCAATTGTTTATGGAAAGATAAATTAAATTGTTAATGTAATTTCGTTTTAATTAATTTCTTTCATCTTGCTAAAGCCACTTTTTTCTCAAGAATAGTAATTCTTTTTTCATGCTCTTTGACCTGTGGAATTATTTCGTCTAATCGATCCTCAATGCGCACCTGTCCGCGCTGAAGTTTATCAATTTGCTTTTCCACATTTTCTGTCTTGGTTTCTAGTCTTACCATCCGAGTATCAACTCTATCAAGCCGTTTGTCTACTTCATTAAATCTTTCATCAATACCATCAAAACCTTTTTTTATCATTATTGCCAATTCGTCGATTGTTGTTTCTTTATTTTCTGCCATATATTTTTAATTGGTTGTTTATATTTTCAATTATATCACGTTCAAAAATGCCGTCAAGCTGAAGCAGCAGATTTGTCAAAATGATTTTGTGTTGTATAATAAAAACATAAACCTGTCGCTTTCTTAATCGTTAAATAAAAAAACAAAATGTATTGCAACGACATTCCAGCGCCAACCTTCCTCATATTCTCAGCCTCTGTTCCGTATCTTCTCTATTACTCCCACATCCCCGCAACCGTAGTCTCTCTCCTGCTCGGTTTTTTCGTCTACTTTCAGAATCGGTCTTTAGTGGGCAGGATTCTTTTTTCCATTGCCGGAGTTTTTGCCTTGTGGTCATTTCTGGATCTTATCGTCTGGACAAACGTTGATAGTGTGATTATAACCACCGCCTGGTCTTTTTTCGGCATTCTCTATTCCTTGATCTACATCCTGTCACTGTATTTCGTCTATGTCTTTTTGGACGGGCAAGATATTTCTTGGAATAAGAAAATAATCCTGGGGCTTCTTTTTCTGCCGGTGGTGATTTTCTCTTTTAGCGCATACAACATTGCCGGATTTGACCTTGATAAATGCGAGGTCATCGAAGGGCCGATCTTCACCAACTATTACTATTTCCTCGGTCTGTTCCTCTTCTTCTGGATAGTAGCGGTCACTATCAACCGATACAGAAAAGCGGACAAGGAATTCCGAAAGCAAATTCTCCTTCTCATTACCGGGATGGGGTTATTCCTCTCTTCCTTTTTCGTTTCCGGATATCTGGCCAGCCATCTCGACAATTTCGAACTGGAACAGTACGGATTATTCGGGATGACCGTTTTCATGGCATTCCTGGCTTATCTGATCGTAAGGTTCCGGGCCTTTCACGTAAAGCTTTTGGGGGTGCAGGCTTTGGTGGCTGCACTGGTCATTCTGATCGGATCGGAGCTTCTGCTCCGGACTTCGGGCGACAGAATCCTGCCGGCTATTACCTTTCTCCTTTCAGCGCTTTTCGGCTTCTTCCTGATCAGGTCGGTTAAAAATGAAGTGGAGCGGAAAGAAGAACTTCAGGAGGTGAGTTACAAGCTGGCTGTAGCCAACGAAGAACTCAAGAAAATGGATAATGTTAAATCGGAATTTATCTCCATCGCTTCACATCAGCTCAAGACGCCTTTGGGCGCTCTCAAGGGATATATCTCCATGGCCATGAATGGAGACTTCGGAGAAGTGGGCCAGCCAATGAACGAGGCCCTCAGCAAAATGCAAGTCCTCACTGATCGCCCCCTTCAACTGATCGAAAACCTCCTTGATGTTTCAAGGATGGAATCGGGGAAAATAGAATATGACTTCAGGAAATCAAGAATTGAAGATATACTCAGGGAACTCCAGAATACCTTTGCCCTCGCTGCCAAAGGCAAAGGCCTTTATCTTCATTTTCTCTATCCGAAAAAGATCCTTCCGGAAATGGAGATGGACAG
>Ga0209749_1001162_pt1 | contig 25693 bp, 20 predicted proteins | sample EPASupsiteSAE347_FD_187267 | JGI IMG/M metagenome (GOLD analysis project Ga0209749, IMG submission 187267) | Bioremediated contaminated groundwater from EPA Superfund site, New Mexico - Sample SAE3-47 (SPAdes) (version 2) | ecosystem: Environmental > Aquatic > Deep subsurface > Groundwater >...
CACCTGAAAAAGTTCTTAATGATTCGTTTGATAAAGCCTTAACGATAACCAAACGACTTCAATATGCAAAGGCGGGGGACGTCAGCAAGATCGTTCAGCAAACCATTAAGAAAGACGTCAAGGTTGCCACGGATGAACGAATCAACGCGGTTATCGTTTCAGGCGGGAAGGAAATTCTCGACGAAGTGAAGAAATTAATCGACACGATCGATACTCCCGTTCATCAGGTTATGATCGAAGCCAAGATCGTAGAAGTCAGTACTAACGCAACTAAAGATTTGGGATTCTCCTGGGCGGTCGGTGCCGGAAACTCAACACCGCTGGAGCTGAATAAGAAGCCTACCGTATTCTCCAGTACAGAATACTTCGCCAACAATCCCAACTCAACAAACTATCAAAATTGGGCTTCTCCAAAGGGCGAACTGTTCGGTTTAGGTGATTTCTATCGTGATAACCTGTTGTTTAAAGCCACTTTCAATGCTTTGGAAACCAGCAACGAATCTAAAGTATTGAGTAATCCGAAAATTTCCGCCGTGAATGGTCAAGAAGCCAACATCGTAGTAGGAACCAAAGTCATCTATCCCGGCGGTGCCGATCAACCACCCAAGGAAAAAGACACCGGCATCAAACTCAAAATCACACCGCGAATCAATGACGATGGTTATATCACCGTAGACGCCGAACCGGAAGTATCATTCGTTGAAACTTGGTCCAACAACGGAATGTATCCTGTAATTGGAACACGCTCCGCGAAGACGACAGTACGAGTCAGAGACGGAGAGGAAATATTGATAGGCGGATTGATAAAAGACGAAGAAAACAAGGAAGGCGAGAAGATTCCTCTGTTGGGAAACATACCCATAATCAAATCTCTTTTCAACTATGGCGGCAGAAAAGGAAATTCCCTGGAATTGATCATATTGATCACTCCTCACATTATTGCCCAGAACATTGAGTCGGCTGCGCCCACCAGCATCGTACCTGAAGGAACGGCCGAACCCGCGGCGTCGGGTGCCCCGAAGACTCAACCGGCCGGGAACGCCGGAGACGCTTTCGATAATGCTTTTGATTCAACCTTCTAGATTCCTTCAACAAAAAAACCCGGCAAAAGCCGGGTTTTTTTGTTTTCCGTTGCTTTTTCATACGATTTAAATCGCTGGACGTTTTTCGTCTTTTATGATGAAATGCAGGTATCATCCGTATAAAAGATAAATATTTCGAGGTAAAAAAAATGAAGATCTCCGTAAAAAAGCCCACCGAAAAAGAACTCAAGGAATTGGGAGTCAAAACATGGGGAATTTGGACTTGCGAACCCAGCTCTTTTGATTGGGTGTATTCCGATCGCGAAGTCTGTTATTTCCTCGAAGGCAAAGTGACCGTAAAAGCGGGAAATGAAGAGGTTAATTTCGGCAAGGGAGACCTTGTTGAATTTCCAAAAGGGCTTACATGCATCTGGATAATTCATGAAGCCGTAAAAAAACATTATCGTTTCGGGTGATTCATGGGAAATAATCGTTTTTTTCACATTCCGTCGAAAGGAAAAATCGCGCAACTTACTTCCCTTCAGGAAGCATTGAATTTTTTCAAAAAAGGCGAAAACATTTGGCTTGATTTCGACGATCCATCGAAAGAACATCTCGACGCGCTGCTTGAACCCCTAGGAATTCATCCTCTTTCAATCGAGGACTGTCTTGATGAAAATCAAATTCCTAAGATTGAAGATTTTCCTGGAAACACTTTCGTTCTTTTCAACACATACTCTCATTTAAAAGATGACATAGCCATTGATGAAATTGACTTTATTTTAGGCAATCATTTCTTAGTCACGGTTCGCGGTCATTACGTCAAAGATAAGAATTTTTTCGACAAGCTCGATGAAACGATGCAGCGCCACGCGCCACTCATCAACAAGGGCCCCGAATTTATTTTTTACTTGATTCTCGATTATATAGTCGAGAGAAAGTTCAATACGGTTGAGCAGCTTCAAGAGGACATAGACACCGCGGAAGAAATGATTCTAAAGGAACCTGAAAAATTCAAGCCTGAAGAATTGCTGAAAATCCGCGGGCGCCTGCTGTCGCTTCGAAAAAGCCTTTACCACGAACGTGAGATACTGATCAAGATTTGCCGAAAGGATTCCCCGTACATCGGAGAAAAAGCGATATTATATTTCCGCGATACGTACGATCATTTGTCCAAATTTTTCGAATTCATTGAAATAAATCGAGAAATGATAACATCAATGATGGAACTTCACCTATCCGGGATCAACAACCGAATGGCGGCGCTCTCCAATCAAACAAATATGGTCATGAAGCGACTTACCGTCATAATGACGATATTCATGCCTCTTACTCTTCTTTCAGGTATCGGAGGCATGTCGGAATATTCCGCCATAACCGGAGGTTCCGATAAATGGCTTATTACTTACCCGACTTTTCTCGTTGCGATGGGTGTTTTGGGGTATGCCAATTATTGGTTGTTGAAGCGTTTTAATTGGATATGATTTTTATCTTCAAAATCGAAAACGGCGAAGCCTTGAAAGCTCCGCCGTTTTTTCATTAAATATTATCAATCTTTGTTCCGAATGCTTTTTTCCAAGGTTCGGATTATCATTCTGCTGTCATAAACCGGAATCGTCGTCGTCAAAGTTCTCTGGTTCGGCAAAACCGTCGGTGCAGCCGGCATTAATTTTACGGCTGTGGAATTACTCCAATTCGTACTACCGGTTTTTGAATCGACGATATAGTTCCAATCTTTTGCATCGTCAGAGGCATCCATTTTTAATTTCAAACCCATGGGGAAGTCGCCCGGCATACCTCTGAAAACTCCGACGATGGGCAAGCCCTTAGTTTCCTTCGGGGGCCATGGTCTGGTTGAAGTGGTAATCCAGGTTCCGACGTTTACCCCATCAGGCATGAAGTATTTCAGAGTCATGGTATTAGTGGCATTTCCCACATTGTCGGAGACGAATGCAAATGCTTCAAATACGACATTGTCTTCCTGATATCCCGGCTGAATTCCGCTCTTGATCTGATTCGTAAGAATGTTGTCGTTAAATGCTTTAACCGCATCCGAGTCAAGAATTTTTAGAACTTTAGGTTTCGGTGTCATATTCTCGAAATCCCCGGACTTGCCGATATCACCACCTTCGTTGGCAACCCAATCGATTTTTTGTGGTGCTATGTTTTCTTCATGGGATTTTTGATCGTAAAAAACCAAGCCGGAAGTTGCGTTACCTGAGAATTCGGGAAAAACACTTGTTACGGCTACGTCTTTTTTACTGATGAGCGTTCCCCAGAGGATGGGGGGAATATTATCCCGTAAGTTCATCACCGTATTCAATGTGTATGTCGCGATATTTCCGGAAGAATCGGTAGTCGTAACGAAAAATTTCAGAGGACGATAACCCGGAGAATTGTTTGCGTAATTGTACGGAAGTTTATTTTGCGGTTCATTTTTTTCATTTACGGTATAGAAAAGGGTTACCAATCCTATCCAGTGGTGAATATAGGCATATGAAGACGCCGCCCCCAAATCTTTCGAATATGCATCGGGCGTATTCATGGGTTCCCAATAAAGGTAGGTAGTGGGAAGTTTATCATAAACCGACGTATAATACTGTTCGAAGTTGTGACTGAAAGTACCTATCGAGGTCGTATGCGTTCCAGTATCTACGGCTGATTCAAATGCAAGAACGGTTTTTCGACTCAGCGTTCTCGCGTAAATCGGTTTCAGATTATAACTGGATATGCCGTTATCGCTCTTGTTCCATTTAATGTTGTCGGCCAGGGTTTTAGCATCAATGATTCCATTATCATCGTCCGGACCGTTTTCCCATGGGTTGTCGTCGCCTATGACAAAATTAAGATTATCGGGATTTCCCATATCTTTGGGCCCGATTCCTGCGGTAATTTTATCGCCCGTAAAACCGAACATGTTGCACGGAGATGTCCTTTCCTCGGCGAGAAACGGCGCTTGGGTGTCGATTGCAACAATTCTTGTTCTCGCAACGATGGTGATTGAATTCTGCACTTCAAACGCAGGATAGAAAATTCCTTTAATTTTATTGTAGGGGCGCAATTTGTAAGCGAACATGCGCCTTCCGACGATTTCCAGATATGCATCTTTCGGATCGGTGGGAATAGTAATTGCGCCGATACCATAGGTAGCGACATCCGACCTGATTTGAGATTGCCCGCCGAATATCGGAAAAACCTTCTGGCTACCTGAAGGCATGGTGGCTACGATTGACCCGCTGAACCATGCATAGTCATCCGCCCAGCGAACATCTCCCGCTGCATTCCAGAACTGGAGATCGGGATATTTACCATTGGCATAAAGAGGCGACTTGGGATTCAGCAGTTGGTCGGAAACGGGATTGCCGGCTTTGGAAAGATCCGCGAAAAGCAACGCTTGAGAAGATATGGCGATTCTCCATGCGTATGTCGCATTAGCTTTGACATAATGGATATCCGGATCCCAGGGGTTCGCAGGCTCGGGATTCCAACTCTCGGTTTTATCGGTTTGAATATTCCAGCGCTGAACCATTGCATACATGGTAGGTGGAATGATCTTTTCGGTATTGGTCGAGACATTGATCGGGATCGCAGCCCAAGCATCCGTAGGAATGATATTGTTTTTGAGTTCCGTCGTCATGGTTGCCCATTTCATGAAATCAAAATCCGGAGTATTTTGAACGGCATCCACCAAAAGATCTCTGCCCGGGCTCTCGGCAACCCACCCGTCTTTTCTCACGCTCTCCCTGTCGGAATAAAGCGAACCGAAGGGCAATTCGTCATAATTGTACCAATCGAATTTGACTTGGCAAGTCAATATATATTTTCCGCCGACCGGCGAATAGAATCCGAAGGCGTGAGTTTGCCCCGAATCTGTATCATAGTCTGGAACGTTTTCAGGATAGCGCGTTGGTTTCACTACCTGGTCAAAACCGTCTTTGACCGTCCATAATATCCATCGATAGAATACTCGCCCGCCATCCACAGAACTGCGCGGATCGACAAGGGTGGAGACGAATCCGCCGAGATACGGCGACCCATAAAACGAATTGCCGTTCCAGTTGTCTTGAGCTACGGGGTTTTGCGGACCATCGGATAGCGGATAATTTTCCACCATATAAAAATATAAAGTTCCGGGTTCAAGAGCGCTCGTAGGCGGATCAATCAGATTAGCGGATTGATTGGTATTACGATGGCTCAGATCGGGAGGGGGGTATTCGGAATACGGCCCGATGATATCGACATGAGATTTATAACCCGGAAAGGCACATACCTTCGGGGGCGTGGGAACGTTGATGGCTGCAAGCTCCGTTCTATCGGGAGTAACAAGTGTGTCCGGATATGGAGGATTCGCCGAAACCCATTTCAGGCCATTCCCACCCGCGGCTACCAAATTGGTTCCGAAATTTACCGTCGATGATGCAACCATGCTGTAACTCGCCGCGGAAACACTGAAATTCAATGCATAGTATTTGAATCCTAGTGATGCGCTACCGATTAGCGAAATAGACCCATCGGAGATCGCCCTTTCATAAACATCCTTGCGAAACTCTTGCGCAAAAATCGCATTTCCCCATGTGACGCCGCCGGATGTGGTGACGGGAATAATCTTTATCACATCGGCATCCGGGTTGAATTCACCGGGTAGTCGAGGTTTCTTCATATCGAAGTTCCCCCGCGGATCTGCCATTGTCGGGCTCGAAACCGTTTTAGCGAAATATAAACTGCCAAATCCGTCGGCTTTGATGTCGTCAATATCTTTCCCCAGATCTAAAACATCATAGCCGCCGTTCGTAATCGGCGTAGCAGCAGTTTCATCGCGGGCGAATTTATACGCGCAACCTTTGTTTTTGTCATAAGCGAAGACGATTCCCCCCTTTTCGTTCCATTGATTGGAAACTGTCAGCGCATTGATCAACATCGTCGTAGTCGAACCCGTAGCCTGCTTATACCAAGATTCGATCACCGGCGTGCTTACGGCATATACCCAATCTCGAACGGTGTCGCGAGCGGAAACGCCTATCCATCTTGTCCCGCGCTCGATCGGTGGGCCGAAATCATTGGGATTTCCGATAATCGACCCAGTGTATCCGGCGGGAGTTCCGCCGCCCACTGAAATGCTCATGGAATACTCCGTCGCGTCTTTCTGACGCGAGTAAAGATAAGTTCGCGACGGGCTTTTTAGCGTCGGCGGCATAAAAGCCACACTTGAATACATCGGTTTGGCATCGCTCAGATAGTTGCCGGTCGCGCCTCCGCAACCGTCGAGACAAGCATTAAGAATAGCCCGGTTGAAACGCAAGTCGTATGTGGTTCCGACAATGTTTCCCTCGACGGGCGGAGTTCCTTCCCCCATGGAATCTTTCCACAGCATCAATTTCCAGTTGTGGGCTTTCCCTTCGACGCGATCCCAATATACCGCGTAGGAGTATTTCTGCCATCCCACCGCCGTATGTGTATCCCATGAGGAAAACCAGACGCCGTTGGGTATGGAATACCATTGTTTTCCCGGATAGATGGTGTCGCCTGGAGGAAGTTGATTTCCGGAAGGTGCGGAAATTGGGATTCCGGGGCCTACGGAGTGTTGAGCACCGTGAGTCCGATATACTTCCCGCCCTGCTTGCCCGGCGCCGTAATTATTTCTATGATCGTAATGCTCGTAAGCATGGTAGCCCCATCCGCACGAGTTGGCGGATACCGTGTCGTCGACAACTTGCCTCGGAATATTTCCGGGGATTTGAGTATAAGCAGCCGCTATTTTTTCCGAAAAAGTATAAATGTTTCTCTCAAGATCTACTGAAAGCCCGATGCTCGTATAAGGATTGTAAAGCCGGCCGACTTTCAATCCGAGCTGTTTCGACGGATTGTTCATGCGATAGACGCCTTGATGAGCACCTGTATCACCGATAAGCAAGTAACACTCGCCGTTTCTTAAATAACGGGAGTCAAGGCCAAATGATTGTTGAACACATATCAGAACAAAAAAAACGCACAAAACAAACGAAGCTGAGGCTTTTCGAAATGTGGTCATGTTTTGCCTCCTTATGGAAAATATCCGATGTTATCTCGCGGTTCTTATGGAATTTATTATCACCCACTGAATCGTTTTGTCTACACGATATTGAGAAAGCAACGCGACTAAAACATCTCCGGTCAGATCGATTCCGCCCATTATCACTTTTGATGAAAACATGAATTGCTTGAAGGGTGATAATATATACGTTCGATTCTTCAACCATGCCGATGCTTGACTGCCTTGTGTGGAATAGGCACCCTGAAGCGCGGGAGGGTCTTTTGCCAATTTCTGATCGACGGGATTGGACAATATCCAGGCATATGGGTTTTCATTTGGGAGATCGCATGATAGATTTGATTGCGAATTCCAGGATAATTCCGACGGTCCGGTTTCCAAAACTATACCGATTCCTTTTGCGGTCGCAACACGCTGAATCATGTCTTTAACTTCAGAAAAAATGTTGCGCATTTTCTGTTCTGTTTCCATTTTTGAAGTCGTGATCCCCGAGGGGTCTTCACCTTTTAATTGCTCGATCAAAGCATCTGTTTGATCGATTTGAGCCTGAATAGCCCTCAATTCTCCTGTGTATTTTTGCGATATACCGCTCGTTTTCGCCAAATATCTGTTTTTCTCTACCGCGGCGGGGCCTGTGGCTAACTCCAACATCTTTGCTTCATACTGGGCCTGAGCTTCGCTTGATTGTTTGTGATAATTGCGTCGTAATTCTTCCAAGCGACCTTCGAGGATCTTTTTTTGATTCGCCAACGGCAGTATTTTCTCTTCCGCTTCCTTTGAACGACGTAAGACTTCTGCTTTCGATCGAATAGGCGCCGGTTTCCTGAATGTCATATTATAATGATCATAAAATGCCATCTCAGGATGAAAAATAAGTATTGAACTAAGATCGACGGTGCCTATTTGATTTCCTTGAGTTCGACTCTTTTGAGGAACACCGATGATGAAAGTAACGGCTAAAAAAACCGCCGCTAAAAGTCGCCACGAAGCGGATCTAGTCATTTTTCCTCCTTAATTTCTCATTTGCTATTTAAATGGAGCATTGGATTGGCGATTCAATCTCACCGTCCGGACTACATCTTTTTCGATATTTTTCCCGTTTTTTCCTGTATAGACAGCTTGCGATTGTATTCTGATGGCCTCTTGATTATACTGGAAATTAGTTAATAAGCTCATACTGGAAATGCAAACATTGATTTTACTGTCGCTGAAGCTGGAGCTTGCTTCCGCGAAATTCGATATCATCAAATTCGAGTCACCGATGACGAAGGCCTTAATATAATCGGATTTGTTTAATTTAAGAGCATCGTTGGCCGCATAATAATCCGCTGGAAACAATTGAAATTTCAATATTGCCTTCTCAATCAAACCCTGTGAAAGAAAATCCATTTTCACGCGTTCGTCAATTTGAAAATTTTGAGGAGGCGCTTGCTGCACCATTTTTGTGTACGCGATCACCATTTCCAGAAGTAGTGTGGCAAACACAAGAGATAATATCAAAGCCGTACCTCTAATTTTTAGAAATCTTATCTTCATTATTCTATTCCACCAATTTGGCCTTATACGAAACAAGGCTGTAAAATTTCTGCCCCGATTGTTTGTCGGACCAGAAAACGGTTACCACAAATTTTTGATAGACACCCCTGAGTGCCGGCGTGGGATAGTTTTCCAGCGAGGTCCAGTTCCAGGTTGTCGGATCGTTTTTCGTATCAATAGCCCGACTGGCCGGGGAATATACCATCAGGTTAAATTGTACCGGTTCATCATAAATGGTCAGGACGGTCGTATAATCTCCCTGGACGCCCAATCTCAGTGCTAGACTTCCGACACCAGGAGTCGTAGGATATGAAAATTGAGGTTGCACCGTGCCTCCGAAAGTCCATGGCCCATTTGCGGCGCTTCCCTTGCTTCTCGACCATGAGGCAATTTCATCGAAAGGGAATTGAAGAGCCGCATTTAATGTCGTTTGCGCCAAGTGGATACCCTGAACGATTCTCTCGTCTTTCGTGGTCGCCTTCAAGGAAGTGCCCATGCCGCCGATAATAGGAATAAAAGCAAACGCAAGAACCGCTATGGATAGAACGATCTCGGTTAATGTGAAACCCGACCAAGTATCGATTCGGTGAAATATAAAGATATTTCTTGAGTTTTTTCTAGTCATAGCTTTCCCTTGGCATTTTCAATCGCCACGTCAAAAGACACTCGAGCTTGTATCGATTGAGTTAGGGAAGTTTGAAGGTTGCGCGGATTGACAAAATCGATTTTGATTGCCCAAGTTTTTCCTGAATCAATATCTCCTGTTCCGCTCGCCGTATTCCATGTGAGGGTTAAACTTGCTACATCAGTTAATATCAGATCGAAAGGATCGTTGCGAAGTTGATATTCCTGCGCCGTTGCATCCCATTTCCCGCCTATTAAGGCTGACGGATCGGGGGGAAAGCCCGCAATTGACGATGATATGCTGGCAAGATTCCCGTCTTTCGTACCGAATAGTTCCAGGCCTCCGTTGATAACCCATAAAGCCTGCGAATAATTCAGTCCGCTCTTTCCACCCGCTAAGCTCGTGTCGGGTTTTCCTATGGTAAAAAGCAAAATTTTTTGCGGAACCGTCAGTTTTGCTATGTTGCTGATGGTAGTCGTCTTATCCAGGGTATAAACATGTGTATTCGCGACTTTTACTTGATCATTCCCGATCGCCGCCGGATTGATGAAAGAAAGATTCGATGCTTGTTCCAGGCGCTCTTTTAACACGGATAGAAATCTTTGCGCCTCTTTCTGCTTATTCAAACGCCATGTTCCGGTGAGAAACATGTTTGTTCCCATGCTGTATAGGGCAAACAACCCTCCGAAAAAAAGACCGAATAAACCGAAAGCAATAAGCATTTCTACGAGGGTATATCCATGACCTCGCATTTTCAGGAAATTTCTTCCAGTTATATTCTTCTTCAAGAGTCTCTCCCAAGAGTAATCTAGCAATTCCCTTGCCATCGATTTCTAAATACAATATCTCGGAAAATTCCACAAGATTTGCAATAGAACTCCTTTCATATGAACTCTCGAAAAAATTGCCGGCCACACACACGGTTTAATTCGGAAAATATTTTTTACATGGTAAAAATATTTTTACAAAAAGAGATACTACGGCAAGGTTATGGTTTTGTGTTTTAAGAAGATATTATCAGTCAATTTCATCCAGTGTCCAAAAAGGTATATATTTTTTATCATCACCGGCTTAAGATATCAAGCGTGATTCACGCTTCCGTTCAATTTCCCGAAGCATCTTTGAAAAAGGGATTTTTTCTAAACTTCTTTACTGACCGAATCAAGATCCCGATCGTCGCTGAAGCGCATCCATATTTTCGCAAGAGAAATTCTACCACATCGGCTGTAATATCGATTCCCCCCTTCAATACGAGAGGCATCGGATTTAGGGAATAAATATCGGAGATTTGCGGGCGCCGATTTATCTCCATCCAGATCCGATAAAAATTGGCTGCTTGTATTTCATTTTTTGCGGCATTCGTTTCCGACATGGATAGAAATGAATTGTACAGATCGGTCTCAAGCCAATACGCTTCAGTATTCCCAAGAATTTTCGGTGATTTCAACGACGGTGCGGTATTTGGAAACAAACTTTCGGAATTTAATACCAGATCCAATTTCATGTTGTCCGCGACGGATTCTATCGCAAGCATCGATTCTGTTGCGATATGATCAAATATCTCCCTGGTCTCCTCTACGTCGGAAAATTCCGGAAACTCGATGGAATTTTGAAGATCGATTTGTTCTTCCCGGATTTTATTCGCATCATTCGCCAATTGAAACAATATTTTTTCCCTTTCGTGAATATCCATTGGTAAGTCAGGGGCATCTCCATTTATCAATGCCAATCTACGTCGCTCGATCGCGATTGTTTCAGATGCCAGCTTTTGAAGCCTACTCATAATCTCGCCGGCGTTTGCCCGTGGTTTCGATCTGACGGTTGCGATCGCTTTCTCTTTTTGTTCCTGAGATAAGCCGAAAGGGATCTTGAGAAATGCATACCGAGAGAAATCAAAAAGAGTCATTTTAGGGTGAAGAGCAGCAACTGCCAACAAATCAACGACGCCGATTCTTGGGCCACGTTCGACATCGGGATCGGCGATTCCCGGGAGGGTTGATATGACAAACAGGAAGTAAAGCAGAAAACCGGATTTTCGAAAATCAGCGGTGATTAAACCGAAATCATTACAGGTTTTCACTTTTGCAGACAACTCCCGATTCTTAGATATTTTCTTTCTCCGATTACTACCGGCTTACGAATATTCGGAAACAAACCGCGCAAGTAGAATGCTTGGGAAAGATATTCCCGCAATTTCTCTTCTTGTTGCGTCATTCGATGGAAATCCGCGTATGGGTTCGGACTCGAATATTTCGGAGGTAAGGTTGGAATGGCCGATGGAACATTCAAAACAATATCGGATTCATCTTGGGGCATTTTTCGTTCGATGCTTCTTAAAATTGTTCGTATAACCGGGAAAATACTCGAGTCGGGCGTTTCCACACCTTGGCTTATTTGATCCATCAGATATTTCTCTTCATTTATTAGTTCATTTTTTCCGCCTCTTGCTAAGGAAATGGATTTCCAAAACTCTTCTTCTTCGCTTTTTCCCTGTTTGTCCAAGGTCGTATTAATTTTGCCCTGTTTCAAATCACTTATTCTCTTTATCTGTTCCCGCACCTTTTGCAGCTTAATCGTAAGCGAGGCAATATTGCGAAATTCGCTTGTTGTGCCCAGAAAACGCCTCGTATTAAGATCAAAAAAAGCCATTAGCGGATGTTTATTCATCTCTTCCAAGAAATTAAAATTGTAAAATTTTTGTGCAAAAGCAGTTGAAATGCTTATTTCAATATATACGGCCGTACAGACAACTAAAAACAAACGTGAAGTTCTAAACATTTCTAATTTTCTCTATCCAAAAAAATAAGTGCCGAGGACGTTGCAGGCATCATTCTCTTCTTGATTGCTTTCCTCGTAATCAGTTCCGCAACAAATCGCGGGTTTTCAATCGTCAGTATGGGATTTTGCCCTTCGATTCCGGCGGTTAGCGACATAATCTTATCCGGAAAAGGCAATCCATAAAATATTATGGAAATACCAAAACGAGGATAGTATTCATCAGCCATGGGAGATGCGCATCCAACCGATAGGGAACGCATTCGGGTTTCGTATAATATGGTCATCTGTCTGCAAATATTATCGGAATTGATATCAGCGAGAAGCGCAATCGTTAATCGAGGGTTATCAATCCCTACGATTATGGTGGGCTTCTTTTTTTCTTGAGCATTTCGCGCCAGATTCATGAGTCCGTCATTGGAAAAGGTTGTTTTCCAGGAAAATTTCCCCGACCAACTTGAAATAAAAGGTAACGATATAATTCCAAGATACGGTGAGACTTTACGACTGCATACAAATATTCCTTCCGATGCATCGGATGCAAAATGATCATTTTCAAGTTGAGAAAATTCAGCCCAAAACGGCAGAAGAAAATCGGGTGTTAAGCGAATCATCGCATGAACCATCCAATTATGATCGCCTAAAGTACAAGACGTACTTCGACAAGCGCAAAAAACAGCGATAAAGATGAAAACAACGATCCATCGCTTGGAATTCATCGTACGGCTCTTGCCTGAAGTGATTTCACATTTTCTTCGCATGTTTTTTGTATCGATCCATCGCCGTTTGCAACTCGTAAAAAGAATCGCCGCCGAATTTCTCGAGGAAACAACCCGCGATTTCAATGGCGGCAACCGACTCGGCGACAATCGCCATTGCAGCTACCGCTACCGTATCCGAACGATTCTCAGATAACGGCTTGGTTTCATGTGTTCCCAGTTCTATGGAAAATCCGTTTATATTTCCGGGTAAAGGTTTCATGAAACATCTAAAAATCAATTTTTCACCGTTGGTCATGCCGCCTTCAAGACCGCCTGAAAAATTCGTCGGTCTCCAATATCCTCTTTCGTCCGAATATTGAATCTCATCATGGGCTTTACGACCTATTTCGCGACTCCGATCGATTCCTTGACCCATTTCAACAGCTTTTACCGCCGGAATACTCATTAAAGCTCCGGCAATTTTGGCATCCAGCCTGCGATCCCAATGTACGTGGCTCCCAAGACCGGCAGGAAGCCCTTCAAACCATATTTCAGCTTCGCCGCCGAGAGTATCTCCGGTAACGACAGCATTATCGATAAGCGAAATCCATTTCTTAATCGCTTTTTTATCGTAGGAAAGAAAAGCCCGGCCATGTTCTCGAAGGCAAACTTTCATATCCGCAATCGAAATCTTATCGGATATGCTTGCGGAAATCCTTCCGATACGTCTAACCATGGCGATCGACTCCACGCCAAGCAATGAAATCAATTTTCGCGCCGGAACGGAAAGAGCGACACGCATGGCGGTTTCCCTTGCCGAAGCCCTTTCCCTGATATTTACAAGATCGTAAGTTTCAAATTTTATTGCTCCGGCAAGATCAGCATGGCCGGGTCTAGGAACCGTGATTGATTTTGTAATACTCGTGCTTTTATTGTCGATCAACAATGCAATTGGGCTTCCCAAGGTTATTCCGTTTCTTGTCCCGGAGAGAATTTCAACCCGATCGGTTTCGATTTTTTTTCGAGCTCCGCGACCATAACCCGCCCAACGAAGCGCCATAATTTCCGAGAAATCGGATTCGGAAAGAGGAATACCGGCGGGAATGCCTTCCATAATGCCGACTAATGCTTTCCCGTGTGATTCTCCGGCCGTTAAATATCTCAACACAAATCGGCCGTTATTCTTTCGTATTGACTTGTTTCAAAGCTATTAACAAGATCCTCTCCCCGCCTTTTGATTTCGGTTCACTCTAACAAATTTAACTTTGGAATTCAAATATTTTTACAGTAAAAACCCTTTCTCATGACTATCAAAAATACTCCATTCATGATGGGATTTTGACATTTATCACGTGTGTATGTAGGATAAAATCACTCGGAACTGTTTGCCGAATGTCGGGTAATATTTTATCATTGCGAAAATCAGCAAGAACTGCTGATACAGGCGAATTCGAATGTTTTCGTCGATTGAATAAAATTCGAGGGCTTATGCCCTAGAAGGATGATAAACATGGCCAAGGTATTCCATCGAGAGATCGAATCCTATTTCAAAACCACGGAAATCAGCAACGCCGCGGCGGAATTGCTCGATCGGGTCATTCGTGATGAAAACTTAAAAATGGAAAGCAAGATCCCGTTGAAAGTCCATTTCGGCGAAAATGGAAACACCTCTTTCATCGAGCCGAAGAATTTTACCGGTATCATCGCATGGCTCCAATCTCATCGACTTGAAAGCTATTATATCGAGACGAATGCCGTCTATAGCGGGTCTCGCATGACTGCGGACAAACATCTCTTGTTGGCAAAAGATCATGGTTTCACCCAATTACCGATTATAATAGCCGATGGAGCGCGAGGGGAAGAATACGTCGAGGTTGAGATCAATAAGAAACACTTTCGCACCTGTAAAATCGCGAAGGGTTTTATTCAACCAAAGCAAATGATCGTTTTGAGTCATTTCAAGGGACATTTTCTTGCCGGATACGGTGGTGCGCTTAAACAGTTGGGAATGGGGTGCGCCTCGCGCGGCGGAAAACTGGCGCAACATCTTGACGCGAAGCCGCTGATAATTCCCTTTGTATGTCGACAATGCCATGTGTGCGCGCAACAATGTCCGGTTAATGCAATAAGCTTCGGAATGTTGCCGAAGATCAACCATCGAAAATGCGTTGGCTGTGCTGCTTGTATCGCGGTGTGTCCGCATAAGGCGATTTTCGCGAATCCGTTCAAGCTGAACCTTTCCGACGTATTCCGGGAAAAGATAGCCGAATACGCTTATGCCGCACAATTAGGCAAGAAAAACATATATATCACTTTTGCGTTTAATCTCACTAAAAACTGCGATTGCATAGGGAAAAGCATGAAGCCCATCGCAACTGATTTCGGAGTATTGGCCTCCGTTGATCCGGTGGCGGTCGATCAGGCTTGCTTGGATATCGTGGAAAGGCGTGAACGCTCTACGGTTTTCGCCGGTCGCCAAATTCTTGATTATGCGGAAAAGATCGGTTTGGGGTCCAAACGCTACGATTTGATTTCCATATAAATTCGTATATCCCCCACCCTTTCCTAAACCTTGGAAAGATGATGGTAGTTCTTTTATAGTTGTTTTCTTACAGCCTCTTATGGGCCGGTCGATGAACGAAATTTGTTACAGTTATTTATTAACAAGGCCTTATCGTCGAATTATTAATCAAAACCGCATTTTCAAATTTGCAGTTACCCCTTCGGAATTCGACGCAAAAAGCCGATAGATTAACTAGGGAAGTGCGCAAGTGTCTATTCCTGATCGGTCGCGTTCTGAAGAAGAGACAAGGATTGTCGAGCGTTTGCTGGGGCGTAAGGCACGGACGGAATATACGGTGGTCGCGAGGTGTCCTGATGGAACTCCTCAAGTCCTCAAAGTCCACCCGGTTTTCAAGGAAGAAGGTCGCTGGAAACCATTTCCTTCGTATTTTTGGCTGGTTTGCCCACGGTTGAAGTTGGAAATATCGCGGCTGGAAGAAACAAACCATATACGTTTTTTCGTTGAGAAGCTGCAAAAGGATGCGGAGTTCATGAGGGAATTCATTGCCGGACAAAAGGCGATAACGGCCGCTCGTTTGCAATTCGCACTGGAAGTCACGCGTGAAAATCTACCCGAAAATTTGTTGAAAATTCTTTCCACGGTCAACATTTCCGGAAGCATGTGGCAATATGGGGTGAAATGCCTGCATGCGCATACGGCGCAAACCATTGCCTTTGGCCGGAATCCAATTGGAAGCGCGGTAATGCAAATATTAGGCCCTTGTTCCCGGGAAAATCCTTGTGCAAAATTTATTTAGGCGGGCAAAGAGATGATAAGAGGCTTATACACGGCAACTTCATCGATGCTTTGCGAGACAATCCGTCAAGATATGATCGCCAACAATCTCGCGAATGTCGATACCGCCGGTTACAAGAGAGATCAAGGAATTTTCAAGGAACTGCCCACCATGGAATTGCGTAAAGTCAACGATGGAAAGCTTTACCCGCCGCGCCCATTCGTTAAATTCCCCAAGATCGGAAAACTCGGAACCGGCGTCATACTCGATGAATCATTTACTGATTTTTCCGCCGGCAAATGTGAATTCACGGACAATAACCTCGATTGCGCCCTCGAAAATTCGAAAGCCTTTTTCCTTATCGAAACTCCTCAAGGTATCAGATATTCCCGAGACGGCATTTTCAATATAAACAGCGATGGTTTTCTTACAAACATGAACGGAGATTTCGTCATGGCGGAAACCGAGCCCGTCGAGGCAAGCGGAAATGTTTTAATCGATTCCGACGGTAAGCAAAAGTCTGAATTCAGCCGGGTTCAAGCGGGACAACAAGACAAAATCAGCATAGACACTGAAGGGCGAATTATTCTGAACGGTCAAGCGAAATATCGCCTGGTAAGAGGAATGGCCGAAGATCGTAAAGCTTTTCGCAAAGAGGGAAGCAACGCTTTCGTGCGATCATACGGAGAAGTGCAACGCGCCGACGGCAAGGTAAAACCCGGGTATGTTGAAAAACCAAATTTCAGTCTGGTCGAAGAGATGGTGAAAATGATCGAAGTATCCAGAGCTTACGAAGCCAATTCCAAAGTAGTTCAAGCCCACGATTCCCTGCTTGACAAGGCTGTCAATTCAGTCGGTCCGGGCAGAAGATAATCTTTAAGAAAGGAGGTTCCTTCATATGATGCGATCATTGTATTCCGCGGCCACCGGAATGAAAGGCCAGGAATTAAACATCGACGTTATTTCAAACAACCTGTCGAACGTAACAACTACGGGTTTCAAAAAGAATCGGGTCGACTTTCAGGACCTTCTTTATCAAACATTGAAAGAACCGGGAACGCCAATTGCCACCGGAACATCCGCACCCGTTGGAATCCAACTCGGCCACGGTGTTCGGGCTGTCGCCACTCAAAAAATATTCACCCAGGGTGAATTCGAACAAACGGAAAATCCCCTTGACGTCACGATAGAAGGAGAAGGTTTCTTTCAGGTTCAACTTCCGAACGGAGAAATCGCCTATACGCGTGACGGCGCTTGGAAACTCAACAGTACCGGTCAAGTCGTCACTTCCGACGGGTATCTCGTTATTCCGAATCTCGTGATACCGTCAAACGCCATCGGCATCAATATTACTCAATCTGGAATCGTTGCAGTCAAGTTGCCCAACCAAGTCGATCTGGAAGTTTTAGGTCAGATTGAACTCGCCGATTTCATCAATCCGGCCGGACTTAAAACCATCGGTCGTAATCTTTACATTCCTTCCGGAAGTTCCGGAGATCCGATAGTAGGAATTCCCGGCTCGCAGGAACTGGGTGAGTTGGCGCAAGGTTTCATTGAAATGGCCAACGTAAAAGTCGTTGAAGAAATGGTAAACATGATAGTCGCGCAAAGAGCTTACGAAGCCAATTCCAAGACTATTCAAACTTCCGATTCCATGTTGCAGATTGCCAATAACTTGAGAAGGTAAACTGAATGGTAAACAATTCGATATCTCATCTCACGGCTTTAATTGACGTTAAAATATTACTAATCTTTTATTTTACGGTAAGTTGCAATGGTTTCGCCGCCGTTCTACCCGCGCACGACACACCGACAACACAGCCGAAAACCATCACATTTGTTGAATCCACGGCACGCATCGCGCCATTCATGGATGCAGCGATATCGGGTCCGCGACTGGAAAGCGCTTTATATTCAGTTGACGGCGCAACTTCAAGGAACGTGAACTCGACATCGACTCCTTTCCCCGTCAAACAAAGTATTCTTGTCAACCACGGGCGTATTGATGCTTCCATTTTGTTGAATGGCCAAGGTACTCAAGCATTACGCGATAGTCTGAGTAAAATTCCGCTGGGTTTCATTCCCAAACCGCTTGGCGAAATGACTCTAACCAGGGAAGAAGCGGAAACAAAGCTCGGAAGTTACGCGAAATACCTCGCGCTTCCCTCAAAGCTTCAATTTCGACGCAATGGTGAAATTCTCGGCGGGCGCGAAATCGCCGCTAAAATTACGGAATACTGCACCGCCAATTCCACCATGAAAAGAGCGGACGAAATTCAAGTTGATCTGTCAAGAATCCCCGACCACATCGTTCTTCCCGGTGCGCTGATATCATGGAATATCAAGCCGATGTCGACCAATCCCGTCGGGATGATTCTTTTTTCCTTGGAAGCCGAATGCGTCGGCGGCACCGTGCGACAAGTATTTCAAACTCAAGTTTCGTATTTCATCAAAGCCGCCAAATTAACCCGACTTTTGAGACCCGGTCAAATCATCTGCAATGAGGACATAGTTGAAGATAAGATTAAAATCAAGCAATCACAAGGTCAAAATTATGTTCTCTTCAGCGAAGCATTGGGAAAAAAATTGCTGAGTTTCAAATCACCCGGTACTCTCATACGTTCCAATGATTTATTGCCGGAAATGGATCTCAAAAAAGTGAAAGGTGTACAAGCCGGAACAAGATCGACCTCTTCCGGAAAAAAAGATGCGGATTGGGCTATAAAGCCAGGGGAAAAAGTGGAATTCTTCGTAAAAAGCGGCGGATTAAGTTTGATGGTGCCTGCCAAAGCTGTTCAAGGCGGAAAAATCGGCGACACCATCAAACTGATAAATTTGCAGAATAATCGCTTTATTACAGGAATCATCACTTCGGAAAGGCGGGTTGAATATGGTCAAAATTAGATGTTTCTGCATAATTATAATTTCAATTATAATTTCTCAGGCATCTTTTGGAGCATCATTATGGCTTAACGGCCGCGATTTGTATTCCTCTCAAGGTTCGCGGGAATTTAAACCCGGAGACATCATTACGGTCGTGATCGCCGAAGAGTCGACCGCTCAGCAGGCAGCCACTACGAATACGCAAGACAACAGCCAGCTTGAAATCAAGGCCGAACCGCAGATTCCTTTCTTTAAAAAACTGACGAGGCAATTCATCGGTAAGGATGAAGTAAAAAACAATTGGCAGGGAACCGGAACAACGACCAGATCGGGAAAACTTGCGGGAACCGTCACCGCAACCGTTCTGGAAGTGCTTCCAAACGGCAACCTGCTTGTTGAGGGCGCACGCTCAACAAGGGTCAATAAAGAAACGCAAATTTTTAAAGTTCGAGGAATCGCTCGTCCGCAGGATATCGACTCGAAAAATCAAGTTAATTCCAAACTTTTGGCGAACGCCGAAATCAAATATGAGGGAAAAGGTTCCGTAGGCTCTACCCAACGCCCGGGGATCATCACGAAGATCACCAATTTCTTATTCTAATCCCCAGTCACAATCGAGTTTGGGATATATTGCCTTTTACTTCATTTTGACTCTTTCCATTATGACATTTTTCCGGGGAATCGAAAGCTCCATAAATTCAGCCAAGGCTTCGAAACAGGGAGCGTGCCCCAGAGAATTCATGACATTGATGACCTCCCCATAGAGTATTTCATCCGGAACCAGGTCGATCAGGGACTCCTGGACAATGATGTGATAGATTCCGTCCAGGCCTGTCGCCATCCTGACTCCGGAAAGAAACTTGAAGTTCACCGACAAATTCCCCCCCGAGCGACCGATATATCTTGTTTCTTCCGGAGTTCCCGGGGTAGAGAAATCGATTCGCATCACGGGAGAGGATCTTCCGATGGTTCTTTTCACCGCTTCCCTTACTTCATCCAGAATCCCTTGGAGAAAAGCCCGGTCCATAGGCCCAATTGCCCGTGCCTGCGCTTCAAGCTGAGCCGTCGGAGACTTCCACCAGCGATACCGCTCCAGTATCCGGGAATATTCGGCAATTTCTTTTGATGGAGTGGATCTCAGAAGGTCGCGAAGTTTCCTGGACTCCTCGAGTTCCTTCGATCCGAGAATTTCCTTGAGAATCGATCCGAGCGATTCGGCAATTCGAATAAGGGTTTCGGAATCACCCTTCTGTCGGGCTGCCATCATCGCCAGATATTCAGGACGTCGGGCTTCCCGGAAGAGATATTCCACATAGGCGATCTTGAATTTGACCCCGGTCCGGGTGCCATCCGGCCGAAAGGTGTCCACCTGCGGAGCTGAAATCAGAAAATCTTCCAACGGTAATCCGCAGACTTTGGAGGAAACAAAGGATTTCTTCATTGCCGCCAAAAAAGTCTGGCGCTCCTCTTCGCTTGGGAGAATCAGGCATTCCCCGAAATCCTCAATGAAAAGTGCGTCAGGAATCCGGATCGCATTGTTGGCCTCCTCATACAATGCGCAGGAAAGGCCTGATGTATCCATCAAACCTTGTTTGGAATAGAAATCATCCAGACGGCGAAACAGCCTCCGTCTTCCATCGAGAGTATTCTGCTCGGTCTCATCGAAGAAGCGATCGATTTTCCTCCTGATTGCCGCGAATAATTCCGGAGGTGCGGCCTCATAAGAAGAAAACCAAGCTTCCGACAGGGGATCGCGATGAAAGAGCCTGGCACGGAAAAAAAGCGACGCTCGATCCAAAACCCTTGCTCCCTCTAAGAAAGCCACACGTGGGGAAACGATAAGACAGTAGGATTCGGGAGCAGCATAAGTTATGCCTGACCCATAGGAAAGATAGAGCGGCGATTCATTACCCATATGCAGATCGAACTCCCTGACAGGAGCTCCGGAAAAAGAGTTTAGTCGCTCCCTTGCCGAGGAAAGAAAACCCTGCTGGAAAATTCTCATCAGGAGATCCTGATGCTTCTGCAGATCGTTACCGAATCCGGTTTTTCCCGGCATGATGAATGTGCATGGGTAGAGAATCGACGGCCAAGGAGCTTCTATTGTATAGATTTCATCGAGATATTTCTGAGGAAACCCCTTTTCCCTCATGAAAAGATCGCGACAGACATGTGACGCGAAGCTGATGGGAATACCGATCTTCCCAAGCTCGGCAACCGCTCTGGTGATTTTCTCCTGGATATTTTCCTTCGAAATCCCGCGAATCGTAATATATACGCAGGCTTGATCGTTTTTCGGGTTGGGAAAAACCGGCGGGACAAGGTCGATCTTGAAATCCGAGAACGAAGCCGTCCAAGTTTCTGGAATCAAGAACCCTTCCCCCTTTCGAACGAGTTTTCCGGATTGGTCCAAACCCGAAAAAGGGATTGACAATTTACTTTGGGCAAACCCCGAAGGGCAACCGCGGAGGAAAAATTCCGGTTCCAGTTTCCCAACGATCTGCAATTCGTCACGATTGGGTTCCAAAAGCTTGGCCAAAAGGACCCTGCCCTCGAATCGCCCAGATCTGAAGGGCACTCCGGAATCCTGTAGAAATAGGGGGATTCCCAACTGAACGCTGGACAAGAGCCTTTGGAAAAGTCCGCCGCCGATTTCCTGAGGCTCGAACCGTGGGCGAAAATCCTTTTGGGAAAAGCATTTCAATAAATACTGCCTATCGAGAAGCGAGGGAGTCGAACGTACCCGTTCGAGAAGAATCGAACGGCTCAAGCACCGAAGAGCCTCTGGAGAGGGGTAATTAACCTCTCCCCAAAGTTGTTGGGGACGAGCCTCGACCGGTGCCAAAAAAAAGGAAAAACCGAAACAAGCGAGAAAAACAAAAGAAGAGAGCTTTCGAAAATAATGAGTTCTCATTCGATCTCCACCCCCTTTATGGAAAGGAAATCGAAAAGGATATCCTGCATCCGCATTTTTGGGGAGAGAAAAATCTGATTGTAGGAATCGACTTCCTCATGTTGGTCCAAGGTTACCTCTCCTCCAGGTTTGTCGGTAATCAGGAAAATTGCCCCCCTTTCGAAAGAGGCTGGAAACGACCTGAATAAATGCCAACTCTCGCAGTCAACCGATTCTATCCCGCTCTTCCTCATTTCGGAAACAATCGATTCCGTTTCAATCAGCGGAGAACAGAGAGAAGCATGTTTTCCACTGATTCGAACCCCTTCATACTTTTCCCGAGAGCAAAATTCGGCTATCGAATTCCCTTTCCTCGGAGGAGAAAAGCTGCCGTTCTCCAGCAAACCAAGCATGGTTGTCGGAACGACAACATCCCCAATGTTGGCATGAGGATCCAGGGAACCTGATGAACCGGTGAAAAGAACTGTTTTGGCTCCAATACGTTTCAAATAGAAGGCCAATGGTTGAAGGACATCCCCATAAGGGTTTTTCGTAACCATCAGGGCCGCCTTCCTTCCGGATTTGAGAATAACGGAAAATCGGGTCATTTCGAAGGGCTTCTTGAAATACTTTCCGATATTCTTCGCATGAAGCGCGGGGTGGTCCTGAAAGATAAATCCATTCGGGGTGAAAACTTGCGAAACAATCAGAGGAATGTCTTTCGACTTTTGGAAAAGCTTCTTCATCGATTTCTCGATTTGACGGAGAAGAAAGTAGTTCCGGGATTTCCGGAAAAGATCCTCGTGGGAAAGACTCAACAATGTATCGAGCCCTCTTTTCAGTTCGGGCAACTCAAGGCATCGGATCGAACTGTTGTTCGCAAGGCGTTCCCCATTCGCTGAATCAAGCTTACCCGGTATGTTTCGACTTTCCCCGCATCGGGAAATTGCCTCGAAAAACGCTTCCCTTCGAACCGGGTCTCCAATGACCAAGCGAAGGTGGTCGACTTTCCGGGCCGCAATCTCCCTTGCACAAACCAGCCAGATGAAGGATTTCCGATATCCCACGATCGCAAAATCGATGGGTTCCATCTGATCGGGGGCAGTTGATCCCTGGGAAAAGGAAAGAAAGGTCGGGCTATCAACGAAAATTTTGATCCGGGACAGGGGAATTCCGCAGAAATGAAATACAAGCGCCTTGTGAAATGCCCATGCCCGACCGTAAAGATTACAATCATAGACGATTCCTCGGACACGATCAAGGAAATAGCATGTTCGGCCTCCTTCCCCCGTTGTTTCAAGAACCTCCTCCAATTCAGAACTTCCGACGAAATTCCGAAGGAAGAAGTCCCGACCGCCGGAGTGGATCACGACCTCTTTTACCATCCCTCTGCTGATTCGATCCAACATTTCGGGAGAAAGCCTTGCTTTGGCATAGGCTTTAGGATCTTTCATGGAGTGCACTTCATTATCCAATCGGTCGAATGGAAATCTGACCTCCCGCATTTCGGCGAAGAGTTTGCCTTCAATAGACAATATGAATACAACGAGAAAAATCAGACTCGCCGCGAAAAAGTGCCTTTTCGATCTTTTCATCAATCTTTCAATATACAAATGTGGTCCTCCTAACGGTTGATCTACCATGGTGAAAGAAGTTCAACAGGCCTAATTTGAAACACCGCCGCCTGTTGGGAAATTGCTTATCCCTCGGAAGGATACAATGCTTTGAAAAAGAGCGTCAAGCCTGGTTTCTTCGAAACAGCAATTTCAGATTAATCCTTAGCTACTTTGGCGGTGATGATCATTACGATTTCGGTTTCGGTTTTGGTTTTGTCTCTGCTTCTGGCAAAACCGCCCACCAAGGGAAGTTTTGACAACCACGGAATTCCGTTGCGGTTTTCGCGGTCCTCCTTGCTGAGCAAACCGCCCATCAAAACCGAATCGCCGTCGCAAACTCGCAGAATACTTTCGGCTTCGCGGGTTCGAATCTGCGGATAACCTTGTTTGGTCGTCGAAACCACCGAACTTACTTCGTTCCTGATGCTCATTCTGATTCCGCCGTCCAAGGCCACTGCGACATTTTTAACCGTCATTTTAATTCCCACATCCACCCAGTTGAGCTGTGTTTGAAGCTTAAGAGTCGAACCGGAGTCGGTCTGAGCTGTCGCCGCGACTTCCAGCGGAATGCGATCTCCGATTATGACTTTGGCTTCTTCACCCTCCAAGACTCGCAAGTTCGGTTCCGCCAGGATGTGGGCGTCTTTGTTCTCATCCAAGACTTTGAGTAAAATCGGAAGCGTGTCTTGTCCGTGAAAACCTTTGATTTCTCCGTAGCTGTAGGCCGACTTATCGAGATCGATGCCGAGAGTTTTCATCTTGGATTTGGAAATTTCGGCCAAGCGAAAACGAATGAGAACCTGACTTCGCTTCTTATCGAGGTTTTTAAGCAACTGAACGGCATTTTCAACCGCGGCTTTGCGTCCTGATAGGACCAATTGCCTATCCCCAAATTTTTCAATGTTCACGCTTTGAGCTTTGAGAGCTTCTTTAACGGTGTCGGCTTTCAATTCACCCAAAATCACTTCTTTTCTATACGGTTTCGTTATTTCCTCCAGAGTTTGCAATACTTGAATTACTTTTTCCCGATCTTCAACCGGTCCTTCAATTAGAATCGCGCCGGTCCCGCCAAGATCGGTGATATTAGCACGACCTTTGATTGCTTCCGCCGCTTTGAAAATCTTCTGCATATCAATCGTCTCTGATGAAAAAATATCCTTTCCCCAATTTATTCTTTTCCGCCACGAACAAAGCTTCTCCTGAAATTCTTCAATGTCTTGACCTTTTCCATTCGCCGTTAAACCCTGTTTGTCGGACTGCACGGTGATGTTTGATTCCTTGAATTCAAGAACCGCCAGAATTGCTTCGCTTTCCGTCATCGAATAACGTCGGGAAACCGGCGTGATTTTCGGAAACTGCTTCGCCAATTCCCCGGCTTCGGTAATCTGCAAACCGGGACCGAAGAGAATCAACGCCTTATTATCAGCGGGCGCCAGAGCGGTCTTCAAATTCGGCATGAGAGCGTTGATAATTCCAGTTACCCATTTCATATCGAGACCTAACGGTATTTTCATGACCACGCTTTTCATTCCCGGCCTGTATCTTGATGCCTTTTCGGGGGGAAATAATACCAAGGTCGCGGTGCCAATCATGCACGATTCGAGATTCAAGGTTTTTTGAATCAGATCGAAAGCCGTTCTTATCGGCATCCCCTGCAACTGTGCGTTTACTCTGCGATTTCGCTGAACGCTTTCGTCGACAAAAACATTTTGTCCGGTTTCACGTGAGTATAACTCGATTATCTGATCGAGTGGAACATCAACGAACTTGATGTTCCCGGCAAAGCACCTAGTGATGCAAAGCAGGAAAAAAACGCCGATTATTGCACGGCCTACTTTTTCTTTTCCATTAAAACGGTCCATGTTTTCTTCCTCCCGTTCGATTCTTCTTGAGAGGTAATCTCTATCCGCGACTGATCGATCTTTGATATGAAATTGCCTTTTGGCGTCTTCTCTCCAAGGTTCAATAAAAGAGTTTTTCCGTTTTCTTCGATAACCACTGATGGCGATCCGCTTTCCGTGAAGTATCCCAGGTATCGAATGTTTGTTTGTGGGATCAGGGCAGAAATTACCGGCGCCTTGGTCCCAAACAAATCGGTTTTCCCGAGGCTTGCCTTAACGCTTGTATTTTGAATAGGCACCGGTCTCTTAACATCAGGCGTGATTGGTTCCCATGGGCCTTTTCTTAAAAGCGCTTCGATCGAAGCTTCCAATTTATCATCGTCTCTTTTTTCCAGGGAAACCTTTTCGATCACGACGGCATCGTCAGCGTTCAACTCATTGATGACGGCGGAAAATGCCCGATAAGAGCCGTTT
>Ga0209749_1001163_pt1 | contig 25690 bp, 20 predicted proteins | sample EPASupsiteSAE347_FD_187267 | JGI IMG/M metagenome (GOLD analysis project Ga0209749, IMG submission 187267) | Bioremediated contaminated groundwater from EPA Superfund site, New Mexico - Sample SAE3-47 (SPAdes) (version 2) | ecosystem: Environmental > Aquatic > Deep subsurface > Groundwater >...
GAATCCGCCACAAAACTGTATCGTGCGATGACGCTGCTTTCCGAATTCACTTACGATATCGTTAAAGATGAAATATTCGCCCGCGAGCTTGATTTCATAAGAGTAAAAGGGAAAGCGAAACCGGTCAGAATTTACGAGCTTCTAGGGGCCGTAGGCTGCCGCCTTGATGACAATATCATGTTTTCGCTCGACCATTTTGTTGAGGGACATAAAATCTTCTTTCAAAGAAATTTCACTAAAGCCAAAGAGAAGTTCGAAGAGGCGATGAAATATAATTCCAACGATCTTGCTTCCAGACTTTATTTCAATCGATGCGTAGCTTGCCTTGAAAACCCGCCTTCCCCCGATTGGGACGGCGTCTACGATCTTAAAGAAAAATGAATAAAGACGATGCTTTGAAGATCCTGCTTTCAAGATCGGAAAACAAGATTCTTCCGGTTCTCCAGAATATGGTCCAAGGAACCGTTGCCATTGATCCGCAGGTTTTGGAGGAGGTCCAAAGATACAACGGCCATCCGGATTACGGGCTGCGGTTTTGGTCGCGCAAGGTTCTGATGAAATACGGAGCCGTAAATCCGCGACAAGTCGAAACAGATGCGAAGGCATCCGGCGGAAACGTCGTTAAATTTCGCGGTTTATTGTCGATCGACGAATTGATTAAGAAATTGAAGAATGCCGATTGTTCTTGCGTTTCCCTGGAGTTGCTTAAAAAGATAGCCGAAACAAAGGAATCCAAGGCATTGGCGGCTCTTAAAGAATATTTGGCCCGCTGTAAAGATCCGATTCAGATCTCATATTTGATGAAAATGCTTGGATTCAATTTCCCGAGTGAAGAGTTGCTAGCAACATTGATGCCCTATTTGAAGCATTCCGATGATCGCGTAGTCGCCAACACCCTCGAAGGGATCGAAGCCGTCGGGTCGCCGAAATCCATCGCTATTTTTTCCCAAATGCTCGATCATCCCAACAATCGTGTTAAAGCTAAAGCCGCCAAGGCTCTTGCGAAATATGACGCGGATAAAACTTTTGCGATGATTAGTAAAATGTTGCGGATGAGCGGCCAGTCTCATTTCATATTGTCGGCTTGTCATGCGGTAAAAATGCTGAAGGACACCCGCTTTTTGCCATATCTTGAAGAATTGATACAAGACGATATAACTTTCGTCGATTCATTGAAGGCCATTGAGACTATCGGGGGAAAAGCCGCGCTGGAGTCTTTGAAACGTTGCGGGGGAAAAGTCGACTGCGCGGAAAAACGCGCGGTCATAGATGAACTTATCGTGCAGTTCGAATCCGGTAATAAAACCGCGCCCGTTCAGAGAAATATCGAGATCGTCGTTGTCGAACAAAAAATCTTCGTTTTGGAAGATCAGGTGACTCGCGCCGAAGCCGAGAAAATGGCATGCGCTCACCGCCTTGATATGTTCGGCCTGATCAAGAAACTGTTGTATCGTCCTAAAATCGATGACGTTCCGCTTGTTTATTCCGAGAAACGTTATGAGCCGTTTTGGGTGGTATCATGTTTGTCGCACATCGCGTATACCCGGGAACGCAAGTTCGAGCTTAAAGTCGATAAACAGGTATCGGAAGTGAAAATAGGAGATAGGCTTTATCCCGCGAGCGACGCTATGGTCGTCGCATCCGGAGAGGAGCATTGCGTAGAGGAATCCCGTTTCAAGGTTTTTGTCGACGCCGATTCAGGTGAAAAGGCTGATTATACCAGGCATATTTTGTTTCCTCGCCGTGAAATCCAGCAAACGGAAGAGTTGATGATCAACGATCAGATAGTAGTTCCGGCTAAAGTCAAAGCCTCGATTGTCGTACGGGAAATGCTGTCGGATATTTTCAAGCCTATAAAGGCCAATGAAATCAGTGCCGAGCGCATAGTGTTGGAGCAACTGAACCTCGTTTTTCGTCCGGTTTACGCTTTCGAATTCAAATGGCACGAAAGTGAGAAGCCGATCGTTATCGAAATCGATGCCTTGACCGGGCAGATGGTATCCGGGAAAGCCGTCAAGGAGAAACTGACGGAAATATTCACCGAGGAAAATCTTTTCGAGCTTGGTGGTGAAGCCGTAGGAATCGTGGTTCCCGGCGCTCAATTGGCCGTTAAATTGGCGAAGGCGTTCATCAGGAAATCCTGAAGAAAACCTTGATTAATACAAGGTGCTATGCTAGACTGTCTGGCCAAGCAAGGGATTTTCCTTGTCGCATTAATTCTTAAACAGGAGGCTCCGGGATGAAAAAATATGTTTATCTCTTTGGGGGTGGCAAAGCCGAAGGTCGTGCCGAGATGAAAGATGTTCTTGGCGGAAAAGGGGCGAATCTTGCTGAAATGAGCAATTTGGGAATTCAAGTCCCCTCCGGATTTACGATCTCGACCGAAATGTGTGATGTTTATTATAAGAGCAACAGAAACTATCCCCCTGAGCTTGATAATCAAATTCGGGATGCTATGACTCAGACTGAGAGCCAAATGGGCGCCAAATTCGGCGATCAAAATAATCCCCTGCTGGTTTCGGTAAGATCGGGAGCTCGAGCTTCGATGCCCGGCATGATGGATACCGTGTTGAATTTGGGTTTGAATGATTCCACGGTCGAAGGGCTCATCAAGAAAACCAACAACGAGCGTTTCGGTTGGGATTCCTATCGGCGTTTCGTGCAAATGTACGGAGACGTCGTTATGGGAATGAAACCTGAATCAAAGGAAGAAGAAGATCCTTTCGAAGTCGTCATGAGCGAATTGAAAAAACAGAAAGGCGTCAAGACCGATACTGAATTGACGGCCTCTGATTTGAAAGAATTGACTTCCCGATTCAAACAAATGATCAAGACTCGAAAAGGGAAAGACTTCCCGACCGATCCGTGGGAACAGCTTTGGGGTGCCGTTAACGCGGTTTTCGGTTCATGGATGAACCAAAGAGCCATTACTTATCGTAAACTTAATGCTATCCCCGATGAATGGGGCACTGCCGTCAGCGTTCAATCGATGGTATTCGGCAACATGGGTAATGATTGCGCCACCGGCGTTGCTTTTACACGCGATCCTTCCACCGGTGAAAGGGTGTTCTTCGGTGAATATTTGATCAATGCCCAGGGCGAGGACGTCGTTGCCGGCATCAGAACGCCGCAACAGGTCACGATCCAGGGATCGAAAAAATGGGCGGCGAGTCATAATATCGATGAAACCGCGAGAGCGAAGCAGTATCCGTCCCTTGAAGAAGCTATGCCGGCGGCTTTTAAGTCGCTTTGCGAAATATATCAAAAACTTGAAAATCACTACAAGGATATGCAGGATATCGAGTTCACGATTCAACAAAACAAATTGTGGATGCTCCAAACTCGGAACGGCAAGAGAACCGCCGCCGCCGCGGTTCGCATCGCGGTGGAAATGGTCGGCGAAAATATGATCGGAAAAGAAACCGCGATTCTTCGGGTAAAACCGACCGATCTCGATCAGCTTTTGCACCCCGTTTTTGATCCGAAAGCCAAAAAGAATGTCGTAGCCAAGGGGCTTCCGGCTTCCCCTGGCGCAAGTTCCGGGCGCGTTGTTTTCCATGCCGAAGATGCCGAGTCGCAGGCAGCCAAAGGGGAAAAAGTGATTCTTGTTCGAATTGAGACGAGCCCTGAAGATATCGGCGGGATGAATGTCGCCCAGGGAATTCTTACGGAGCGCGGCGGTATGACGAGCCACGCCGCTGTTGTCGCCCGCGGCATGGGAAAATGTTGCGTTGCCGGTTGCGGCGCGTTGAGCGTTAATTATCCGAAGAAATCCATGAACGTGAATGGAAATCTCATCAAGGAAGGCGATTGGATCAGCCTTGACGGTTCGACGGGCGAAGTGATGATGGGCCAAGTTCCTACGGTTACCGCCGACATGTCCGGCAACTTTGGAACCTTGATGAAATGGGCGGATGAAATCAGGCAGATAGACGTTAGAACAAATGCCGATACGCCTAAAGATGCGACTGTCGCCAGAAAATTCGGAGCTCAAGGCATCGGCCTTTGCCGCACCGAACATATGTTTTTCGAAGGCGATCGTATCAAAGCCATGCGCGAAATGATTCTCGCCGACGACACCGCCGGCAGGAAAAAGGCTCTCGAAAAATTGCTCAAGCACCAAACCGATGATTTTTACGGAATTTTCAAGGCCATGGCTGGTTATCCGGTAACAATTCGAACCCTGGATCCGCCTTTGCACGAATTCGTTCCCAACGAGGAAAAGAATCAAGCGGAAATGGCCAAGGAAATGGGAATCTCCGCCGATAAAGTGAAGACCAAGGTCGAATCCCTCCATGAATTGAATCCGATGCTTGGGCATAGAGGATGTCGCTTGGGTATCACATATCCGGAAATTACGGAAATGCAGGCACGCGCAATCTTCGAAGCGGCATGTCGTCTTGCCAAAGAAGGCATAGAGGTCTATCCGGAAGTCATGGTTCCGCTTGTTGGCACGATCGAAGAATTGAAAATTGAAAAAGCTGTGATTTATAGAGTGGCCGAAGAAACCATAAAAAAATATTCCGTGAAACTCAAATACCTCATCGGAACAATGATTGAAATTCCGCGAGCCGCGATAGTTGCCGACCAGATCGCGACTGAAGCTCAGTTTTTCAGCTTCGGCACCAATGATTTGACGCAAATGACCTTTGGGTACAGTCGTGACGATGCCGGAAAATTTCTGGCCGTTTACCTCGACAAAAAAGTCCTGAAGGTTGATCCGTTCCAATCCATCGATCAGGAAGGCGTCGGGAAACTTATGCAATGGGCCATCGATCGGGGTCGGACGACCAGACACGATCTGAAGATCGGAATTTGTGGAGAGCACGGCGGAGAGCCTGAATCGGTGATGTTCTGTCATAAAATAGGGCTCGATTATGTAAGTTGTTCGCCGTACCGAGTTCCGATAGCAAGATTGGCGGCGGCTCATGCCGCTCTTAAATATCGCGATATGCGCGATGAGGTTTTGAAAAAACAAAATCATTCACCCATAAAGGCGAAAGCATCCGAGGCTTAAAGAAAAAAAATGCCTTCGAAGCGGAGGAAAGCTCGAGAGTCGGCTTTAAAAGCCCTTTATCAGCATGATTTGGTGAATAATGACGCGATGGTCGCGTTGAGTCAGATCATAGCCGATGATATTTTGCAGCCGGCTCTTGAGGCTTTTTCTCGTGAATTCGCTTTGCAAACCATTGAGAATGAAACCCAGACCGGAGAAATCGAGCGGTTTATAGCCGAATTCTCCGGTCGAGTTCTATCGGAAAAAATCTCTGAAAATCAGATAGAATCGATCGCGCGGGATCTGATTACCGATATTTTTCCGAATTTCATTTCGCATTCCGAATGCGCTTTGTTGACGCAAAATTTTATTCAAAAGACGATTTCGAAAATAGAATCGACAAAAGAGATTGAGAATTTCGCAAGAGATTTGGTGAATCAAACCATTCGGAATTTGAAGAATATCGACTCCATACTTATAAAATTTGCCGACCATTGGTCCTTGGAAAGAATGGCCAGTATCGATAGATGCATTCTTAGATTCGCGATTTGCGAGTTGTTGTTTTTTAAGAGTATTCCTGTTAATGTGACCATCAATGAAGCGATTGAACTTTCAAAAAAGTTCTCTACGGAAAGAAGCGGTGAATTCGTTAACGGTATTCTGGATAAAGTCCAAAGAGAGCTGAGCCCGGAAAAGGATGATCCTAGAAAAAGAAAAGGTGCGGCGGAAAAGCAAGCTTTGGCTTGTGACAATGATGACCCATCTTCAGATACGGGGACGGAAAAGCCAAGTTGAATCCATCAACATCTGAATCTTGTAATTCGACCGACTGTTGTTTCCGACCTAGGAGAGGTTAATGGCGCTTTCCTCGATTATCATAAATAAAAACGCTGATTCGCATCGTAATGTTTGGATATTTTCCTTCGTGATCGGTGCCATCGCCGGATGCAGTTTTGCCGGAGTAGGTCTCGGAGTTCTTCAAGTCGCCGCAAAGGCCAAACCCCAGCTTTTCATATTTTCCCTATTAATCGGAGTCGGTATGGGGGGCCTCATCGGATGGTTTGGGCGTGAGATCATTTCCGGTTTGATAAATCTCGTTCTGAACGAATTGGAAGAAAAAGTCGGTTTGCAACGCACGTCTTTTCATTCCTCAAAAAGCGGCTTGAGAAAAGACCTGGAAGTTTTCGATCTCATGTTTAAAATGGTGGTATCCGTGTTGAAGAGAGTCCTGGTTATTTCGTTGCGCCTTGAAGAGGCTTCCACGGACCTGGATCGAACCGCTCAAATCAGTTCTACGGTCATTAAGGAAATCGTCGAAAAAGTTGAACAGATCAATAAAAACGCGGTCGATAACGCCGCGAATCTTCGTGAAACCATTTCATCGCTCGAAAACAGCTTCAGTTTAAGCAAGGATATAAGTTCGAAACTGGTTATCGCGCGTGAAGACAGCCAAAGCGTGGCTCAAATTGCTCAAGGAACTCAAAATTCCGTCAAACAGGCTGTCGATAAGATGGTTAAAATCAAGGAATTGACGGAAGGATCGGCAAAGCTGGTCAACGATCTCAACGATAGAAGCAAGCAGATCGGTGCCATTTTGACTGAAATCGCGAATATCGCCGAAAAAACGAATCTCCTGGCGTTGAACGCGGCTATTGAAGCTGCACGCGCAGGTGAACAAGGTCTTGGGTTTGCCGTAGTCGCCGATGAAGTCCGCAAATTGGCTCGTCTATCAGCCGAATCTTCGAGAAAAATCAACAATCTCATCAATGATATTTTGCAGAAAACCGAAAACGCCGCCGAAATGATGAGATCCAATACCAACAAAGTATATGAGGGAATGGATGTAATCAATGCCGTTGATTCCAGCCTCGGAAAAATGGTCGAGACGGCTCTTAAACTCAATGATATCATCAAGGATATCAGCGAGTCCGCGGAAAGGCAAAGCCAGACATCCGACATCATGTATCAAAAAGTGAATACGATTTCTAAAATAACCGATCAAATTTCTTTGCAAATTCAAAATGTCGCGAACGCGGCTTTAGGAAAAACCGTTATCGTCGATCAAACCAGCAGCTCGGCCAGGGAATTGCGCACGCTCTCCGATGTGTTCCAAAACGCTCTCGTTCCTTTTAAATTTAAAGTTGAAGGTGCGTCGAAAAGAGCTTTCGTACGAACCGAAACGCGTATTCCATGCAAATTCAAGGTTTTGCTGTCGGGTGAACTCATAGACAGCAGTATCGGCAGCGGGGAATATGAGTTGCGCGGTGTCATTACAAACCTCTCGGCCGGAGGTTGCGTCGTTGAAACCAACGAAGATATCGAACAGGGAAAATACGTTATTTTCGCTTTCCAACTTGGCAGCCAATTCGTCCAAGGAGTTCAAGGTCGATTGGTAAGGCTGAAAAGGGCGCAAAATGAATCCGAAGATTCCATCGGGAAGGAAACCTACGAAGGAATAATATCATTCACCAACGTTTCCCCCGAACATGCGAAAATCATCGTTGAATTTGTTCTTAACGCCCAAAAACAGTTTGAAATCAATCTTGGAATTTCCGCTGAATCTTGATGAGCCGGTTTGCTTCCATTGTCCGCGGGTTTTTCCACCCGCCAAACCTTCTATTAACAGCGAGGTGAATTATGTCGCGAATTGAAAAAAAGCTGCTTGGCGAGTCTCTCGTCGCCGAGAAACTGATTACCGAGGAACAATTGAAGTTGGCGCTTGCGGAGCAGAAAAAAAGCAGTGATACTCTCGGCCTTACGCTTCTGAAACTGCAATATCTGACTGAACAGAAACTGCTGGAATTTCTTGAAACCAAACTGGGTTTTACATACGCCAATCTTCGTAATTATGTCATTGATGCCAAGATCGTAAAAATCATCCCCGAAAACATTGCCCGCAAATATTTCTGTATCGCGCTTTTGAGAGTTAAAGGCTCTTTGACGGTTGCGATGTTGGATCCGCTCGACAGCTTCGTCATAGACAATCTTGAGTATACGACCAATTCGAAGATCAAACCTCTCATTTCGACGAGAACCGAAATTCAGGCCGCGATCGATGAATTTTACGGCGGTGTCTCCGCAGGTCCGGTGTCCCCAAGCCAAACGTCCATAAGTCTCGGAGATGCCAAAGCAACAAATATCCAGGAATTCGCGAAGAAAATTCAAGGAATCGGATTGGGTGCAAAAGACGGCTCGATTATCGATATATCAAACCTGACCGTTGCCGATCAGGCAAATATAATCCAGTTGGTTAATCTTATCATCACCAGAGCAATAAAAGAGCAGGCATCGGATATTCACATAGAACCCGATGATACCGTAATGCGCACGAGATTTCGCATCGACGGGATGTTGCAGGAAGTCATGGCGCTTCCTAAGGCGCTTGAAGCCGCCAGCATTTCGCGATGTAAGGTCATGGCCGAGCTTGATATCGCGGAAAAGCGCGTACCGCAAGACGGAAGAATAAAACTTCAACTTGAAAACCGCGAAATCGATCTGCGCGTTTCCACATATCCGACTTTGCGCGGCGAAAAAGTCGTCATGAGAATTCTCGATAAAAGCCGAGTATTGTTTGGGCTCGAAGATCTTGGCTTCGAGCAGGATACTCAGGATAAATATGCTCAGTTGCTCGATAAACCAAACGGTATCATTTTAGTTACCGGGCCTACCGGGAGTGGTAAAACATCGACTCTCTATGCTTCATTGCAGAAAATCAAGGATCCTTCGATCAACATCGTTACCATAGAAGATCCCGTCGAATATCAACTTCCAAACATCAATCAAGGGCAGATCAATCCGAAAGCCGGGTTTACTTTCGCCGGCGGTTTGCGGTCGATTTTGCGCCAAGATCCCGATGTCATCATGGTCGGAGAAATTCGCGATTATGATACCGCTGAAATTGCCATAAGAGCGGCATTAACAGGCCATCTCGTCTTTTCGACCTTACATACGAACGATTCCGCCGGTGCGATGACCCGCCTTATAGATATGAGTGTCGAGCCTTTCTTGGTGGCCAGTTCGATAATAGGAGTCATGGCGCAACGTCTGGTACGCTTGATCTGCGAAGATTGCAAGGAGGAATTCGTTCCTCCGGCGGCGATCATTAAGCACAGCAAGCTTCTCTATCAAAGCGGGAAAACCAAGGTTTATCGTGGGCGCGGCTGTGAAAAATGCAATCGTACCGGATACAAAGGTCGTACTACGATTACCGAGTTGCTTGTACCCAACGAGCGCATAAAAGAGCTTATCGTGGAAAAATCTCCGACAAGCGTAATTAAAAATGAGTCCATGAAGGTCGGCATGCGGACATTGCGACAAGACGGTTTGGTAAAAGTCCTGCGGGGTTTGACGACTCTTGAAGAAGTAATTCGCGTTTCAGCGGATGACGAGATTTAGGATCAATAAAAGGAGATTTCCAATGAAGGCATTCAAATTAATTTTGCCGCTGATCGCGCTTTGCTTTTCTACATCGCTGGTATGCGCGCAAGAGATCGTTAGAACTTACCCGATGAATGAGATCCAAACTCTCGGAACGACAATTGCTCTTGATAAATATCAGACGTCCGACGGCAACGGATCGATTAAAATTTCCTCGATACGCCCTATAACAATTTGCTTGGGAGAAGTTACCAAATTGGAGATTGAAGAGTCCGAGGTAGTTTATAAAGCCGTCGTCAAATCGGAAGATCTTGATGGTACGGCATTTTTGGAAATGTGGTGTACAATCAACGGCAAATCGTTTTTTTCAAGAGGCTTAACCTCGACTATATCCGGTAAATCCGATTGGAAAGAAATAAGCACGCCTTTTTCGGTTAAGAAGGGGGAAAAAATCGACAAGATTTCATTCAGCATCGTTCTTAACGGCAGAGGTACAATCTGGATTGACGGCGTGAAACTTTTGAAAAGTCGTCTGAAATGAGTGATGAACAACCTGTATAGTCGTTTAAAGGAGTTTGCCGAGACCATTCTTGCTCCTGATGATATGGGAATTTTCCATTCACATATCGATAGACTTGAGAAATCGCCGCTTAAACTGGTGCGTTTTATTCCGGAAAAAACTCTTGCGGTCTCGCTGACCGGGGAAAAGTGCGGGCGGCGTTGTCGTCATTGCATGGGACATTATTTGTCCGGCATGAAACCGTTGGCGTCTCTAACGGCGGAAAAACTTTCAAAATATTCATCTGTCCTGATCAGCGGAGGCAGCGACGACACGGGGAAAGTGCCTATCGGTGAGTATATTGATCGGATAAATAAAATTCCGACGGATCTGCGATTAAACATACACGTGGGTTTGCAGGGGGCTCATGATTTGTTGTCTCTGCGAAACCGCGAAACAACAATATCATTCGATCTTATCGGCTGCGATGAAACGATAAAGGAAGTTTACGGTCTCGATCGACATGCTTCGGATTACAAAGAGGCTTATCTGGAACTCACGAAATATTTTTCGGTTATTCCCCATTTGACGGTCGGTTTACGAGGGGGAAAACCTTCAGGTGAGATCGAGATTTTAAATTTCTTAAAGAATAATCCGTCGTCGACTTTGACCTTTCTTGTTTTTCGCCCGACTCCGAATACTCCTTACCAGGGATGTTCGCCGCCTGCGATGGAATATGTAGTAAATCTCATCGCGCGTGCCGTCTCGGAATTGAGCAGTGTCGTTTCCCTTGGATGCATGCGACCTTCGGGAAGCTATCGTAAGCGATTGGATTTGCTGGCATGGATTGCCGGCGCCAGATCGATAGTTCTTCCGGACAAATCGCTCACGGACTTTTTGAGCGGTGTAGGTGTTCCCGTTGAAACCTCGTATGAGTGCTGTTCGTTGCGGACTACGGAAACTGCGAATGGAAGATAAAATACGACTAAGCCTAGGTACCGCGATCGAGTTGGGTTTGGTATCTTCCAGGCAGATCGTTCCTCCGACTACGGCATATTTGCTGTGGGATCCCGGCTGTGTCGGAAAATGCACTTTCTGTCATCGTTCCGCCGGAAATTCGACCTCCGAGAAACTGTCTAGAGTTACTTGGCCTGAGTTTCCAATGAAGGAAATTTTGCGGAGCCTGGAAAACAAAGATCATCCGTTTCGTCGGGTATGTTTGCAGACCGGATGGAATCATGCCTATCACGAAGATCTTAAGAAAATGGTACGGATGTTTCTTGATTTAAAGCTGGTTTTAAGCGTAACGCTTCATCCCGCCGAGTGTACATTCGCCGGCGAATTATTGGAAATGGGAATCGATCATGTCGGTATAGGTTTGGATGCGGCATCAGAGAAGACATATCGCGACTGTAAGAAACGGGAGTGGGTTGATGACTGGCCGCCTCTCGTAAATTTGATCGCGAAATACGGGCCTCGTATTGAAGTTCACATGATTTTCGGCTTGGGTGACGATGAGGAAACTTTTATCCGCACGATGAATGAGATTTCTTCGATGGGTGGAGCCGTAGCGCTGTTTGCGTTTACTCCGGTTAACGGCGGGTTTCCTCCGGAATTATCTTCTTATCGCCGAATGCAAATCTTTCGGTACCTTCAACAGCGATCTCATATTTCCTTCGCCGGATGTCTTTTCCGCGATGGCCGCTTGATTTCTTACGGGATTCCAATGTCGACATTAAGCGATTTGCTTGCCGATGGAAACGCTTTTAGAACTTCAGGTTGCGGAGACTGTAACAGACCGTTTTATAATGAAAGACCGGGCAAGGAGTTTTTCAATTATCCGCGTGCTCTCCATTCCGAAGAAATTTCCAAAGCTATTCGGCAGGCCGATATTCTTTAAGTAATCGCCGCCGTTTGCCCTGGGGATGAAATAAAGTGTTGATCCTTGGTAGGGGGTATGTTATACTCCGTTGATTTCTGACACGGAGGGGCTTGGCATGGCTGATGAATCTAAAAAAACCGTATTCCGGAAAATCGTCGTTCCTGAGGATGAAAAGAAAAAGTATCTTGTTGGAAACACGCCGCCATTCCTCGGAAAACCAATAGAACTGGGGAAAACCGACTTTGCCATCGGCAGGGAAGAAGGCCGGAATCTCGTTATTCCAAGCGACATGGTGTCTCGTCATCACGCAACGGTCAGCTTTAAAGACGGGCAATATTATATCGAAGACAACGATAGTTCAAACGGCACTACTTTGAACAATCTGCCCTTGGAACCCAAGAAACCGCATCAGTTGAATCACAAGGATATCATGAAGTTCGACATGTTCGAATTCATTTTCGTCGATTCGGCGCGAACCGATCTCTGGGAAACTTTGAAGCCCCTTTCCCGCACCGGATCTCAAATCATCACTTTTTATAGCCCCAAAGGCGGAACCGGGTTGACAAGTATTTCCGTCAATGTGGCCCATTGCCTTGCGGAAATGACGAAAAAAAAGACCGCGGTTGCCGATTTCAACCTCAGATTCGGCGATGTCTTGACATATTCGCTTGGAAAGCCGGGCCAGACCATTCATGAACTGATTCAAGATCCCAATATAACTGGTGAAACCATCGGTAAATATCTCCAAAACGGACCGGGTTATTCGTATCTTCCGGCTCCGGCTAAAACCGAATACGCCGAGCTGATTCGTGCCGAGCACGTTAAAAAAGTTTTATGGAGCCTCGAAGCCAACCACGATTTCGTCATCGTGGATTTGAAAAATGAAATTGATGATGTCTCGATAACGACATGGGAAATCTCGAACATCATTTATCTTGTCGCCCGTCCTGAAATCGGGCATATGATCGCATTGAAAAAAATCTTGGATGTAATGAACCAATTCAAATATCCTGAAACCAAAGTAAAAATTCTGATCAATTGCATCGGCAGAGAGGGTACGATAGCAAAAGAAGAGATCAAGAATTTTTTGAAGCGTGACTTCACCTACCTGCCTGATGCTCCCCCGGAGGCGATTCTTTCCTCCCACCAGGGAAAACTTTACACGAAGGAACTTCCGAACGGAGCTTTGTCGCAAGGCATCATGAACCTTGCCCGGACGATAAAAGGCGAAGAAACGGTAGCCGTAGAAGGAGGCATCTTTAAAAAGTTGCGCTCGATTCTGGGATTCTAAATAAAAGTGGCTGATTATTCCGGAAAACGGGCTGGCAACTACAACATCCTTCAAAAACTTGGAGATGGCGGTTTTGCCACCGTTTATTTGGCGCAGCATTCCGTTTTAGAGAAAAGGGCTGCGGTTAAGTTTCTTCTCGAAGAATGGGTTAACGAGGCCGATGTGGTTAGTCGCTTTTTTGATGAAGCGCGCACCATGGAGAGACTCAAGGATCATCCCAACATTGTCGGAATCATCGACATCGCCAGCAAGGAAATATGCGAGCGCGAAGGTTTGCCCCCATATTTCGTCATGGATTACGTCGACGGGGTCTCGCTCGAAGCCAAGATACATTCCGACGAAGGATTTACGCTGGAATTCATTCTGGATGTGATCAAATCGGCTTTAGTGGCATTGAGTCATTGCCACAAGCTTGGCGTCGTCCATCGCGATATAAAGCCGAGCAATATTCTCATTAGTAAAGACGGACATTTTAAGCTGACCGACTTTGGAATCGCCAAAGCCAAGGTGAATACCAGCAAAACCGGCGAAGGTCTTACGCTGGGTTCCACGGATTACATGTCGCCCGAACAGGCTCTTGGTAAAAAAGAACTGGACCACCGCAGCGATATATATTCGATCGGAGTTACCCTCTACGAAATGGTTACCGGGAAACTGCCCTTCATAGCCGATAATCCCACAACAGTCGCCTTGATGCATATAAAGGACGAACCGGTACCTCCTATTCAGGTCAATGATGCGGTTCCGGTGAAATTAAATGGTTTAATCATGAAGGCAATGGATAAAAAACCGGAATTTCGCTTCCAATCCTGCGATGAAATGCTTGACGCCCTTGCCGACCTGAATAAGCCGGATGCGCCGGTCGAAGCCGAAGTTGAAACCGTCGATTTATCGAAATTCGATCCTGAAGTTCCCGAAGACGACATCAAGGAACCATCCGATGGACGGAAAACGTCGACCGAAAGACAATCGAAAATACAAAAGGCGTTGATCCCGCAGTCCGTAAAAATGGCTTTGCGGGTTATTCTTGTCATTCTCGGCGTCACGATTTTATTCCTGGGTTTCATGAAATTTTATGAATCTTATAATTCCGGTCAGATTGCTTTGGCATCAATGCCGATCGGCGCCAAAGTAATTCTTTCGGGAAAGGAAGTTGGTACAAGTCCCATAACTCTTACGCTTCCGGCCGGTATCTATAAGGCAACTTTTTCATTTCCCGGATATCATGACAACTCTTCGCGAGTAACGGTGGTGCCGAGAGCCGTTGTGAACTTATCAAAGAATTTGTTGAAAATCGAACCCGATACGGCACCGAAAATCAAGAAACTATTGGATGCATACGAATCCGCCCAAAACGCTCCTCCGAAACAGAGGCAAAATCAAATTTCGGATGCTCTTCGCCGCCTGGAACAAACCCTGAACGATTTGCCGTACTCCGATGGCGCGCATAACTCGTTTTTCGAGTTGTGCGTTAAAAACAATCTGTTGTCAATGGCCGAAAATTATTACAACTCAAAAACATCATCCGATCCTAAGAATGTTCTGTATTTGGTAATGGTGGGGAAGATCAAGCACGCCAAAGGTGATGCCAACGGTGCTCTGGATACGCTTTCCAAAGCCTGGGACATGGATCAAAACAATATAAATCTTTTGAATGCCCTCGGAGATTATTTCCTGAAAGAAAAGAATCCGACCAAAGCGAAGCAATATTATACTCTATCGATTTTTTTAGACCCCGACCAGACCGATGTCTCGGTTAAATTAAAGGAACTGTAAGGGGAGGACGGGCTCAGTGGAATATAAGGTTTACGGAAAAAGCGACATGGGTAAAGTCAGAACCAACAACGAAGATGCCTTCTTTACAACCGAAAAGGAAGGTATCTTTTTGATAGCGGACGGCATGGGTGGTCACAAAGCCGGTGAGGTTGCTTCAGCCATGGCTAAGGATATCATCTCGCAAAAACTATCCAAGATCTCCGCGACCGAAAACATCGAAAATGCTTTGAGAGACGCTTTTCTGGAAGCCAACAACCAAGTCAGGGATGTGGCCGCCGCGAACAAGGACAACGAAGGGATGGGTTGTACATGCGTTGTTCTTATATTACGAGACCAGAATTTTTTCTTGGCCCATGTCGGCGATAGTCGCGGTTATCTTTACAGAAAAAATTCCTTGAAGCAGATTACCCGGGATCATTCTTATGTCGAGGAACTTTTTATCAGAGGCCTTATTTCCGAAGAGGAAAAGATAGACCATCCATATAAAAACCAAATCACCAGATATATCGGATGTTCTCAAAAACTTGAAGTCGATATCACTTCAGGCCCGATCTGGAATGGCGATGTTTTCCTGCTTTGTACCGATGGGTTGTCCGAGGAAGTGGTTGAGGAATCCCTGCAAAAAATATTCGATAAAAATCTTGAACCTCAAGAAACCGTTGATAATCTGATTCTCGAAGCTCTCAACCATGGAGGAAAAGATAATACCACGGCCGTAGTGGTGAAGGTGATTTCCAAGAAAACAAGCTTTTTCAAGAAAATCCTCGGTTGGTAATGCCGGGGGGTGTCATATTTTAACTTTTTTTGCGGCAGAAACACAGAAGAAAATCATTATGAATTTCATGAGCTTTCTCTGCGGCTCTGCGTTGAATTTTTCAGTTAATTTAGGACTCTACCTAATGCCGGATAGTTCTTGAAATGAAATTCTATGCTTCCGAATTCGGGCGCCGCAATTTATATGGCCGAAATATTCTGTCGAAAAGCGAAAATTGACTGAAATAATCTCGGTTCAGCGGCGGAATCTCGGGTGTCCAAGGTTTTATTTCCCGAGGAGGGGCAAGAAGGTAAACTTTTTGCGAAACCGCTCCTTCAAGACATTTATATTGGCGATCGATGTTTGTTTCCAAAGATCGGATTTTAGTGTCAAGTTCTTCCATTTTACGGGAAATATTTTTCAACAAAGCCTGATTTGCGGCTAAAACCTGCGCAATGTCGATCGAGGCATCCTGTGAATAACACTGTAAGCCTTTTTCTTCAGCCGACTTGGGCTGATCCGAGTCAGATTCCGCAACTCTCAATTCCAATTTCATTCCTCGGCTCCTTGGCAGTATTCTAAGCGGCTTATGCAAAAATTCCGATAACGACCAATCGATTTATAAGTACCAACATTTATATCGGTCGATGAAGGATTTTTTTTAAGCGAATGCTTGATCATGAAAAAAAGGTGTGATAGTTTTATCCCTATGGAATCTTTAAAAGTCCCCTTGATACTTTTAATTGCATTGATTGCAATTTTTCTCGTAACCGCTCCTTTCAAGCCGGCGGTGGTGAAACCTAGAGATAATAATAATGATGTTCCTGCTGTCGTTGCCCCGGATTTAGGCGCCAACCTCAGGAAAGCCAACGCCGCGCTCGATAAAAACAATTTCAACGAAGTGATTAATCTCCTAACACCGTTCAAGAATTCCGATGATCATGTAGTTCTATCTTTATTGGGTTATGCTTTCGCGGGAATAAAAGATTTTCCGGCATCCGCCCAATCTTTTGAAAAAGCTCTCGCCAAGAAAAAAGACACCCGCTATGGGTATTCCCTCGCTTATATTTATGAAACCATGGGAGAGCAGGCAAAAGCCAAGGTTGTTTACGATGATCTGGTGACGGCGCCGTTACTTCCCAAGCCCACTAGGATCAAGGTCTTACTGGGAATTGCCCGCTGTTCGTTGCTTTTGAACGACCACAAAGCGGCATTTAATGCGTTTAAAACCGTGATCGGCGAAGATCCTACCAAGGAAGAGGCTTTCGTCGGCTTGATCAAACTTTTCAAGTTGTCGGGAAAATCCGCGGGAATCGATAAAGTTCGCGAAAAGGGAGATCCGTTGCACGGCGAGAGCTTTCAATACAATTTTTGGTTGGGATGCTTATATTTCGAAACCGGAGAATATGAAAAAGCCTTTGTGGTTTTCAAGAAAGCCGCGACCATTAATCCGCAAAACTCATCGCCGCATTATTACATTTATAGAATACTGAAGAAATCAAAACGCACCGATGAAGCCATTAATGAAATCGAAAAGTTCTACACCATTAATCCGTGCCTGCCCTACGTTCTATATCAAGCCGCTCTGGACGCGAAAGAAGAGAATCGGCTGGATGTTTCCTTCAAATTTCTTCGTTCCTCCATCACCATGGATAGAAGTCTTTTGGGCCGCGACGATAAAGGAACTTTCTCCGCGGTTGAGCAATATGTCAAGAAAAATGGAACACCGGAAGAAAAAGTTTTTCTCAAGGCTTTCTTAGAATTCATCAACAGCAACTTCAACGTCTCCCTGAAATTGATCACCGAGGCTTTGCCTTCGATCAAGGATCAACGTCTCAAGGAAGATGCCGAAAGATTGATACGAAATTGTCAAAAAGTCATTTACAACGAAGAGAAATACAACGATTACCTCTCAAAAATAAATGCGGCGCAACAGCAGGCCATGACGGCGTTGAAAACCAATCTTTCGGGTCATAAACCCAACGAAAAAGAATCGCCCGTCGATGAACTTAAGCGTAAGGCTCTATCGAATCCCAGGGATGCCAAACTTCAATATTCCACGGCGCTCGAATTGGCGCGCTTGGGAGATGTCGAAGGCTCCAAGCTGTTTCTTCGCGAAACGATAAGAGCGAATCCTCGGTTGGCTGAGCCCTTCTATTCTCTGGGAAAAATCGCGCGCTTTGAAGGAAATGTCCGCGAAGCCGAGGAAAACCTCAAGGAAGCTCTAAAATTAAGCCCGCGCAATACTCAGACCCTTTCATTAATGGCGGCGATTCATCTCGAAAACGGAGACATAACCAACGCGGTTAATGAAGCGAAGAGCGCTATTTCGTCGAACCCCAACAACTATGAAGCCCGGTTTGTGCTGGCCCAAGCTTATATCCAAAACCAAGACACGGAAAAAGCCATGGAAGAAATCAAGCTTGGGCTTAAATATGACCCCAACATGGCTCGACGTCAGGAATTCATGAAGCTCAGAAAGCAATTGCGGGCGAACTGAATCTATAATTTATGGCATTTAAAGATGCAAAAGACGCTCTTTCTTGGTTGAGTAAACACGAAATTTGCAGCGGTCGCTTCGGCCTTCACCGAATGGAATTCATAATGGATCATCTGGGAAACCCCCAAAATGATATTCCATGCGTCTTAATCGGTGGAACGAACGGCAAGGGGTCGGTCACCGTGATCTTAGAATCGATAATCGCCTCAACCGAGCAGTATTTGGTAGGCTCGACCATATCTCCGCATCTGACGGATGCAAGAGAAAGAATTCGTATTCAAGGGAAATTTTTGCCCGCCGAATATTGGCTTCGGGGGATCGATGCCCTTCCTGATATCGTTAAGGTGATGGAACGCGAGTCTTCGCTGGAAGCGCCAAGCTTTTTTGAGCTTATGACCGCCTTGGCGTTTTGGGCTTTCCGCGAAACGGATAGGGATATCGCCGTCATCGAAGTCGGTCTCGGCGGCAGGCTTGATGCAACCAACGTTTCCAATCCCGAAGTCTCTATTATCACCAACATAGGAACCGATCATCAGGATATGCTCGGTCCCGACCGCCCGTCGATTGCCCGTGAAAAGCTGGGTATATTACGAAGAAAGAGAACTCTTGTTACCGGCGAAAAGGATCCCCGGATACTTGAAATTTTCTCGCAAGCCTGCAAAAAGATTCAAACCAAACTTGTAACCGTAGAAACTCACGATAATTTTCATTGCCTTGAAAGCAACCATAAGGGCCATACCGTCGAAATCACCGGAATAGACGAGAAAATAAATTATCCGCTTGCCGGAATGCATCAATTGGAAAATTTATCGGTGGCTTTGGCAACAATCGATTGTTTGCGGGCAAACCGGTTCGATATTCCGCCCGAAGCCGTAAAAAAAGGAATCGAATCCGTCGTCTGGCCCGGTCGGCTGCAATGGTTCGATGGGAATCCGCCTATACTGATTGATGGAGCGCACAACAATGAGGGGCTTCACAGCTTACTCGACTACCTCGATCGTTTTCCGATGCCGCGCCCTTGTCATCTTATTTTAGGTGCGCTGCAAAAAAAACCGGTTGCCGCGATGGCGGATTTGTTGGCTTCCAAAGCCGATTCCCTCTCTTTCGTGGCTCCCACATGCTTGCGAGCTTTGAAACAGGATGATTTTAAAGCGCTGGTTTTACCCACGAACTCCCGCTGGCAATGGCATGAAAACTTGAATTCCGCTCTCGACGCCGGAAAGAATTCCGCTTCAATTCTGGTAACCGGTTCGCTTTACCTGATCGCCGATTTCCTGCGCCTGCGATCTTCAACCTCTTAAATGTTCGATTACGGTGTAGAAGCTTTTCTCGCCGATACAAAGCTTTCCGGGCGAGTCGGATTGGTAACGAACAACACCGGACGCGATCGACACGGAATACACACCGCCGACAGGATTCAAGCTCACGGAAAACTTGAGCTGAAAGCGATTTTTTCTCCGGAACATGGCTTCGGCTCTGATGCGCCGGACGGCGAAGCCGTGGACAGCTCCAAACATCCGAAGTTCGGGGTTCCCATCATCAGTCTTTATGGAACCCGCAAAAAACCCTCGCCACAAGATTTAGAAGGATTGGATCTACTCGTTTACGATATTCAGGATGTGGGCGTCCGCTTCTATACGTATATCTCGACGCTGAGAAACATCCTGGAAAGTGCGGCCGAATGCGGATTGCCGATGCATGTGCTTGACAGGCCCGATTTGCTTGGAGGCGAATCCGTCGAGGGGCCGAATCTGACGGAAGGATTCTCGTCGTTCATCGGGCACCTTCCCGTGCCGTTAAGATATGGCTTGACGTGCGGCGAACTTGCCGGCTGGTGGAACCATCGCATGGGAAATACCGTTAAATTAACGGTCTGGCGATGCCGAAATTGGAAAAGAGGAATGGCTTTTGAGAATTTGGGCGTGCCTTGGGTAAAACCTTCGCCTAGCATGTCGACAACGGCAACCGCCCGCTTTTATCCGGGCACCTGCCTGTTCGAAGGCACGAATCTTTCAGAAGGACGCGGAACCGAAGCCCCTTTCCAAATCATCGGCGCCCCTTGGATAAATGCCGATCTTTGGTTGGAAAAACTGGTTCCGCTTTTGCCGCCTTCGGTTACCGCAACGAAAGCAGCCTTTAAGCCTACGTTCTCCAAATTCACAGGCGAAGAATGTCGCGGAATCAAACTTGCGACTCGAAATTACATCTTGTACAAATCTGTCGACATTGGTATTAGAGCGATTCATTCGCTCATTCGAACTCATCCCGGCAAAGTCGCATTCGAGCATCGGGGGAATTTCAGACAACCCTTTTTCGATTATCTGGCGGGAAATTCGTGGCTTAGAGAAGGTTTGGCGGCGTTAGAGCCCATAAATAAGCTTGAAGAAAGAGCCGGGCTGGAATCTTTACCCTTCACCGAAAGCAGACGCGCTTTTTTTCTTTACCCTTCTGGAAGTATTTGAGACCCGTGATTTTCTTTTACCGACTATTCAATCGAGTTGCCACCAATGAAGATGAGTAGTAATAATCCTAGTCATCATCAGGCACTATTGAATTTTAAAAAGGCAATTCTAAACCAATGGATCATGAATAAAGTAAAAGGCAATATATCCAAAACTTGATTGTGACGAATTACTAGTTGGAATTGGCATAATATATTCGGCTCACGTTTCCCGGAATGGTCTTTACCATAATTGCGTTCGCCAATACAGCCGTTACCTTGAAGACTTTGCCTATAACGGAATCCACTCCCACGTCGATTAATTCTCCGTTAAAGGAAATATGCGCCGTCGATCCGGTAACGGACAATACCAGCAGTGAGGCGGCACCGCCATATTCGTGGACATCTATATTACTGGTTACCGAACATTGATCGCCGATTTTTGTTTTATCATCCTTGGGGTGACAACAATCTACTCTCAATGAAATCAGGAATCGCTTGCGGACTTTTTTGTCAATCGCGCCGTTTGCAGCTACCGCGATTCCTCTCAACTCGTCAACCGACAGCAATGAAACATCCACTGATTCAACATCGCGAATCAATACTTTTTCCCGGACAATAGACAAATTCGAGGAAAAAACATTGGACATCTCGAATGCCCGCATGGTTTTCCCTTGCGTTTGGTAGGAATCTTCCCGCTCAACAAGATATAGAATCCCTAGAGGGGTTACCGAAAAGTTGTTATCGGAGGGTCCAAGAACTATTTCTTGCCAAAAAATCTGACCGGGTTTATAAATACCGATGTCGGTTTCAGGAGTACAAACGGGAAATCGAAAAATGACGATGGGCTCTCCGGTTGGTGTCGTCGGGCCTGGACGAGCCAATAAATCAAAATCAAGAGATGGATTAACTTTGATTTCACGAAGCCTTCCGGAACAATCATAAATTCGATAATCCTTATACGATACAACCGTCTCATCAGTTCCGCTTTTCACGATAGTGCTGGGATAGCTGGTCTTTTTTAAAAGTTGCGCAACCGCGCGAGTTCCATTTCGTAGGCCGATGATAGTATCCTGGAGCCAAAGTCCTTTTATCGTTTCTTGCCTTGCATGGGTCATAACCTGAAATGATGAACCCAAAAGCAAGATAAGGAGAATGATCGCAACAAGAAGTTCTATGAGAGTAACACCATTTAAACGGAATCCTCGTCGTATAGCTCTTAAAGCTTGTTTTGAATTCATGACCCTCCGAGCCCTCCGGTAAAGCGAGAAATCAGTATTTCCTCGGCGATCTTTTCCGTGAATTTCAGAGAATTGTTTTTGGGGGATAGCGGATAAACCTCGCTTTCGACTTCAAGCGAATATCCGTCAAGGGCATAACGCATTCCTTTGTTGGCGCTATTTAATGAAAGAGTGGTTAAACTATAGCTGCCTCGATATGGGGAAATATCATCCGGCGGATCTTGTGAGAACAAATCATACGCTTTTTCCGATGGCTTCAAGACAAGATCTTTGTGACTATCGGAAGAAACATCGAAAAAAGATTGCTCCAATCCCTTTTCCAGCACTTCGTAGCATTCCTTGGGTAAGAGACGAAGCTTCAAAAGCGCGTGTTGTATTCCGGATTGAGCCAGATAATACGCCTGAAGATTTCTCAGCGTAGTTTTATTCTGAATTGAAAGATTGCTGTTCGATTTGATCATGACTACCATGATGATTCCAACGATGAAAGCCATGAAAAGAATGGAGATCAGGGCAATTCCCTTTCGATTAGTCATATTTCAGCGCTCCAAATCACTTTTGAGACCAACCAGAAATAGATTTTGCGCCAAAGGATCATCTTTGGGATCCATTGTTTTTTTTAGGCTCCATTGAATCTGAAGAATCATTTTTTTTATTAAGCTTGGTTTTCCATCGGCATCATTAGCCGTTACATCATTACAGGAGTAAGTTTTCGGCCCCACGCGAAACTCAACGGAATCGACATCAATGCATTTCAGCCTGACGCGAAGATAAAATCCCTTGGAGTTCAGTATAATCCCGTCTCCTTTAAATGTATTGGCCTGAGTATCCCGACAACCAGTTCCAAACATTTTCGGAATCGCAATTTGAAGAAGACCATTGATGGAATCAATATTCTTGGGATCCGCGAAACGGCTCGGATTTCCTGCTCTGATACACCTCCATGGAATTTGAAACATGAGCGTATCCATCACGAATTTCGCATGCGAAATGGCAACCGCCTCGATATACGAGCGCTCGGTTTCCCGCACGGCGCCGGTTAAATAATTAAATATCGCGAGAAAAAGCGAAGCAAGTATCAAAAAAGCCAACATGATTTCTACAAAGGTAAAAGCTCGGGGCGCCCTATGAAACACCCCGGGTGTCTTACCTAGTTTCGGCATTGATACCCTCCCTCCGATAATACGGAGGCTGCCAGGTGCTAAGGCCTTGTTAATAAATAACTGTAACAAATTTCGTTCATCGACCGGCCATAAGAGCCTGTAAGAAAACAACTATTTGTAATGGTTATTTTCTAACAGGCTCTAAGAAATTCCGACTTGCCTATTTGAAGGTGACTGGAACACACATTACCTGATGATTTCCGCTCGGATCCATGGCTTCAATGAAAAAATAAGGCTTTTCAGGAAGTTTCAAGGATTTCGGTTTGATTGTTGTCGGATTAGCTTCACCCACTAAAACCGGTTGATTGTTGACAACTTCGCAAATTCCATATTTCACACTATTTTCATCAACCCGGTCATTATCCTGTAGAACCACCTTTAGGTTAATCTCTTTGTCTTTGGAAAGAAATAAATTACACTGATCAGCAGCGAGAACCATTTTTGTTCCAAGTTCAATGCCCGCAACCCGGCTATCGACCTCCGTGCCTGCTTGAGAAAAAACGGTTCCTTTAAAATGGACATCAGCCGTTTTTGGTAGAGGATACTTGTTGGCGGGGGTTTCTACAGCCCAAACAATGCCTTTTCCGCCATCGGATGTTACTTCCAGGCCGCATGTCGGAGGAGTAATATCGGTTACTTTCACATGGAGAGCTTTGCTTCCGTTGGCAAATATGGTCTTGAGCTGCCCCGGTTTTTCCTCATATTTGAACGGACGACTGAGAAAAACACTCACTGCCCCTTTCGAACAAGGATCCAAAGGCGTGACTTTCATTTGATTCATGGGAAGATTTTCCTCGCAAGATGCAAGCATACTTTTATTTTGTCGCACGTCGTCGAAAAACCAATGGATTGATGTTGCTCCGGACCATTCGACATTTGTTAAATGTTGATCTTTCCAAGAACCGGGGGGGGTATTCCCAAAAATTTCCGATTGAGCGGAGAGGTAGATGGGAATATCCTCGGAGAGCGTGGCCGGAAGCGGAGACCCATTTACTCCGGAAATATCGACTGTATATATTGGCGCCGGACCGACCGGTACCGGGGGAAGGGTTACGCCCTGAAGCCAGGGAGTCTTCTCCGGGTCGATTTTAGATGCGGACTTATCGCCCTGAGAAGTTTCTTGGTCTTGAGCGAAAATGGGCGCCGACAGAAATGCGATAAGAAGCGCCACAAAAATCAGTGTATTTAGGTGTGATATTTTGGGTTTCAAGATGATATTCATTGTTTATTCGTTCCGACTGCCTTCAAAAGATGTTTGGGTATTAACAACATACAGGGGTAATTGAACCAGAGTCTGGTTTCCGGCGGAATCCTTGGCATTTATGACCAATTCCAAATCGGGTTGATCTTTATATTCATCTCTCGGATAGTTGGGAATTCGAAAAAGGTAGGAACCGTCGATCTTTTCAACATCAGCACCGGTAGTCTTGTTCCGAATGTAACATTTCGCGCCGTCTGGGTTGAATTTATAGTTATCGGTCATTTGAACGGCAGCGAGGAAAGGAATACTTCGTCGAACATAAACACCTTTCACCGATTCTGCTCCAATATGGGCAATCCGCGTTTGGTCGTCTTGACTGAGAATCTTCATCGGAACTTCTACTGCTTCTGTAGTTTTCTTGCCGCTGTCGTCAAAAATCATCCCCTTGAGAGCAATCTTAGCGACTTTATCTTTTGGTCGAGCATTCTTTTTGTCGGCGGGTTCAAAAACAGCAATTAGGTTTGCTTCCTTCAAACCACCGTCAAGCTGAGCTTCGGGATTAAAACTATCGTTTGCAATTTGATCGCGAAGCTGGTTCACGAGATCCTGTTCGCTAACCGCAAGTTTATTGGAACCGGCGCCTTCTTGAACGATGGCATATAGATTTGGGGCTGTGCAATCATGACATTCGACACCTATTGTCTGGTTGGCGGTTACACGCTGTTCGGCAGTAGTAGGTGTGGTTGTAGCCGCCGCCGCATTTTCTGTTCCGCCCTCCGTGGTCGGAGTTGTCCCATTGGCAGCTGCGTTCTCTGAACCCGCGCCGGTTGTCGGAGTTGTAGCATTAGCGGCTCCGTTCTCCGTTCCCTCGGAAGTTATCGGAGTTGTACCGTTAGCACCACCGTTCTCTTCGCCTTCGGATGTTTCGGAAGTGGTTCCCTGATTGCTACCTTCAGTCGTTCCTTCGGAACCTTCAGTAGTGGTCCCTGAGACCTGGCGAGCGCCGGAGTTGCTTACCCGGTATTCTCCCGGTTCGGGAAACATATTTTCGTTTGTTGCGCAATTGGTATTCTCATTACTTAGTGTCACAAGTGAGCCGTCGTCATTAACCTTTTCAGTCGTCCAGTCGATAGTCGGAGCACCTGTATATTTTGCATCGTTCTGGGCTCCTTCAAGGCTGGTAGGCTCTTCCTCGTAAAGGATGGAATGTTCTTGTCGCTTATACTTTTCATCCTCAAGAACGTGAATAAGCCCAGTATCAGGGTTTCCGCCCCGAAATTTATCGGGTAGAGAATTATCAACCACCAGGGTCATGGGAGGAGATTGAATTGTCGAATTTGCTGCCGTGGAAGTGGTTGCGGCTGTTGTGGGAACCGACTCAGTATTTGAAGTTGTCGTCGATTCAGAATAGACCATAGCTGCCATAGTGAATAACATCAATAAACTCAGGAAAATTTTTGTAAATGCTCTCATGAAGAAGCCTCCTTGGTAAATTTCTCCGGTTTAACCCGAAGTTTAAAAATATGACGAAAACTATTGTATTTAGTCATTTCGGATTGTACAAGTATCA
>Ga0209749_1001165_pt1 | contig 25620 bp, 31 predicted proteins | sample EPASupsiteSAE347_FD_187267 | JGI IMG/M metagenome (GOLD analysis project Ga0209749, IMG submission 187267) | Bioremediated contaminated groundwater from EPA Superfund site, New Mexico - Sample SAE3-47 (SPAdes) (version 2) | ecosystem: Environmental > Aquatic > Deep subsurface > Groundwater >...
TCCCAGTTTCTTTCCTCATTTTTCCCAGCTTTAATTAGTTTTTTATAATATTTTTTAATTTCTGAAATATTGCCGCTTAAAGACTTTTTATTAATAATATTTGATAGCAAATCATCCTCTAATTTTGTTATATAAATATTTTCATCTACAAACAACACAGACCTAGCATGACTAGATTTAAATATCGATGTTTTTTCAATACTAGACACTAAATTCAACCTCCTCAATGATTCTGTTAATGTCTTAAGCGCCATCTTTCCCACAACCTCAGACTGAACTGCAATGGTCATATCATCAACAAAGCGAAAATAATCTGCATCATGTTTTTTGCAAAATTCCTTCATCACCTCATCGTGAGATTTTAAAAAGTAGTAAGCTAAAACTCTTGAACAATCAATACTTTCCTGTGGCAAGCCATTAAAGGTGTTTACCTCATAATCTTGCCTAAACCGTGTATTTTCCAAAAAATAAAAAAGCAAGTTTAAAATTCCCTTTTTATTACCATCGACATCACTTCTAATCAAATCTTTCAACACTAATATATTTATGTTCTCAAAATATGATGCTATATCAGTTGTAACAATATAATGTTTTTCATCAAGACTATTCCTAACAGCATCCTGATGTTGCATCCAATCATCAAACCACTTTTCGTAAAAACCAACTCCACCCTCGCCTTTTGAGGCTGTTATCTTGACTCCTCCATGAATATTCGCTTGCCGAGTAATATTAATTATATCATCATTTATCTGCTCAACACAAAATCGATAAACTAATGACTCTCTAAGATCAAAAACAACAGTTGGACGATTTATGCCTTTACTTTTTGCCGATAAATGAAGATACGGTTTTTGCGGATGAAAATTCCCAGAGTTTATTTCAAACACCATTAAATTAACATTTTCCTCTAGATTTATTTCGAAATCTAAATAATCAACTGGATCGCGTACGATCAATGACGAAAAACCTTTTGTGTCTTTCTTTAGCCTAGAAAAAGTTTTTTTCAAATTTACTTTATTCAAATTTTCAACTCGAGAATTCATATATTTACTACTTTTTATCTATAAACTATCTCCCGCTCACCAACATCGTATTTATAATTCACAATCCCCCCAGAAATTATCAATCGAACCGTCTGCTCAATTACATCAATTGGAGCAATAAACCATTCCCTCGGCATGTGCCTCTGATTATTTTTATCAAAAATATCAATATTTAAACACGCTGATCCGAAAAAGTTATGAAGTAACTGCTCCAGCTTTTGTGGATTAAAATTATAGCACTCAAAAGTACTGACAATTGCGACCGGGGCCATTAAATACGTAGGCTCCTCTGATGCATTCTTAATTCTATCCTCAACCGGCGTATTAGAAAAACCTATTTTGTATAAATATTCCAAGTCTTGAATTCTTGGATTTTTACTCAACGATTTTAAAATATATATATAGCCTGTTTGTTTATCACTGCTATCTATAGCATTGAAATTTTCAAAAAACTTTTTATTTGTCGACTCTGTGGTTTCGGAAACGGCTTGGCCATTTTCATACAAGCGTTTTACTAGCGACCTCAACAACATGCCCGACTCAGTGCCATTTTCAAAAATACATCTGATTCGACCGTCAACCTTTCCGTATTTATCGATTTTCGTTTCACCTATTTTTTCAACATAAAGCAAAATTCCACTCACAACAAACATAGCATCAGCGATTACTTGCTTATCGCTCGTGAATTTAATTAATCGCCTATTGCCAGATGCTAAATCGGCCTGACACTGCTTAAATGCGTCCTCAAACTTATCAAAGTCTTTACACCTTTTTCTATGTGCGATAAAATCGGCTTTCTCTTTCTCCTGATATTTCGATACATGCTTCAATTTAAAAAGATCGTCGCTTGCATCCAGTAACCCAAAATCATCGTCACCAAATATATCGCTCACTGTTTTAATTTCTTTCTTTTTTAAATTCAACAAATTCAATTCGTCAAAATCTAGCAACGACTTCGATTTTTTCTCATCATCTCTGATTGATTTTAAGCGCATAGCCAACTGATGCTCCTGAACTCCATTAGCAGGATCCGGTTCGCGATTATTCTCTTTGACAAAATTATTTATTCCACAAAAAGAGGCAACCAACCGCTCGTCGGCGGTTATTACATTTGAAGATTTTGGCTTAACAACCAAAAGACCTAAATCATCCTCCTCTATAAGTTTTAATAAATCATCTTTGTTCATAGATTATAAATTTTGTTCTCTTCTTTGATTTCGTAAATATGTCAGGGCTTCCGCCATTCTTCTCTCTAGCGGATCGTATGAAGAGATATTTGGTTCTTTGCCGCCGCTACTCCTAACGAAACTCTTAATTTTCGGCCAAAGAATTACTGCCTCCTCCTCAGTCATTTGAATACGAGTAATCTCGATAGCATCTTGAATAGTTTTGAGAACTCGCGTTGTAACAGATTTTGCTAAAATCTCAAAGGCCTCTTGAAACGGATTTATTCGATCAATTAAATCAATATTCAATTCATCGATATTCACAAATGTTCCCGCCATCCTAACAAAACGCTTGTCTCCCACTGTCTTGATTTCTCCATTTTTAATAGCTGAATCAACTACGACATATTGTCTCACCTCTTCCAGCTCCTCACTCGATAAGTCTGGGTATTTCTTTTGAATAATTTTTGGAATTAATACCTTGTTAATCACTTCAGGATCAACATTTCCGGGTAAAGCTTTTATCATTGTATCATCCTGCAAAATTGAAGCTTTAAGATCGTTTAAATCGGACTCAATAATATCTTTTACTCTTTTTGAACTTGGTTGTTTAAAACCTCTTATTTTAATCTCCCCAGGAACTTCTGTGTCGTCATTTGGCACCTTTGTTTTAAACTTAAAATTTGGGGCCAAAACTTGCTCCATTAACAACGAGCAGGTAATCGCTTTAAGCATATTATTCACTGCGACTTTCACTTCCGAATCAGCTGCATCTGGTTGAGCAATTAGATTCGTAAATTGAGCGTGTGTCTTATTTTCACTATCGCGAGTGCATCTTCCAATTATTTGAATAATCTCTGTCAATGAGCCTCTATAACCAACAGTTAATGCATGCTCGCAATACGGCCAATCAAAACCCTCCTTGGCCATACCAAGGGCGATGATCAAGTCCATGTCATCTACACTTTTTATATTTCTCAAATATTCTACAACAATTTCTCTGTTTTTTGGATTATCATCAACAAGATTGGCAATTTTAATAATTTTACCGTCTTTTTCTCGTTTCAGGTGAATAACACCCGTCTCATTATCTTGATATTCGACCGTGCCAATTTGATCAAGTATCGTGTCAACTTCATTATATTTGTCTTTTGTTGACTCTCCCGCATTAACATTCGGTATATGTAAAATTGTTTTTTTATCCGTGTCTAATATTTCAGCGATAGCTGAAGTATATCTACCTTGATAGAAATGATATCCGATTCCAAGCGACTTCAGATAAGTGTAGCCATTCAACTGTTCATAATAATTATAAGTGACCTTGTTAAATTTTGCTTCGTCCTCCGGCATCAACACGGGAATAGTGTCACCACGAAAATACGAACCAGTCATTGCGACCACGTGCGCACTAGATTTCGCCATTATCAAATGAAGCAAACTTCCAAGCTTGTTATTCTCCTTGTCAGATGAAACATGATGGAATTCATCAATTGTGAGCAATACATCATTAAATTTTGTTTCATCAACCTGTTCAAATGCAAAGCGTAATGTTGCGTGCGTGCAAATCAAAATTTGCTCATCGCTTTCCATAAAACGCAAAAATGCTTGAACCTTGCTCTTATCTCCTCCGGCAGTACACAGATTATATTCCGGACTCGGATTCCAATCAGCAAAAAAACCATGCGACTTCAAATCTGTTTTTTCGAATGATCCACCGATTGATTTTTCTGGAACAGCGACAATAACTTTTTTAACCCCTTGATTTTTTAACTTATCAAGTGCAATAAACATGAGAGCGCGCGACTTGCCTGAAGCAGGCGGAGCCTTTAATAATAAATATTGGGCATCACGCGAAGCAAAAGCCTTCTCTTGCATATCACGCATCCCAAATTCATTAATGCTAGTGCTTTTTCCAGTTTGCGCGTATGTTACATCAACTATATTTGTCATATAAAAAAATTAATTATTATTTTGTTTTTCATCAACAATCATTTGCTCATACAGCTTGAATAAATATTCAAGACGATCCTCATCACTTCCAAACGGCTTGGATCGATAACACCTCTCAATTGCTAAATCTAAATTATGGTGTGCCTCTCGCAATCCCTTGGGCATCTTTTGCGGATCATATAATTGAGCCATTGTTTTCTCTGAATTATTCTCTCGCTCTTCTAAAATTAAATAAACATGCCTTGTTATCTCATCTTTTTGTTTTTGAGTAATCTGCGGAATTGGAAAGGTATTATAACAAAGAGCTGATGAGTATCGATAGTCAGTTTTAAGTCTACCTGCTACTGCGCGTACCCATGTCATATGCATACGAGATGATATAACCCCAAAAATCCACGGCTCGGCATTGTATATTGCCTGAGCCGAATCAGTTATAACAGAATCTTTATCTAAAAAACCAAAAGGTATATATTCTCGCTTTTCTGAAGACACGCGAGGTACAATAATTGAATTAGTTTCCTGATGTCGCACTTCCCCAAACCTATACGGCACACTGGCTAGTTTTTTTGTAGCGCCCCTTTTGCTTGAATTTCTGTATTTTTGAACACTGTCAATTCTGGATTTAATCAATGATATATCTTGGGCTGATTTTACAGAATCAGCATTAATCCATAAACAATATCTATTTATACTTTTGATAAATTCTTGACCGCCTAAAATCCTCTTAACATAACCTAACGCCTCTGGCATTTTATTTTTTATATCTAAATATTCATTTTCTGAAATTAAAAGATGTCCCCCGTCATTCGGCATACTACCAAAATACATTTCTGGAATTTTGGAAATCGGCTTACTTCTTTCTTTGATATATACATTATCCGCATTTAAAAGATAGGCATTAATATTATTCGATTTATGCGCCAAACCATCTTTATAAATAAATTTTAATCCATTTTTTAAAATATTTCTCACGCCAACTATCACACATATAACGCCTGCATTTCTTTTGGCATTATTACTCCACTTAAATGATTGATGAGCAAAAAATATTTCCAAATCATCATTGAGAACGGCTGGCCACAAATAAGCCGTTTGCGCACCCTGACATATTGAATTAGTTGACACGAAGGCGAATTCAATGTCATGCCCCTTGATATACTTTGATGCCTTATAAAACCAACAAGAAATATAATCCAAATTATTATAATTTCTTATACTTCCAACAGACAACTCCATGTCCTTCTTTTGCTCCTCGCTCTGATTCCTTGCACCTAAATAAGGAGGGTTCCCAAAAACATAAATCTCAATATTTTCTCTCTTCGGACAAACACCCTCCCAGTCAATTCTCGTTGCGTTGGCGCATACAATATTACCTCCAGTTTTTAAAGGTAGTGCTGGGCTCACCTTGCCAAACTCTTGAAAAAATTCAACATTCATTTGATGCTCTGCAAGATAAAGTGAAAGTCTGGTCACCTCATGTGCAAAATCGTCAATCTCAATACCATAAAATTGAGATAATTTTATTCCCGAAAAGGCGAAACTTCCCAACTCTTTAATAATTTCCATTTCGAGACGACGCAACTCCTTATAAGTGACTATTAAAAAATTGCCTGACCCACAGGCTGGATCAAAAAACCTAATTCCAGCAATCCTTCCCTGAAGATCAGTAAGTTTTTTCTTACTATCCTTAATCGCCTCAAACTCTTCTCGCAGTGCATTTAAAAATAATGGCTCAATAACCTTCATGATATTTGGCACTGATGTATAATGCATCCCTAAACCACCTCGCTCATCTGGGTGAACTACTGCCTGTATCATTGATCCAAAGATGTCAGGGTTTATCTCAGCCCAATTCAACTCCCCACATTCAATTATAATCTTGCGGGATCGCGCGGTAAATTTTGGAATCCAATGCTTCTTAGCAAACAAGCCACCATTAACATAGGGGAATTTTTGGAAATAGGCCGGGTATTTAGTTGTGTCCCTGGTATTCATCACATCAAAAAGGGTTGCCAAATAAGAATCTAGGTCGCTACCGTCTGATTGAGTGTGTGACGAGATAGAACTGACAAATAAACCATCTTCAAATATCTTAGTATCCTCAGCAAAATAACAAAACAGTAACCGTGAGAGAAATACATTCAAAGCATGCCTTCTATCAACATCTAAAATATTATTTTCTAGCAAAATCTCATCATACAGTCTTGCCATCTTTTCTGCAGCCTTACGATCTGCAGGATTTTCATCCTTATGCTGATGTTTTTCAATACCAGCCCATGGCAGAAAAAAGTCATAATACTTAATCAACTCGCTAATTTTAATATCACGCTGATCCTTGGTTTTTGTGTCCACGGATAACAATGTCTCATAATCAGTCACAATAATAAATCGCGGACTATGACGCATCGTAGATTCATTTTTTTGCAATCCATCTATTGCCTCATGAAGATCACCATTTTTAACTTCCTGAAAAAATAACTTCTTTTTTAATACAACCTGATCTTTATGCTTAGATAAATTATGTCGCCCTTTTTTTAACAATGTGATAGTCGCTTTCGGCAAACCATAGGCCAACAACAAATCAAAAACAAATTCTTCCTTTGAAAAATTTGTCAACAAATCCTCGATATTCTTTTCTACTTGAGCAATGTTCATTAAGAGGTATTGAAAAGACTCAAAACTTAGTTAATTTATAGCCTTATTATACTTATTTTGAATAAAAAAAGCAAGGACAAAAAATCACCTATTTTCCTTGCTTTTAACTATTTACTCAACCCTCAAAATCAATGAAAGCGGATCTTTTACTTTTGGATCCTTACCTCCCAAACTCCATTGCTTAAGTTGCTCAAGCGGATATCGACTTTTATAGTCGTAGACCGTAAAGAGCATGCTTGGTTTATTGTTAATCAAAAACGACCACTCAACGCGCACCTTGTTGTCACACGACTCCCACTCACCCGGCTTCGTACAATCGTGCGGTTCGCCGAGGGCTTTTTTCAACTCTTCAAAACTGGCGTGAATTGTGCCGATTCGCGATGAGTTATAAGTCTGCTTGCGAGTGGCCGGTTTTAGTTTTAATTTTGCGGTGATCATATTTTTTGTAGCTCGTCATTCAAGTCATCAATGACGATTTTTATTATTTCATTTCTAGTTCGTTTTTTATTCCTGTAATACAGACCGTGAAAAATTTCGACATGCGCATCGATATTCTCGTTTATTATCTCAAGCAAACTGGTGCCCTGCTGAATGTCAGTCCTTAAATTTTTCTTTAAGCGCACCATAATTCTTCATAATCACATGGATCGTCATCATACCCAGATTCGACAACTTGGCAACTCGCCGAGCATCGAACATGTTCGTGACACCGGACAGCCTGACTCTCTCATAAGTCTCAAATTGTCCTTTGGTTATCTTATCCATACTGTTAAACATATTAATGTTGTTGCGATGTTACCGTGGTAATAAAACCTTGGCAAGAGCCGGAGTTGTTGCCAAGGTTGCACGCTATTATTGCCTATTATTTCAAATTATTCATAATAACCAGACTGCGAACAAAATTAATATCCATGTTTTTGCCCGGACATGATTTTGGGGCGAATTGGCTGTGAAAAACAATATTATTCTTGTTGATGCCGTATTTCTTAACCAAGATCTTGAGCAAGTCACGCAGGGCAAAAATCTGTGGCGGTGCAGGTTTTTCAACATCGAAGTTGCCGTCAAGGCAGATGTGGATGCATTGTCCACTGTTCATATTGTTTTGATAACACGCCACCGTTTGCTCGCCGTCTTGTCTTGCTTGTTTCTTTAGTCCCGACTTGGCAATCTCATAATTGTAGCCAAGATAATATCCAAGCGTGCTTTTGAGATTCCATTGCTCCTTGTGATAACTATTGTTGGCAACAAACTGATCAGCATTTTTAGTGTACGATACAGCTGAATGATGAATCATGATAAATTTTGGTTTTTGCATATTAGTGTCTTGAAATCATGTAAATTATATTGGCGATATTGCCAAGACCCAAAAGACCCAAGAGCCATTTGAGGTTTTTTATTGTTGTCGATACTTCAATCCGAAAGGCGGTGTTCTTCATCACATTGCCATTGGTAAAATCAAGCCGTTTCTTAATCTCCTCGTGACCGTCTAAATTATCAGTCTTCAGATCGTTGATTTTGTCGATTATCAAATCGAGTTTACTTACTCCCATATTATTGATTGCCGAAATATTTTTTGTAAAATCCTCTGCCAAAAAATACACCTACGCCGAGCATCAGCAAGATGATTCCCGCTTTCAAATCGGTCTGCACCACCGTTGTACCTGCACTAACAAAAACCACGGCGACGGTTAATAGAAACTCTTTTGTGTAATCCATATTGATATGCTTAATAATTAAAACCAAATCCAATTGACTTGAGTCACCGCCACCAAATCCGTCTCCCCTGTTTTCTTACCTTTCAGACGCACCATGCCAACCATTCTGTTCCCGCCTCGGTCGTCGCCGTTAATCTTGACTGCTTTGGCAAAAGTGATTTCATATTGACTGCCTCCGATATCAACAACTTCCATCAACCCCATCTCTTCAAAACTTTCATTCTGCCCAGGCAAAACCAAACTGACCAATCCGATCACGTCGATACGCGCTACTCGACCAGCCACGGTGTAACTACTTTCAAGATTGCTATCAAAGGTTAAAGTGTTCGCATTTATACTCAAAATCTTTTTAATCTCCTGTTTATTCCCTTCTTTTAAAATCGCCACATCACCCGCTTCATACGAACTGGCACTGGCCACCGCCATATTGGCCTGCCCTGATACCGCTGAACTGCTCAAGGCTTGATTTATTATTATATTCTGTCTGACAATGCAATTCACCATCATCGCCTCGGTGCCGGTCATTATTTCCTTGGTGATATACCAGCCATACTTCGTCCGCCCACTGGCACCGTTCAGATAGCCAGTGGCATAGCCGGGATAGGTTGAGCCGGACAGACTGCCAGCCTCGATTCGCACCCGACCGTATCCGCCGTCACCGCCGTTGTGATATCCAATAGTCGCGCCATTCCAGCCTCGTCCGCAAACACCGCCCCGGGAATGAATCAGATTCGTGCCGAATGTCGCATTCAATAAACACATAATCATAATCGTGCCTCCTGCACCGCCTCCTCCGCCTCCAGTCTTATACTGCGGTTGCACGCCATCACTTCCCGGATTACCATCGCAATCAATCTCACCACTGACAATCAAATTCCGACAACTGATGCGAATGATTCCGCCACCGTTGCCACCCGAGCCTGATATATTCAATGCCGATCCGCCTCCGCCTCCTCCGGAACCCATAAGATAGGCCACCTCTTTATTGGTCATTGCCGGATCGTTATAGGCCACACCGCCTATGCCCTTATTACTGCTACTGCCAGACCAACCGCCCTCAATTCCGTTACTGCCATAAGCACCTCCGCCACCTCCGGCCGCATCCGTGCCCGAGGCGACACCTGCACCACCACCGCCATGTCCCGTATTTTTCAATTGATAAACATTACCGCCACCATTGCCCGCCCCGCTTGAGCCGTAATTACCACCGTACCCGCCAGCATGACCCATACCCTTGGCGGATAATTTACCGCCAGCTTCAATCTCAAAACTGCCTTGGCATTTAATCTCGAAATTTCCGCTAACCGCAATCGTGTGGCCAGCTTTAATCAAGACACTGCTAAAATTCTTCTCCGCCGACCAAGTCGTATTACCGGTACTAACAAATGCTCCGTCCGCGCCTGTTCCCAATTCAGGTGCAATCGGTCGCAGATATTTTCCACCTCCACTTGTGTCCAGCACGCCAAGATATTTGCCGATTATTGATCCCTTCAAATACGCATTGACCAAGTTTTGCGTCATGGTCAAATTATTGCCGTTAATACCCTGAATGCAAGCGGTCTCAAAATTATTCTCACAATCATAAACAATAACCGACTCGCCCACAGTAAAATTCGCACCCACTGCCACGCCGACAATCGATTGCCCGCTGTTCGCATCAGCGGTTGTGCGATTAAACAAATCCTCGACTAAGGTATTGTCGAGCATGTTCTCTTGTTTTATTCCGACTAATGAAAGAATCCCCATATTATGTGTAAAATTTAATATTAGACGCTCCGCCCCAAGTGATACTGCTCACCCATGAAGTGGAAACCGTCACCGTATTTCCGCTCCACCCGACAGCGGCGGCCAAAGTGTTTGAATTTGAATATAGACTGTAATTCCTCTCCTCGGCCGAAGTTGCTCCGTTTCTTGCCACGATAAATTGCGTGCGATTTTGATATGGCCACCCAGTATTCGCTCCGTAATAGACATCAACAATGGCGAAATTGGCATTGTCCGGGGCCGTATAACCGTGACTCACGCCGTAACCGCCCCCAGTGAATGCCTGCGAACTGCCACTGATAAACTCCCAATTCCGGCGATTATTAAGCGCCATGATACCGCTCGCCAAAGTTCTGATTGCACGCAGAATGGCGTTGATCTCAAAAGCAAAAAGCTTCTCTTGTTTTTTCTTATTTTCTAAACTCATAATTTTTAAATTTAGCGATATTTTTCTGTTTATCTTTCATGAAATATGCCGGCTTATTATCTCGATCAAAGACTTCTTTTTTATTATCAAATTCTGCCTCGACAATTTCATACTTAAAACTCAAACGACTGACAATCTCGTATGCCTCCAATTTATCTTCAACATTTATTTTCAATTTCAATATCATATGCTTGTAAATGTATATTTTTGACTGATAACCAAAACGGTATTGTTATCCTTAACCCAATTCAAGCCGGTCAAATGCGACCATAGCCGACCAGTGTTTGCTCCCACTCCGCCATCAATGGCATTGCCAAATTCAGTGAAGGTGCCGGCGCATTCCGTCTCGGTAAAAAATGCCGTTAGCAAGACAATGTTATTATTATCTGTTCCGCTGGCCATGTCATTGCGATAAACTTCGGTGATCAACCTCGTATCTGTCGCCCCAGCTAATCCGGCACCGGTACCCAACAATGCCTTATTTAAGTGGCCAGTGTAAGTCACATCGCCAACCAAGCGCTTAATCAAAGCATTAAAACCGCCATTGCAAATGACATTGAATCGTCGTTGTTCATTAACCAATTTTCCCAACACATAAAACTTCATCACATTGGGATATTTGGCGCGTATTTTTTCCACCAAGCAATTCCAAATCAGCTCGGCTTTTGATAATCCCGACTGATCGTAAAACTTGGCCGTAATATCGCCAATCACTCCCGCCTCTTCTTTTGTTTTTTTATAAATCATATTTTTTAACTTAATTCTGAAACATCAAGGCAAAATTCTCTTTGCGGATCACCATGCCCAATTGGCACATAGGGCGACAAGACAAACTCAGGTCTCGTATTTAATCCAAACGGATCTTTTTCAATTGACTCCTGAACATTTACAATCTGGTGATCGGTCATCTCGCTCGTCAAAGCGATTTGCTCCCTGACCTCAATCGTCTGATAATCAAGATAATATTTCTTTAGCACTGCATCCTCGTCGATGCTCACCTTTTTGCTTTCACCCACCAACAGGCTCTGCAAGAAGCTGATCATGCCCAAAGTTTTTAAAGTAGCCAGCTCCACCGACCATTCACCTCGATCGGCGGTAAACATTTTCAGGCTCACGCGCATAATCAAAAAACTTTCATCGATGCCTCTATTAGTCAACTTCACGCTGATTGTCTGACCGGAACTCAACCCGCTATCATAGGTTCGAAATGTCCCTTCTCTGATTGTATTGGCATAAGCCGTCAATTGAGCCTCACCGTATTGTTTGGCCTCTTCTGTCGTCTTGATGCTTTTGTCAATTTTCTTAAACTCAAATCGACCATACTTGCCCACACTCGCATTGTCCTCGACTTGTGCCATAATCGGTATCAAGTAATAGCCAGTAATATCGATTTTAGCGCCGTTAACTGGCGGATTAACGAATCTGATATACTTTTCGTTGTAACTCCACAGACAAGTAAAATCAGTGTCATTGTTCAAGAATTCCGTACCCACCGTCACCTCAACATTGTTCACCTTAACTATCGGTTTACTGGAATACTTATAATCGGTCGCAAAACTTTTCTGAATCCCATCGCCGTCATGCGTTTTGGTGCGTGTATTATCCGATGTAATCTCACCGCCCTCAATAATCACCACATTGCGCAACTGACTCAAATCATTTTCAATCTGTAAACTGTCCTTGATATAGTTGATGCTGGAATCATTGATATTAAACGGTGCCGGCTCGTCGTTCTTGGCGAAAAAATGAATATCCTTGTCATAGTCGATATACCAGCTGTAATTGAACAGCTCGCACAACTCCGATATACACTTGCTCGCGCTCATATTATTAAACGCCACCACATTGATACCCAAGTCGCAATTGACATGATTGCATGTGATACCGGTACCGCTGAAATAATTGTCGACTATGTAAATAATAATCTCCCCGACTGTCTTATTTTCAAATCGTTCAATCACCAAAATTCTGTCCAAATCTAAAGTGAGATCCTTAGCCTCGATTTCAAAGAATGTCACATCACCCTCGGCGTAATTGCCCACCCTGATAATCTTGCCGGCAAAAATCTTAATCACTCCGTCAAAGGCCTCGATTTCATCGCTGATTTCCGGCTTGTAGTTTTGACCTTCATAGACCTTGACTGTGAAATTGCACAAATTCGGCTGTTCATTAATATTGTCCTCAATCGTGAAACTTTCCCAATCAATCAGATTCGTCCTGTTGATATTATTGATTTTGATCGCAATATTCATACTAGCCCAGCAAATTACTTGCTTTTAATTTCTTAATCATCATGTCGCCGATTTTCTCCGCACTCTGCCTGTCTAAAAAAGTATTGCCGGTCATGTTTATAACCACACTCATTCCGCCTCCCAGCTTATTATTCGGGACAATACTCCCACCTGATCCCGGCACGAATAACTCGGGTCCCTGTTCGCCAACCAAATACGCCTGACCGCCAAACACTGAACCGCCCCCGGCTCTCGCCCCGCCAAAACCTAGAAAATTACTGACCGAACTCTTGGCATTGGCAACCACATTCAAACTCTTGATTTTGTTAATAAGATTATCAATCCCGTCCACTACTTTCGAAATAATCGTCGTCACCCCATCCCAACCTGACTTAAACACATTGATCCATTCGACCGCTTTCTGAATGGCAATGGTCAAACCCTGAATCAAGACAATCAAACCCACTTCAATCAACTTGGTAACGGCAATTAATGCGCCCAATAGAATCACGCCGATAATCTTGGCAAAAACTTCCATAAACGGCATCAGCGGTTGCAAGGCGTCCCACAGCCTCTTTAATTCCGGCAAGAGATTTTCCCTGAATACCGTCGCAATGTTATTCCATGAAGCTCTAAAAATATCCAACAGCCCCTTATTCTTTTGCACGATATCCATACCCTGTCCGATAACATCCGAAAGTTTCTTGTAAATATCAATCACTCCGCTAACCGTTGCTTTTAACAAATTAAACGCCGTCATCACGGCCGTGCCGATAATCTGCGCTGTTTCTTTCAGTTTCGGGTTGACTTCATTCTCATCCGTGTACGCCCAATCCCTGAATGACTTGATAGCGTTATAGACTTCACCAATTAACGGCTTCATGGCATCGTCGAGCAAGTCACCCAAGATAAGCTTCAGACTGACCATGCCGTCTTTAACAGAATTTGATAGTTTATACCAACTGCCCATCGATTCTTGATAGGCTCCCTGCATTCTGGTCGCTTCGCCCACCACGGCGTTATACATTGCCTGCGTTTTTTGGGCGTAGGTCATTTCACTCGTCTTGATATTCATCGCCTTGGCAAAGTCGCCGTAGACCTTGATCAAGTTTATTTCAATGCCGTAATTACTCATCAATTCTGGTCGCAGTTTCACAATAGACTGCATCATGTCCTTGATCGCCTCATTAGAATTCTTGTTCGAAGCGGCCGCTACATCTCTGCCTTTAGCAACCAACTCCAAGGCTTGCTTTTCACTCATATTGGTCATGATGGCAGTCTTGGTCAAATCAATCGCCGTCAACATGTCCTTGTTCTCTTCTCTTATACTTTTCACCAATCCATCAATCTGTTTTTTAGTCCATTGGTTATTCTCGCCCAGCTTGTAAATCACCGCTTTTGACTGATCCAATTGACCGGACAAACCGATACTCTCCCGCATCAAATCAGAAAACCCGCTGGCTACCCGCGTGACTATGCCCGCCAAAGCGTTATACGCCAAATTACCCACCGCCACCGCCTTGGCCATCATGCCGAAAGACTCACTCGACTGCTTAACATTGCTAGTCATTGAGTCCATGGCCTGCCCCACCTTTTTGATTTCACCTGAGGCGTTATCAACGGCTTTGAGTATAATTTGTAGCTCTTTATTTTCCATTCGCTTTATTTCTTACTTCCATAATGAAAGTTAATAATCCTTTGATAAAATTCACATCCTGACCTAAAAACTCCGCCTCAGTCCAGCCCATCTCATGACACAAGAAAAATTTGATCGTTTCCATATTCCAAATGCCATGTCGGACACACTGTTTGATCCTGTATACTAATTCGGAGTTGGCACTAAAAAATCTTTTAAAAATGAAAGGCTGTCTTGAATGAACTTGATGTCTTTGAATCCCAACAGTCCGACCGTGTTAATATCAATCGGCAATTTCTCGCCGTTGTCATTCTCCGCATCCCACTCAACGATAATGCGGGTCACCATCGCAATCATCTTGCGAAAATCCGACTTCTCCATCTCAATCGCTTCCAAATCTCTAGCTAATAGCCCGTCCATAATCTTCACTGTAATTCCGCTCTCTGGCAAGGCTAAATTTTTCACCACTCTTGAATCTCTTAATACTGTCATACTTTTAATAGTTAATTTCTAAATTAGTTAATACCGCCTCGATACTCTTGGCATCGGACGATGAATACAGGCTCTTGAATCCGACCGTCACTTTGACAATGTCGTTATTATCCCCGCCCTCGACCGGATCCTTGAACTTGATCTTGGCCAGATCGAAACGCAAGGACGGATGCGATGAGGTGCCGATTGTAGTCGAAGTATCCACAATCTCAATCCGCAAGGCTTTTTTGTCGCCGTTCAACGCCCAATTCTTGAGGGTCACATCTCGAAATAACACCTCCAATGTCCCCTCGACTGAAAAATCCTTATTCAGGTAATCTTTCGGCTCATGCGTTCCCAAACGCTTGTCCTCCTCGATATTCTTGGCAATATTCAGCTCTATTTTTCGAGCATCGACAATCTCAGCACTGTCTAAACCCGCCAAATTATCCGCCAATTTCACTGACACATCCTTGCCCATGAAATAATTCTCGGTTTCATAGCCCGGTATGCTGTCGGATATACTCCCTGCCTTGCCTTTGAGCTGTGCCTCGAATTTCACATACTCGTTGGCTTGGCTTTCGATTTTCAAACTCTCAATCACGCAATTCGAGTATGACTTCTGCTCATTGTCACCTCGTTTGACCTCCACCGTCAATGTCGGATGTTTAACGGACTGTAAGACTGAGAATTTGTGATCGTAAACATTCGAATCTCCCACCTTGGCAACACTATTCACTTGACCGATTGCTCCTAATAAGAACAAACCAAAACTCTTGTCAAAAACTTCGCCCTGAATCTGGCCGGCGGAATATTTCTTTTTAACAACCATCTCCTCGCTGTCCTCAATCACCCCAAAAGCCCGCTCACTGGCCACGACTTCAATCTTGTCGTTGTATTCCTCGTTCAAAGGCTTGAGCCAATACTTCGGCTCGGCTTTTACACCTCTGGCTATTTCTCGACCGATGCCGATATTATATCGGCGCTTTATAGTTTCACTCATATGTTTTTGATTAATTCTCTTAATTTATTATCAGCCTCTTTTTTACTCGAAGCCTTGATCGTGATGTTGTGCTCGGGATAATTGAATTCGATTGAAGTGTCCGATTTGCTCGGACGGATGCCCTTATCCTCGATTTGCGTGTTTTTTATTGCCATAAATTTTTTATGTTAACTGTTTTAATTTGGTGCAAACTACTTCCAACTGAAGTACGCGCATTAATAATTCCCTGTCCTCCCAGGCAAATGAACTGGTCACCGCCACATCGTCGCAAACTCCGCCCAAGGTGTCGTCACGGTCGAATTCATCATCAACAGTGTCACCAATTGCAATCAAAGTGTCTTCGCCCTCCTCCTGACCGCGCGCCTCTTCGTTTATTTCCTGAAATATCTGCACTTTGAATTTGTAAGTCTTTTTGATCGTCTTCGCACTTTCTCGCACTTTGGAATTTTCACTGCCCAAAATGACGGCGACGGGATACTTGGTAAAATGGCCTTTATTATACTTGAATACTTCCTCGATGCCATCGATATTGTATAACTTCATAAAAATGGCGTTTAAAATTTGCGTTCTCATATTCGTTTGATTATGTTTTCTAAAACTTGTGAAAAAATCTGTCTAGTTTCGCCCTCTGCCTTACTCACCGTCCGCTCCACGAAACGATTCGGCTTGGTGCCTTTTTTGGCAATCGACTTCTGAACCGCATAGGGATTTAGTCCTTTCTTGATCGCCCAAATTCGTAACGGGTCGCGCGGATTGTTGACCGGTACGAAATGCGGTCGACTGCCCTCATGAACATTGAATGCGTAATTCTTGTTCGGCGCAATCGTGACATTGTTCGGCATCAACCGCAGACTGATACTCTGTCGCAATTGATTGGTCACTCCAATCGGCACCTCCTGCTTTTCAATTCTCGTCACCAATTTGCCCGCTTTCTCCAGTCCTTTCTGTATCTCCTCATCGGCCACAAACGGAAATCGCCGAAAGACCTCTCTGATTTCGTTCAAATTTTCCAAATGAATCTCGAACATATCAATTATTCGGCTTATGAATTATCGCTTCCAATCTTGACAGGGCGCGAAATTCCAAGCGTTTCACATTCTTCACCACATAATCGACACCGTCGCAAACCAACTTGTCCGTCTCCTTAATATCGGCATTGAAATCGGCGTATAGCTTAAACATCTTGGCCGGATTACCCTCGCTCAATATCAAGTCCTCGGCTTTGATCGGCATTATCACCCCCTTAATATCGCCATAGTGTTGATATTCCTCCTTTCGTTTGGCCTGATCGCTTTCCAATCGATAAACAACTATTCTTTTTTCAAAAACAAATCTCATATATTATATTTGCGGTATCTGTTTAACACCTTCACCACTTCCGTATTTAAATACTCCTCCCAAGTTACACCCGCGTCACCCAAGTTCTCATTGCGAACCCCGTCACTCTTGCGCTTGTTCCAGAATTTACCGGTAATCTTCAAAATAATCAGTTTCAGGTCGCTGGGCACATCATCGGCAAATCCCGCCTTATACTTAACTCGATAATTCAACTCACCGTAGACGACATTTTGCAGTTTAACCAAGCCCTGATCGGCATAGACCGTAAACATCGAAGTATCCAGCACCACCCAATTATAATCAACATACTGTTCAACAATCACATCCTTAATGTTTAAGGTATTATCCAAAAACAACTCATCACTGTCACCGTCAAACATCTCTTCGCAATCTTTCTGCTCGAAACGATTCGAGCAAATCGATTCGCACCAGCCAATCGCACCGGTTAAAATCAATTCAATCACCTCATCATCGTCATCGTTATCGATACCGGCATAAGTTTTAAATTCATCTATTGTTACTATCATATTTTTTCTTAAAAATCTTATTCCAATCCCGAGTGCTCGGGACTGGCATAAAAACTTTAAGCCTTGGAACAGATTTTGCTTTCAATTAATTTTTCAGCTAAATCCGGTTCAATTCCCGCCATTTCACCTTTAATATATGGCGTATGACTCTTATTGAATATTACCCTCGTGAGTTTTCCCTTTTTTGTTTTTTCTTTATTTTCTTTTTTATCTGCCTTGTCGTTTTCGTCTTGATTGTCCTGCTCATCGTTGGACGCATTTTTTAATTCTTTGTCATTTGTCATAAAATTACGATTTAATTTTTATATAACTGTCCGTCCTCTTTTTCCCCATGCAAAAAAGAGGACGGACTAATTACCTATTTAACGCCGGTTATTTTCTTACCAGCATCCGGCATGGTGAATACACCATCAACGGCTTCAGCCACAACTATCTCGGTCTGCAATTTACTAATTACCTTATCTGTATCGATAAACATCTCCTCGCCATCCTTAATCCAATAATACCAAGGGTCAAAGAATATGATTTCCGTTTCATTCATACCCACGCCAAGATTAGCTGGGATATCAACGCATTCCATAACCGGACGATTGAAAATTGTCTGATCACGCACATCAAAAATCGGCATGTTGTTTTGATCAGTCAATGATCTGATTAATTTCATACCAGCACCGGAGGTCATAAAGATGGCATTTTGACGATATTGCTCAGGTAATTCGTAGTAAAGATTAACGATATCCTTGTACTTAAAAGTCGCTTCACCCTGCACAATCGCACCCAGACCCGCTCCTCTTACTCCAGTCGGCTTGCCAACACCATCCCCGGCCACAAACGCTGATTCTTCAGTGTCTCTCAGCTTTCTCGAACTAAGTTCACCGATAAAATTAACAATGTTGTATGCCGAAGTGTTTAACAACTTACGAGGCACAAGCACTCTGGCCGCTAAATAATAATCGGACAAACTTCGTTTTTCAATTGTCGGATCACTGGCGGTAATGGTAGCGTTATCATCCACCCAATAAGCGGTCACGCCCGTACCCTCGGCTGGCAACTGGAAATTACCACTTAGCTTAAAAACATTGGCTAGCTTACGCATTCGCGAAATTTTATCCTTCTTGGTGAGAATAAAATCTGCCAGTTCGGTCGGAATTGTGTATCCGAATGAAGCATTGTTTGTGCTGACCACTTTCTCCTCAATCCTGCCCATGCAAATATCCTTAACAAACTGCGCTGCTTTTTGAATTTTCTCATCATCGGTCTCAACTTTAATGTCTTTGACTCCATCCCTAGATTCTTTCAAAATTTCCGCTTTTAAATCACCAACTATTTCTTTAACGCCGTCGGCAATCAGGCTTTTTAAATCGTCCATCGTCACTTCCATGACTTGGGCTTGTTTTTCTTTTGGATCCATACTTTTATGTTTAATTCTTAATTATTCGAAGCAGATATTCCGCTCCTTTGTCTATTTGTTTAACTATCTGCCTAATGCGGAGTACTTTTTGATTATCCGCAAGAGAATCGACCTTTTTCCCTTCCCCGTTAAGGGCTTGTAAATATGAAATATATTTATTGCTCATTTTAATTACCTGCTTGACTCCGCCTCGATAAAATAACTTTACCGTCTTTGTCTCATTGTCCACTTCCACAAAATCAATCATCTTCTCTGCCCTCTTTTCACTCTTCACGCTTACCAACTCGGTGTCGGGATTAGCTCCGGCCAAGACCGGTGACCATTCGTAGAGTTTAACTTTCTTGATAATGCGATTGTCTTGTTCATCCCACTCATAATCCAAAATCTTGAAGCCGATACTGAACTCATCGATGATCCCGAATTTGATATCCGAATAGGCCTCCTTGCCTCTCTGCGTTTCCAGATTGAATTGACCCCTGATAAACAAACCTTTCTCATCCTCGTAAGCCTTCAAAGTCTTGGCAATCGGTTCATCCCAATTGTGCATCCAAACCCCCTTTGGCATTTTAGCTATAAGGCTCTCCATAAATGCTCCACGCCTGATAATATCACCAACTAAATCAACATTGTCGAATATCGATACATAGGCCTCAACCACTCCCATCAACTGACCGTCTTTCTCCTCGACGATCTTAATCTCCGCCTTAGCCTTGATCCTAATCATCGAATTTAAATCAAAATCTTTTTTACTAATCGCCTCTTTTATTTTCTCACTCATATTTTTTAATTTATTTTATAAAGGTGTAAAATCACACTTACAATTCGGATGCACTGGGATCTCCCCTGCAATATCTTTAACCGTCCATTCTTGTGTTGCCCGATCTTCACAGGCTGAACAGGCATCGGGCGATAACAACCACTCCACATCTGTAAACCCGTAATGTTCATAGGTTTGTCGATGAGCTTCAGCTACTCCTCTCGATGTTTCTGTACGAGCAATCAATTCCGCTCGATAATCAATAGCGAAATCAAACATAGCCTCAACTCGCTGTTTTAACTCTTGTAAGCTTTCACCATTAGACACCCCCTCATTCATAGCTTCTTCAAAGCCCGCTATTGTCGTTTCAGTAATAGTTATCCCAATTTCTTCGCTTACTCTATCAAGCCATGATTTAATAAAATCCATGTCCATAATCATGTCTCTGCCGATTAAGGCACTGGCTCCTGCCACACCGGTCATTACTGTCTCATACATCAAGGGTGTAATAATCTGGATCGTAGCTGTTACCTCATCAGTTTTGGTAATGCTTTTAAAATCAACTATTCCTTGCTCACTTTTCACAACTGAATCAATAAATCTCTGTTTTTGCTCTGTGAAAAAATCCGACATTTTGCACTTCCACAAACTCTCCAACTTAGCCTCGCTCGCCATACGGTCTTTGTAAAACTTTGTTTTTTGTTCGTCTGTTAATCTGTGGTTTTTAAAGACTCTCAATATTACCTTTTTATTCCCTACCAAATTTTCAACAATTTTCTTACTTACTTTCTCGGCCAGCCTATTCACTTTTAAATTTCTATTCAAGACTCTTTTCTTGACATACTCCTGCTTTTTTAAATTTACCCCATCCAATCTAATCGCTTTAATCTTGATAATTTCTTTCTTTTCTCCTCCAATTAACGGCATACTCGATAATGGCATATAGATATAGTCTCCTCCAGCTACCGGTTGCAGTCCCTCTGACATTCTAATCTCATTTGTCGTCAACCACTTATTCCATCCTTCAGTTTTTCTTTTCAAATCCATCTCTTCGTCTGCTCGAGCCAATGGCTCAAAATCAAGCCACAAATCCGAACCAAACATTGGCACCAAAAACTCGTTCAATTGTTCGATCAGTTCAGTGGCTAATGGTTCTAATGTCCATTTGTTAAACGCATATTCAGCCGCTATCGCACTTGCGCGATTTACATCCTCAAATACGCCCAGAATCGGCTTTGGCACGCCAAATATTGTTAATATCTCATCCCTGTTCATCTTGCGACTTTCAATAAAGTCCAAATCTTTTGGCGGTAAGGTTGCTGGCTTGAATTTCATACCTGCCTCCAAAACCTGTACATTATAGGAATTTTCAAATCCCTGATATTTCTGTTTAAATTCTTTCTTCAATCGGCTAATCATACCCTTGCTGGCATTGCCTTCCAATTCCAAAAAGCCGGATGGTCTTGCATCGTTTTTTAGTAAATTGCTATTTGATTGCATAATATAGTCATCATTCTCGGCCGTTTGTCTTACGGCTTCAATCACACCAATGCCCTTGTCGGGATTACGTGGGTTATAGTTTTTCAACCAAATCACTTCTTCCTTGGCAAATGTCTTTTTGTATGCACCAATCTCGTAAGTATAATTTATAATCTGCCCATTACCATCGCGAATAACTTTAAAATATTCTGGTCTCGCCAAATATATATTCGATGGATATTTGTCGCTGTCTTTATTCTTTGACAAAATCCATGGACTGGCACCAAGTAAATCACGATAGACAAAACTTAACTGTAAGAAATTGTATTTCGTCATTTCGGGATTGACTCGATATAGTAAATCTAATAGCTCATGTTCAATTACTTCCTCAACATCGCCATTACGTTTGAGTCGATACAACTTAAAATCAATCTGTGCTAAACCCATGCTTCGTCTGGCGACACAGGCATAAACCCAGGACTTATAGAAATCCAAAGCATCCGAGCGTGTAATAACACTCGACATCATGCCACTATTTACAAGGAATGAAAATGGCACGCCTTGGGTTACTGTTTTAAATAATTTATTCCAAAAACTCATATTATTTTGGCAAATCGCTTTTAACTTTTATTAAAATATCGTCAAAGGTAATCTTTTGACCGTCCTCGAAACGAACTTCAATCTCGGCGAAATACTTGCCCACCTCATCGAAGTTCCCTGCCTCTACCGTGTACTTCAATTCACCTTCGATTCCGTCAACGATAGTCATATCGCCCTCGAACTTAATCACGCTCGTCCCTTTCTTTTGCACCCGAAACTTCATCCCTGATGCACCGTTCAAATTAATCGCATTGCCGTTAAAATCTTTCAAATGAAAAACCAAATCGTACTTCTCATCTCCTTTGATTGTCTCAATGTTTATTCTCATGATCTTGATTTAATAAAAAACTCTCGTGCTCCCTGCGTGACTTCGTAGATTTTCTTTTTGGCACTGGAAAATAATTTGGCAAAAGTGTCGAGCTTAACGATTGTATATAATCCCTTGCTTATTACCAGCTGATAAAATCTAATTGGGATTACGGCAACCGTACCAAAACTTGCTACACTCATGCTTTTAAATCTCGTGGCGATTTGGCTCATACTCATAATGCCATTACCTAATACACTGATCGCCTGCTTGATAACCGGCTCGGTATAATACACCTTGAAAGCGAAATCATTGGCCGCATGAGGCGAAGTGCCGATATATGACATTTCATCCGGATACGGATTGCCTCCCGAATTCTTGCCCCAGGCCATATATGTCGCTCCCGGGCGTTGCAGATTGATATAATAAACTCTGCCGGGCGTTACCTCAAAAACATCATTCAGCCAAAACTCATTCCATCCTTCGTGTCCGAAATGAACATCCTGGCGATACAGTTCGGGTCCGGTCAAATTATCCTTAATGGCAATCGCCATATCCGCCACATTCGGCGAACCCTGCGCATACAAATCAATCTTGCAAATATTCTTCATGCCAACTGGAATCAAAATACCTTGATGCCAAGTAAGACCGGTAATCGTCGATGAATTGTTGACCGAAGTCTGGCTAATGCCTAAAATCGCTTCCATATCACTGAATTTCAAGAATTATCGTAAATTCCACCTTGTCCCCGCTATTTACCCCGATGCCTCCGAAATCGCCGTGGATGAGCAAATTTCCCGCCGTAATGGCCGTAAACAACCCCGCCTCGGTGATAGTCTTAGTCGCATTGGCCGTGTGCATACTGACCCACTGAATCTGATCCGACCTCGGCTGTGTCCTTGTCGCCAATATTCTCGCCTCGCTTGATTCGTTAAACAAGGTCGTGTTGTTTTTCGATATCGTTCCCGTGCCTGTTCCCCAACCCACATACTCACCCACTGCCAAAGCCTGATCGTCAATCTTATCAATAATCCAATCCTCACAAGAATTGGTCAACACCACTGCAAAATACAAAATCCGATTGATTAGCTTTTCAATTTTATTCTCAATTGTTAAAATCATATGTTTATCTTTTAATGAAATTATTTCTAAATCTTAAACCTCGTCTCAACATCTTCCGTTCCTCCCACTTACCGTTCCGATACACACGCGCATAAATATCGGCTCGTCTGGCCACCAACACTCTCATGCCTCCGCTGATCTTATTCAAGAACCGCAATAATGTTTTTAATATTTGTCTTTTAATCCACATCATAGGGTTATAATTCTCGGCACCGGCCGTTTAGCCAGTTCGAAATACATTCTAAACATCAAGGCATCGGCCACATCGGGCGACCGTCCAATATTTTCCTTGATCACATCTTTATCAACCAACGAAATCCGGGTGTCCTTGTCAACATTCTTCTGCTTCACTTGCTCCAACTCTTCAATTAACAAACGTTTAATCTCACTGTCTCTCGGCTCATCGATTCCCAACTGTCCGTCCTCTGCCAACTGTGCCATTTTGAAATAGCACTGGGTTTTTAGATTGGCGTAGTTAACAATCTTTGTTTTATCCAATCTAGCCTCATCTGGCTGTATCGCTTGCGAATTGTTAACGAAACCGACACAACCATCAATCTGATCTACTACACCCCCACCAACACCATCCTCGTCCAAAATAATATGTGAATGCCTGACCTGTTTTTTCTTGGCGTAGTTAATAATCCACTCCGCCGACTTGCTCGTACTTTTCTTAATGTCATAATCCAAAATTGTTATTTCCTTGACCTGTAACCCCTCCCAATAAATGACAATCATCTTGTCTCTGCCTTTTCTTGCCACATCGCCGGTGATATACTTCTCTCGACTCTTTACCGCCTTATTAGTAAACAAATCACAAATCGTGTCGTAATCAAACAAACAAGCCGGATCGTCGTCATAATTCCAATTACCCAATAGCAATCTCTCCCTCGTCGCCTTATCCTTGATACTTTTCAGATTGTTAATGTAATGCTTGGAAATGTAGGGATTATCAATCGCCAAGGCCTGAATAAACTTCTTCTCAACCTCCAATCTTTTCTCCTCCCATAATTTATAAAATTCCTGATACACCCACTGCTTGCTCGGATTGCAAGTCCCTAATATTTTCGGTATCAACCCGAATTCATCCAAACGATATCTGATTCTCGACTTTACAATGCTCCACGCCTTGAAAGTAATCTGATTCACTTCATCAATAAACGCTCCCGTAATTTCCAAACTGCCCAGACTGTCGAAATTCGGATCGGACGGATACAGGAATAAATCCTTGAGCAAAATCGTGCTCTTGTTCGTAAAGGTGATTAAACCCTCATGTGCATTGTATTTAAAGTCATCCTCGTTCCTGATATCCCACATCTTGCAAACATCGAAAAATGTCTGCAAGGTAGTCTCTTTCAAGCTCTTCAATTTTGAACGACCCAACAACCATCGACTCCCCGGATACTGCCCGCACATAATGATCAACCAAGCGCAACCCAACAAACTCTTGCCTCCACCAGCTCCTCCACCAAACAACAATTCATTTGTTAAATCATCCAGCAAATACTCCCAGGCCTCATTCTGTTTTTTGGTTTGTTCCCAGTTTATCTCCATTTGATTTATTGCCAACGGTTGAAATCTTCACTTTAAAAACCCTGTCGTCTTTATTTCCCAACTCAATACTTTCCGTCGATTTACCAATCTGCCGATCGAGATATTCTCTGATGGCCGCAATATTTCCCTTGACTCCTTCCCTAAAAAGAACGGTTAATAGAATCGACACTCGCGCTTGTTTTTTGCCGTTTACCGTTTCCGCTTCCAAACCATGTCCCTCAATCAAATCTTTCATCTGCCTGACTGCTTCCTTGTCCTCCTTGCGTGGTCTACCCGCTCCCAACCTCGTTCCACCCGACTTTTTCTCTGCCCTCGACTTCAATTTTGATTTCGTGATTTTATTCAAATAATCAAAATTAATTTTAGCCAATACATCTTTGGCGTCTTCATATATTACATCATTTTTCATTGTAGTAATCTCCATATTCTATTAGAACCGTGCTTTTCCCATCTTTCCTGTTTAG
>Ga0209749_1001168_pt1 | contig 25537 bp, 25 predicted proteins | sample EPASupsiteSAE347_FD_187267 | JGI IMG/M metagenome (GOLD analysis project Ga0209749, IMG submission 187267) | Bioremediated contaminated groundwater from EPA Superfund site, New Mexico - Sample SAE3-47 (SPAdes) (version 2) | ecosystem: Environmental > Aquatic > Deep subsurface > Groundwater >...
ATACCGATTTGTCGATAGTACTTGTGTCTCCTTACCATTCGTGCACACAACACGGTAAGGAGACGCTGTACCTTAGATCTTTCGGTTACTCTACTCTCCTTCCGAAAAATAGGAATTCTACAGAGCGATTTGCACTCAATTATCAACGTGCAATGGCTGAAAGCATAAAAAAAGATCCAACAAAAAGTGTAAAAGAAGTAGATGAGGAGGCAACGAAGAAAGCAGAGAAAGAAACGCAGGAACAAGTCGCAGCATTTATGAAGGATAAAATATTTTACCGGCAGGTTGCGGGATATCTCACTCTCATCGTATTACTTGTTGTTGTGGGCGGAGTTATATTGATTGGAATTGGAAAATCTCCATCAGATGGGATCATTGCAATTGGTTCGGGAGCTGTAGGTGCTTTGATTGGGATCTTTTCCACTCAAAAAAGTTAGGACATTTTTGAATCCTGAAAACTGTTTGAACAAACACTTTTTTAGGTAGGTTCATACTCATCTGATTTGATGGGCCAAATAATAGCCGGATAAACGTGGTTTTTCGATGGTCATTACAGATAGTCATTAACTATCCTGTAACCACAATCGAGAGCCAGATCAGGATATAGAGAGCTATCGAGACCGGCGGGATCAGCCGGAGGGACCAGAAGTGGACCCGGTCGACCCGGGCCATGTCCCCCGTTTCCGTGAACCTGAGGATCAGGACACCGGAGATGAGCACCATGACGAGCGTTGCGTACGTGACGATCATGAAGAGGTCGAGGAAGGTCGCATACATGACGTTCGGGACAGAATCGGCAATCCGCCAGTGGATGAGGACGGCGGCAAGGAACATCGAGGCGTTCAGCCCGAGCCGGGACGAGGTCTTCATCACAAGGGACGAGAGGGAGACGATGATGATGAGGAAGAGCGGCAGGAAGAACTTGAGGATGGTGGAGGTCTCGTCGCGCATGGCACCAAACGCGAAGACCGCGTGGGAATAGGGGACTTCACCGGCACTATACCTCTCGTTCGTGACCGTGAACTGCGTTCCGGTCAGGGTCCACCCCGGGACATCGGCTCCGGAATAGATCCCGCTGTCTGCATTATCGATGACAAGTGTCATCTCGCTCTCGTTCTCTAGTTTCGGTTCGAACTCGATGGGGAGGGTGTGCCGGTCGAAGGGATACCGGCTGAGATCGGGTTCGTTCGTAAGGACTGCATTGACCCGGTACATTTTTTCTTCGGGGGAGTCCCGGATGGTCGCGACCGACGTGATCATGCCGTTCATCAGCTCGAGATCGTTCAGCGAGACGTTTGTACCGGATTTGAGGGTTACGTAGAAATCCGCCTCAACGGTTCCTTCCGACACATCGATCCGGTTGAAGTCCAGGATATAGACACCGATCTGCACGGTCTCCGGGCCGGTTCCGTTTCCTGCGAGGACCGCTGCAGCTCCCGGAGGCACGATGGCGATCAGGGCGGCTGCGAGGATGACGAGCGCCATGTACCGGGCGATGCGACCGGGACCTTCCGGTGACCGGCCTCCTGCCCGTGCAGATCCCTGTACCGGGTTAGTGCGGCATGCCATGCTGCTCTTCTCCTCCTGTACATTAGGGGGACGGGGAGATTTATTAAGGAACGGGGAGATCGATCCGCAGCAGGGCTCACCTCCTGTTTCGGGCCGGAGGCGTATCCCTGTACCGGTTCCCGGGCGTGCGGGACTAATTATTTCCCTCCCGGCATGAAATGATCCTCCAGGGATATCCGGATGGTCCGAACGTTCCGGGGAGGAACCGGGCCCTGCCGGGACCTGCGGGAGGCGGATGGGATCTCTCCCGTGCCTTCCCTATGAGGTGAATACCATGGAATACGGAAAAATGCTTGATGACGCATTCTCGTATGCCCGGGAGGGCGTGCTCGGGAACGGATCGCGGTGGGTGAAACTGATAATCGGGGTTATCATTCTGACAATCCCGATGATGGGATATGTCATGCGGATCTACCGGGGGGCTGTACCGGCTCCGGAAGCCGACAACTGGGGAACCCTTTTCATTGACGGCCTGAAACTGATAGTTATCGGGTTATTGTACTCGATCCCGATCATCATCCTGGAGATTGCGATGTATTACAGCCAGATAGCGGCGGTGCTCTCCGGGAACCTGGCGGCGGCGGCCCCTGCAGCCCGGGACGGGCTCGGCCAGAACCCCGTCCTCCTTGCGCTCATGTTCATTGTCGAGATCATCATCGGGCTCCTCCTTCCGGTCGCCATGATCCGGTTTGCAAGGATGAACCGCTTCCGTGAGGCGTTCAATTTCGGGGCGGTGATCGGGTATATCGGGAAGATCGGCTGGCTCCGGTACATCCTGGCACTTATCATCGTCGCGCTGGTTATCGGTATCCCGGTGTTCCTCGTATTCTTCGCAATTATCATTGCGGGAATCGCCCTTGGGTTTGCGGGAGGAGCGTTCATCCTGGTTCTCCTCCTGATGCTTATCGTTGCGCCGCCCATCGAGGTCTTCCAGGCCAGGTACATGACCCGGGTGTATGACAGCGCTGCCCCGGTCGAACCGGTACCTGCGGAACCTGTCGCTGCGGTATAAGATCCGGAAGACCGGATCCGATCCTTTTTTCCGGCAGGGAGCCGGGCATTTTCCGGGAGTGGTACACCCAGCGTCGGGCTTGCCCCGATGCAGTGGAAACCCCGGTTTTTCTCCTGAACAGGATCGTATCTCCGGACCCCCCAAACGGAGGCCGTATCGGGCCCGGATTGCTCTTTCCTGCCGGGAAGCCCCTGCCCGGGAGCTGAATTATTTTCCGGGCTGAAAATCCGGCAATTTATAGTGGGATTCAGGGCAATCCAGTGGTTTACCGTGGGATTTCCAGCTGTAAATTCGAGGCCCCTTCCCGGGCACCTGTTCTGGGATCGACCCCTGGTATGCCGGATCGCAGGAAAGGGCCCTGGCGGGGCTGTAATGAAGAGGGGGGTATTTGGGGTTATTTTGGGAAACGGGGGCAGTATGAGGGTGGATTTGGGGGATGCGTTGCAATGGAAGGGGTTGTGCGATATATCAGCCGATCCTGGGAGGCTGGATATCTCCGGGATCTGTAGATGGATTGGCCATACCACGTTTATTCTATAACAACTAACGGAACTGCACAGGCATCAGGCCGGTGCTACAAAAAGAAAAGACCGGGTTCACCTCAGGTCGAATTGCGGTTGAACACGGCCCCGCTGCCCGTAGGCAAGAGTCAATCTGACCCCTGATCTCATGAAGGTTTGGATCGGGTATATGGGTAAAGCGAATGAACAGGAACATACTTATCGGGATACTGATCCTCGCGGTACTGGTAAGCCTTTGTACAATCGTCACCCCGTCAATGAAACCAAACGAGACAATGAAACAAAACGAGAGTCCGGAGATGAATGAAAAAGAATTCCCGCACATTCCGGAGAAACTGGTTATTGCATCGTTTGGTCTGGATCAGGACAACCCGGATCTGCATGTGTTACAGAATAATCCAGACCTTCTCAATACCCTCATCAATGCATCTGAAGCGGATATTGCCGCCTATTACTACCCGAACGGACCGGTTACCGGTTTTGGGAAGGATATGCATGGTTCAGTCGTTGTTGTGATTGAAAATCCCCTGGAGGTAAATCAGACCGTTATTAAAGAAATATATGGCCGTATTTCTGCCCGGGGAAAAACCTATAATATCGACAGTGTTCCCTGTACGTTTATCCTGATGGGAATTTTGAAGAAGGACATTGCCCAAGATACACCGTGAACAATAGTAAACCGGAGATTTCCGGAATAAATACGGGGAGAATCGGTCGGTTAACCGGGATGTGAAGTGGAATGGCATCTTGTACCAGATTGTCATCGGTCAGGAGTAACCTAACGTGGAGATCAGGAAACTGATAATAAAATCGGGTATTCCCGCTGTGATTATCTCTGTAATAATTATCTGCAGTATTCTCTCCGGGGGCTGCACGGGAAAGGATTACGTACCGGATGGCGATATCCGGATTGTTAAACTGGACAGCAGCGGTCATGAGGAGTGGAATACCACAATCGACACCGGGAATGACGATCGGGGAACAACCCTCCTTCAGACTCCTGACGGGGGATACGTTATTCTCGGTGAGAATAATCCCGTCCTGTCAGGAGAGCGAATCCCCTGCATGATACGGCTCAGCGAAACCGGAGCCGTTCTCTGGAACAGAAGTTTCCCGGGCGATCCGGCCATTCCCCTGCTCCGGACCCCGGAGGGAGGATTCGTCGCGGCAGGGACGGACCGGATATTCCGGCTGAATGAAACCGGGGAGATCGTCCGGGAGACCCCGCTCGCGAATTCCCTCTTTGAGCATCCCCGCGAGCTCAGCATTTCCTGGATTACCCTCGCAGACGATGGCATGCTTTCTGCTCTGGGCAATCTGCCTGGTTCGGACCCGGAATTCCTGATCGTACAACTGGACGGAAACGGGAGCGTCGAAGGGAAGAAAACATACGATCTCATGAAAAACCAGAGCGCATTTTCGTTCATCGCGACCCGTGACGGGGGGTATGCAGTTGCCGGTTACGCAACCGATACCCTGACCGAAAAGGGAACAATCGTGAGGGTGAATGTCACCGGCTGGGTGAAAAAGATCGATCGGAACGGGACCCTTACCTGGGAGAGGAATCCTGAAGGCACCGGGAATTATCAGAGTGTCAGGATCACCCGGCTTTCTGCCCTCCGGGAAAACCCGGACGGCACTATCGGGCTTCTCTACACGGTTGTCCGGTTTGGGCCGGACGGCCCCGGAACCCGGAATACCATGGATGTATCGTTTGATGCTGCCGGTACACGGGTATCGGAAAAAACCCTGAATGCCAGCGATCCGGTTACGTGGGCTCCCGGAGGCGGTTACGTATTTGCAGCGTTTCCCACAGACCAGGAGAACGTATATTCCGATCTGAGTTATGGCGGTCAGAACCTGCACGTTATCAGACTTGATCCGGAAGGGTTGGTTACCCGGGATACGGAATTCCGGGTGATCAGGGGAACTGCCGCATCAGTCATCGGGACGCAGGATAACGGGTATGCAGTACTTGTGACAGAAGAGAAGGAGTATTCCTGAGAGAAAGGATCCGGACCTTGGATCTGTAGATGGATTGGCCATAACTCGTTTATTATACCGCGACCAATGGGAACAAACTGAGCGACTGCTCTAACCTGCCCAAAGGAACCGGAGGATCGATGTCGGCCCGGAATACGGTCACTGCAATTCAGGTATTTTTATTGTTCGTGATGCCTGCTGTACTTATCCTTCCAGCCCATGGTTCCCTTCCGTCCATGACCACGGTGGCGGTTCCGGCCTGGTCGGACAACCTCGGTAACTCCAGTAATGTGATGGCAGCCTGTTCCGAAGATTGCAGTTTCATCGCTGCGGGTACCTGGAGCAGCAACCTTGTCAGGATGTACGACCGTACCGGGAAGATTCTCTGGACGTACCGGGCAGAAAAGCTGTACGTGATGGATGTCGCGATTGCCGGGGACGGGGAAACGGTAGCGGCCGGTTTCTACAATGCCATCGAACCGGATCTGTATGGCGGCGGGGAGATCGTCTGTTTCGACCGGAGCGGAAACATCCTCTGGAGATACGGGACAAATGCGACGGTCCACCGGCTCGCAGTATCTGATGACGGGAGCCGGATTTTTGCCTCCGGGAATTCAGACGTCTGTTTCTTTGACCGGAACGGAACCCTGCTTAACCGGACCGCGACCGGGGGAGCGATCTGGGCGGTTGCATTATCCGGGGACGGAACGCTCGGGGTCGCGGGAGCCGGCTATCCCAAATCCGGATTCTACGCGATGCACCCGGACGGGACTCCCGTGATGAAATATCCCGGCGGTCCCCGGATCGGCGGTGTCGCGATCTCCCGGGACGGTTCGGCGATTGCTGCCGCGGATTCCCGGACGCTGGATTTCTTTTCCGGCAATGGAACATTCCTCTGGAACTTCACGAAGCCTGCAGGGTATACCGGGGTAGCAGTTTCCTCAGATGGCGAATACCTGGCGGCCTCTTCCCAGTATTATCTCCGGTATCTCAACCGTATTGGCGATCTTCTCTGGACGTACCAGGATCCGGGATATGTCCGGGATGTGGCAATAACCGGATCCGGCGATACGGTTTTTGCCGCCGGGGACAGCGGGATTTTCCTGTTCGACCGGACGGGGCGTGCCCTCTGGAGCAATAACCGGTCTGCCGGATCGGTTTCGGCTGCACGGACCGGAGACTATTTTGCAGCGGGGACATCTTCGGAGATCCTGCTCTTCAACCGCGACGGTTCGGCGACACTGCCTCCCGGGCCGGTCGATACACAGGGGAGCTCGGCAGCTCCGGAAACCCCGGAGACCCCCGCAGCATCGCTATCCGGTGCCGGCAGCCTGTGTGGGCTGGTGTGCGCCTTTGGGATCGTCCTGCTCCGGAGAAAGTGGAGATGAAGGAGTCTATGAAACCGGAGGGAGATCTTCCCAAAGGCAGGGGGGTATTAATCACGATGCATCCCGGGATGGTCCGGTCAGGGCGGGTTTTGCCCGGGGAGGTACCTGGTCTATGATCCGGAAGCGGGCGATTATTATTATCGGGGTTGTCGCGGCAGCTGCGATAGTTGCCCTTTTCATTTCATTTTCCTCTTCGCCACTCCCACCGGACGGTTCGCATGATTCGTGGAATCAAAACAGCAGTATCCCCTGTTCGTTCGGCGATGATCCCATTGTCCTGGAGGATAACGGTACGGGCAGTTACGGGGAGATGTACCTGCGATTGCAGAACGTGACCGATGATGCTGAACAGGATCTTGAGAGGTACTATTACCCAAATGGTCCCGTTTTGGGTCACGGGTACGATAAGAAGGGAATGGTTGTACTGATTTACGAGGACCGGGAGGTAAATGAGACAGTCCTTCAGGATGTTTATTCCGTAATCGAGCGACATGGCGAACAGAACGGAATAAAGAGGATCTTCACCCGATTTCTCCCGATAGGTCTGATGAAACTGGATTCTTCTCCAAACCAATCATCTCCGGGCTCGTACAAACTTGATGCGTGGTGCGAGATTCAGGAATTCAACATGACCATCGTGCATGACGGGAAGAGGACCGCCGTCCATGTTACCGACGAAGACCTGGAGCCCTATCCCGAATTCGGGATCTATCTGCACGATGTGAATGACGATCCCACCGCCTGGCATTTTGGCACACGGCTTGTTACAGATATTGACTGCAACGGGAGCAGGGCGCTGCAGTTTCTGACGCTGTACCGGAAATACGAAGAAACTCCGTTCCAGCCGGTGCTGGAATATAACGGCCGTTATTATTCTATGGGAGTCGATTACCGGGATGCCCATTCGACGGCAAGACCGACACCTTCTGTCCCGGCATCAACCCAGACAACCTCTCCGATTGCAACAGGAACCATTTCCACGCAGGACCCCGGCTCCCGGTGCAATATCACGGCTGCTGATTCCCGGATCCCGGTTCCAGCCAATATTTCCGTTGCGATCCGGGACTCAATGTCCGGAATCCGGTATTCCCTGAACGAGAGCGAATCCGGCAGGACCATCGTGCTCGGGAAGGGAGACATTATTGAGCTTAATCTCCGATGGATCCCGGGGCTTGGCTTTCACTGGGTCATCCCGGTCTCCGGGTGCGGGATCGAGCTCGTGAATGCCGGCACCTATTCTGACGGTGGTGATTTCTGGAATGTCACCGGCCATTACCGGGTACGGTACTGGGCGGTCAGCCCCGGGACATCGGTTATCGATGGGAAATTTATCCTTGTTCATGACGAGGAGGGGGTTCCCGGGTTCAATCTTACCGTGATCGTGGAGTAGCCATGGATATAGCGATTCTCCTGGAGCCTGACAGATACATATATGGGATTTTACCTGCTGTTCTTTCTCCCACTCATCGGACTTTGCCATATCGGGGCAGCACTTGTGGAGAGATCATTGTCATACCGAATGGATATGCCGGGCCAGGGCCGTTGACCTGAAAGGAGGCATAACCTGAAGCCTACCGATATGTATCCCCCGCCCGTTCAATGCCTGCAAAAGATGAAGAACGCTGATTGGGTATCCCTGCAAAGGAGTGATAAGAGATGAAATTCAGGAATCCTCGTGTAATTCTGATAATCTGCCTGTTAATGGCTTGTCTGGTACTGGTAGCAAATGCAGCCACCGGTGAACAAACCGTGGTTGTACTGCAACCCGCCGATATACAGCAACCGCCGGTTCTGGTTTTCGATAATCTGTCCGAACTGAAAAATATCGAGGTTAAGCAGGATTACCGCACCCGGTATTCAGGAATGAAAGATTTTTCGGGGATGAAAAATTTCGATATTATCGGCCTCAATGCAACAATATTAAAACAACAACTCGCATCCGGAGAAAAAATTCCCATTCATCTTGATGGAATTCCCTATGTAATTATACCCAATTCTTCCAATATGCAGGGGGATTTGCAATTTTTCGGCCAACTTGAAAATTCATCGGGGCAGGTGGAAAAAAATTTTATTGTTGAACTGTATATCCGTGAACCCAGAATTAAAGGAAAGATCTTTGATCCCGTTGCAGACACTTACTATTTCATAGATCCGCTCTTCACCAATCAATCCGGGAAGGTATTTTACTGGGTCTATTCGTCAAAACCGGGATTACACGGGGATTTCCAGGTTCCTGAAGATGGTATTTTTTTCATAAATGGCGAGGGGAAAACCGCTTCTGAATTAACACCGGAAGAAGTCGAAGTGATCCTCAGATCGCAGCAGGCGAGGGCCGAAAATGAATCCCCCGTTCATGCATCTCCAACGACAGCACAGCCTGCGCCGCTTCCGGTGACAATCGCGGTTACCTCGCTCGGGATATGCGCCGGTGCGGCACGGTGCATCCGGAAAAACTGATGCGGATACCCGGTTCCATGGTATCTCCGGGAAAGAAGAGAAACCGTTAGTATCCGATATGTCAAATGAAGGACTGGAATGGTACTGGATCCTGCCAAAATCCGAATGGTTGTGTGTTAGCATGGAAAAACTGGTTTTCGGGATTGGAACGCTGACGTTGTATCTACTCATAATTCTCGTCATCGGATTTGTCACGTATCTCATCTGGAAAAAATTTTTTAAAAAATCCAATGGCTCAAATTAGAATTCCGGGCTCTGCCGAGATCCTGTTTTCCGGAAGAGAACAGAGTAAGCGAAAGATCTAAACTATGTATCCATCGGAATATTCCAAAATGGCGTCGAGGAAAATGTCAGGTGGTACGCCCGGCGAGGTACTGCCCTGACCGCGTGGGATTGTCCCTGTGCAGTGGCGACAGGATATCGGGGCAAACGGTTTCGGGAATCATCCTCTTCAGAAGGTAATGATCCGGTGCATACTCAGGCGCTTCACCGGCCCCGGGATTCCCCGGAATACCGGCAGAATGAATACATTTTTTACTCAATTGAATACATTATGTATACATGCTGGAAGCGCTCATCCCTTCACGGACGCGGGTGAAACTCCTCACGCTCTTTCTCCTGAACCCGGGACGCGAATATTATATACGGGAAATCGAACGGACTACCGGAGAAAACATCAACGCAATCCGGCGGGAGCTTGCGAATCTCGAATCGTTCGGGCTTATTTCCGGGCAGAGGCGGGGGAACCAGCAGTACTTCTCGGCAGAGACCGGCCATTTCCTGTACCCCGAACTCCAGCGGATCATCCTGAAGACAGAAGGGATTGCAGGAGAGATCCGGGCTTCCCTTTCCGGGGAAGCGGTTACGTGCATGTTTATCTTTGGATCGTTTGCGAAGGGATCTGCCGGAGCCGGGAGCGATATCGATCTCTTTATCGTAGGGGATGTTTCCGAGGACCGGCTGATCCCGGTCATCCACACGTGCGAAGAGACGCTCGGCCGCGAGATCAATTATACCCTTATGAGCCGGGAGGAATTTACCCTCCGGAAAAAGAATTCCGATCCTTTCGTAACGAACATAATGCGGGAAGAGAAGATCTACCTGGCCGGAACCTGCGATGATTGAAGATCTGGAACGGGAGGGTCTCATACGGCGGCTGCCCCTGGATGAGAAGAAAGTGGAGGACTCCCTCGCCCATGCCCGGCGCGACATGGGTACCGCCCGGGCAATCCTGAAGACCGATCCGGACTGGGCCTATACGATTGCGTATAATGCCATTCTCCAGGCAGGGCGCGGACTCATGTTTTCGAGAGGATACCGGCCGGACGGTGCCCACCAGCATATCGCGGTCGTGAAATTCGCAGCACTGTTCCTTGAGGAGCGCGACTCCGTCATCTTTGACCGGATGCGCCGGAAGCGGAACAGTTCCGTATATGACACCGCAGGTTCGGTCTCGGAAACCGAGGCAGATTCTGCGATGCGGCATGCGGAGGACCTCGTCAGCCGGATTGAAGAACTGATCCGGAAGGGATAGCCTTGGATAAGTTGCAGGGATGATGCGGGATTTTTTGCGGGACGCCCGGCATGGCTCCGCCCCGGCCAGCGTCGGGCTTGCCCCGATGCAGTGGAAACCGGGAAATTTTTCCTGAATGTGATCCCTGGTCCGGATTGGCTGGATTGAGCCATGCTTACCATATCCAGAGACGGTTTTTGTTGGGCAACTGAATTTCTGCTGTCAACTGCAATCAAATGATAAAGTTTATCTCTCAAATGAAATATTAAGCATATTATTAAAATTGGTTGTGCCATGACCGATATTGTGAATGCGACCGTAATGCCTCCATTCCTCCAGGCACTCGAAACAGTCGGGATCTCCTGGGTTCTGGGGATTATTTTCCTTCTGATTCTGATTATTGCGCTATTCATTGCGCTTCCCCTCTGGTATGATTCGAAAAGAGCGTACGACCTCAATGAGGCTCTCCTGAAAAAAATGGAGGATATCGATAAGTTCTCCCTGTCAGATGATGGAAAAAAAGAGATCCTCGCGAATCTGATTACCACGATATCTGAACCGCGAGGGGTAGTGGGAACAACACGAAGGACAATGGCTCTCACCGTTCTCCTGGTATTGGGGATCTCGTTTATCCTTATGCTCTTCTTTTCTACGGATACCCAGGTTACGGGCAACATCATGAGTATGCTGGGAGCGACCCTGGCAGCTGTTGTGGGCTTCTACTTTGGCGGAACCCAGGCACGCGATTTGGTAAACCAGGTTTCTTCCACGGCAAATACCGCCCCGGCAAAGGAAACCAAGGCAGCAGCATCGTTGGCAGCCCTGGCGATAACGAGTGTGACTCCGGGTACCGGGTATCCCGGTGTGAAGATTCTCACGGATATATTCGGTTCAGGGTTTAAGAGCGGGGCTGAAGTGATCCTGAAAAAAGAAAGTGAAGTTATCAATGGCACCAAAGTCACGGTGATCAACCAGAACCAGATCCAGTGTGCATTCCAGCTCTCCAGTAACCCGGGGAAGTGGGATCTCATTATCACAAATACGGGCGGGGAATCGGTCACAAGGGTACAGGCGTTTGAGATCCTCAAACCTGTCGAGGATATGGTGAAGCTCTGGGACAAAGATAACCCGAACATGCTCCTGGGATGGTATTATCCCAAGGAAAACCGTTTTGAACCGAAGAGCAGGCAGATCCTTTCGCAGATCTGGATGAGTACCTGGTACCAGGAACTCAAACTTCCCGATCCGCCTCGTATCGTCAAAGAGAAACTTTCCGATGCGGTCTATGCAAGAGACAAGAGGGATGCCTATCTTGCCCAGTATGACGAGCAGAAGAAGAATCTTGCAGATCATGATCCCATCAAGGCGGCAAAAGCAACGGACATAATCATGACGTTAAACCAGATGCAGCTGGTTCTTGATATGGCAACAGATTTCAATCTCACGGATGCCATGAAAACAAAGATCCGGGAGAAGATGCAGCAGATCAAAGCCTGACAAGTACGGGATAATCCCCTTTTTTCGGAATGAATTGCGATCCTCCCGGAAGGGTGCAAAGGCGTAAAGGTGTGTCCGGCTCCCTGCAGGAAAGAGGCGTGCGAACAATGGCACGATGGCGAACCCTGGTGCCGGAACCTCATCCGGACCGGGAAGGAGGGGTCGGGGGTCGGTCCGGAAGTGCTACGCCCGGCGGGGCTCCGCCCCGGCCAGCTTCGGGCTTATCCCAGGGGCTTCGGCTCATACATGGGAAAAACGGTTTCCGGAATCATCCTCTTTTGAAGGCAAAGATCCGGTGCAGGATCCGGGTGCTCTCTTCCCTGAGGACTGTGGAAATCTCCCCGATCTCTCCTTCAACGAGGCCCTTCTCCACGGTTGCAATCTTGTCGAATTTTATTACCGAGGGAACTTTGAGGCCGGTCCCCGGATATTCCGGATGATCTGCAGGGATGACGAGATCCGAATCCTCCGGAACCGTGGGAACCTTCGATGAAATAAATGCCAGAACGACGTCTGCACGGCTTTCGTGGATGACAAGCGCAGGGCGAAGTTTTGATCCGCTCAGGTCGGTGAACGGGAACCTGACGAGGACAACCTTTCCTTTCATTGATACCGGACTTTGATATCGCGGACAGAATAGAGGTCCGGTTCGTCATCCAGGAAGTCCCGAAGGGAGTACTCGGATATTTTCGAGAGTGCATCCCTGCCTTTTTCCGGAGCTTTACCGGCTGGTTTTTTCAGGGTTTTCCCACCGGTGTCCCGGGGCTCTGCCTGGACCGTCATGATAATAATTCCAGCTCCGGGACTACTTATTGGTTGTGAACCGGGATATACGTGAGTGGCTCCTATCATCAGCGTGGCTCCGCCCCGGATTTACCGGATAAAACCTGTTGCGGAACTTACCTGGATTCACCGCAGAGTTCATGAGACACGAACACCCATACAAGATTACCTATGAGTGCCAGAGCAAAAATTCCGGATCTCCCGAAAACCGGAATTCCGGCCGCCCGGGATAATTCCGGTTTCCTTCCGGAAGAAAAAGGGGAGACAGAATCTCCGGTTCAGCGGATGCGGGGGAAAATTCTGCTTAAAAACCCTGATCTCACCGGCCGTATCATTTTCGACCCGACCCTGGAGCAGGCATAGATGCCAGGGTCACGGGAAGGCGACACGCCGGTTTTTATCGATGCCAACATTTTCCTCTCCATTATTTTTGAAGACTCAGGAAGGGCAGAGTCATCTGTCCGGTTTCTAAACGGTGTGCATAACGGGACTATCCCGGGAGCAACATCAGTTCTCGTTCTCAATGAGGTGCTGCACCGGATTCTTATTGCATCGGCGGTGAATGATACCGGGGTTCCGGTTGATGAGGCAGTCAGATTTCTGAAGTCGCACCCTGCCTATCTCAGGGGAGCTGAGACTGCGAGGGAGTTAATCGATGATATCAGGAATATCCGGAACCTGAAAATCCTGGGAATTTCCGAAAAGACATTTGTCCGATCCCTGGCAGTCATAAAGGAGCACGGGCTCCTGAGCAACGACGCACTGCATGTCGCGTGCATGGAGGAGCATGCATATTCCACTATCGCGACGTTTGACCACGACTTTGAACGGGTTTCGGGTATTTCGGTCTGGCAACCGGGACTATAAGCGGATTCTGTAAGGGATACCGAAAGATCCGGTTATTCTGACGGGGAGCGGCCCGTAATCCTTTCGGGTTTTATTCCTACAGTTCTTCAATATCCCGGTCTGCAATGTCGAGAACGGACTGTTCCGGGACCGGTATTTTTGTCCGGCCAGACTTCCTGGTGAGCCTGAGCAGTACTTCTTCCTGTCCGTGTGCAAGAGGTCTGTCCGGAACTATCGTACGCCCGTTCACTCTTTTTCCTTCGACAGTTACCGGTATAGCTGTACCTTCGTACGGGTATACTTACCCTGCATGATATATGTTCTTCTCTCTTGGGGCAGGTTCCCCCTGTACCTGCCCGGGATGATGGCATCGAGGCTGTAGTAGTCAAGGTTCCGGGCAACGTTCCCTCCCCTTCGGCCTGAACTGTCCGGAATTTCCGAATGGTTGCCTCGTGGGGGAGCTCTCCGGTATCGTAGATGTTTATGACGTGTTCGTTGATGGTCGGGACGCTCAACAGGGCTCCGCCCCGGCTGCGTGTGATTCTCCCGGTGCAGTAGAAACCCCGGTATTTCCCCTGAACTGGATTGTATCTCCGGACCCCCCAGACGGAGGCCGTATCGGGCCCGGATTGCCCTTTTCTGCCGGGAAGCCCCTGCCCGGGAGCTGAATTATTTTCCGGGCCGAAAATCCGGCGATTTATAGCTGGATTCAGGGCAATCCGGTGGGTTAACGGGGGATTTCCAGCTGTAAATTCAAGGCCCCTTCCCGGGCACCTGTTTTTGGATTGACCTCCAGTATGCCGGATCGCCGGAATGGGCCCTGGCGGGGCTGTAATGAAGAGGGGGGTATCTGGGCCCGGATTGGGGAATGGGGGGTGGGATGGAGGTGGATTTGGGAGGGGGGGTTCATTGCAATGGACGAGGTTGTCCGGAATATCTCCGGGATCTGTAGATGAATGGGACATAACACGTTTATTATATTGCGATTCATTGAACTGCGTAGGCATCGGATCGATGCTACAAAAGAAAGGTCCGGGTTCACCTCAGGTCGAATTGCGGTTGAACCCGGTCCCGCTGCCCGCAGGCAAGAGTCAATCTGCTTCTTGATCTCATGAAGTTTTGGTTCGGGCCTCCGGGTATAGCGAAAGAAGGAGGAACGAAACCATGAAAACAAGTAAATTCAGCGTCATCCTGGTGGCATTGCTGCTGGTCGGGTTGGCGATGGTACCGATGGTGAGCGCTACGATTGCAGAGATAGATCTGGGTAACGATCCTGAAATAAATGCGATCTTAAATAATGCGTCGGCATTAGAAACCTTGCCTTGGAATCTGCAGAATGCGTCCACCGATACCGACAAAGAAAATGAAGCGATATATATGAACAATTATGTCAGTCCTTCCAGACAGATTATCGATCTGATGAAGAAAAAGGGCTGTTCAGATACGCAAATCACAAACTTCCTAACGGAACAGGGATACGGATGGGATCCAAAAACAGGCGCCAGCTGGAAAGGAAAGGCGCCTACTCCCGAAGAGCAGAAGATAATTGATCAGATCCGTGGTCCCGGGTATTCTCCATTTTCACGATCTGTTCAGACAAATACGTCATCAGTGAAATCCATTACTTCTTTGCGAGGTGCCGGGGCCACAATGAATCTTGTTGATCAAGATACCTATTTCGGAATAAATCTGTATATGAGTCCTGGAGAGATGGTGATCACCCCTTCCGGAACGTACGAGCATGTTGTCACGACACATGTAGGAAAAAAGACTCCTTCAGGAGGCGAGGATTGGACTGAGGCGGGGGTTGCACGGTCAGTCAATGATCCGACACGCAGTTATTTCACCTATGACAATGATGAAGGGGGATGGCAATTCCATGGTGCTGCCGATGCCACCTTGTTTAAAAACTATAAAATATACGTCTCCGATACGCATGAATCCGCTGGTTATGTATATAATATCTGGATCGACAGTTCATGGGTCCGAAGCGGGCATCTTTACTACCGTCAGACGAAATATAATTGTGCGAATGAAATCTGGGCAGATGGCAGCAATCCATTCTCTTCCGACGGGACCAGCAGTTACTTCCAGAATGCGTACATTTACAAGAGCACCGGGACTCAATGGTGGGGCGACTATACGGCAACATCAACCTTCTTCAGCCCGGATAACCCGCCCTATGAAAGCCATTATATGAGCGGAAATTCCTACAAGTTCATTACGTGGGTATAGGAATGGGTCCGAAGCATAATTTCTCCTTTTTTTTGGTCGCCCTGTTTTTCCTGATTTTGTTAACTGGCTGCATTCAGTATCAGGAAAGAGTGGATCAGAGTGCGTCGTATAATAAGACATCGGCAGCGATTGACATTGCGCTCAGGAATGAATCGGTGCAATCCTACCTTGCCGCTAACTGGAGCATCATGGATGTCAGCCCCAATGCACAAGTAACTCTGGTACAGGATGGGGGATCTGCGACTCTGAATACTACTGATGTAAAAGTCGAGACAGATTCGGCATTAGTACATGTTTATGTTGATTTGCCAAATAAAACGGTCGTTTATTTGTGGATCCAGCCCAAACGAACCCCTATGCCATGATTTCCAAATCCCGGGAAGTTCCTGTTTTGAATACCGTTGTTTGCATGAGTTGTCCCGATTGTCGGCTCTGGGGATACTCACGTATATCATGGATTGTCTGCGTATTTTTCATTTAGCAGTCCTCCAAGTTTTAGGTTCTCACGAACTGGGAATAGGTTTTCCTGCAGGAAAGGATTACGGAGCCTGTGCGTTCTCCATCCCGGTCTGACCCGGAGAACTCACAGAGGATGTTACGCTCAATGGGGCTCCGCCCCAGCCGCGTGGGCTTGGCCCAAAGGTAAATAGGTATTTTGAGTAATTGAGAGGATTTCTATCCTCAAGGGAAATCATTAGTATCGGATATTTCAAATTAATGAATATGAATGAAAATTCTCGTTATAAAAAAGGTCACTTCCTCAAAATTATTGCGACGTTTCCTGAATTATTGAAGAAATTGGAAGATTCTGATTCTTATGAAAGAGACACCTTGCCTGCGAAACTCACTCAGGGAATTTATGTGTTTTATGAGAATGGCAATCCCCTTTATGTTGGCAGGTGTGGTCGGGAAGGACGCTTCAAACAAAGAATATTAGAACACAGTCGTCCCAGTTCGGGGCATAATACGGCAACGTTTGCTTATTTAATCGCTCAACAAAATTCTCAGAATAAGAAAGATCTTGAAAAATCAAGGAAGGAAAATGAAAAAGACCCAAAGTTTATCGAAGCAAAAGAACGGGTCTCAAAAATGCAAATAAAAGTAATTGAAATTAAAGATCCGGTAACCCAAACGCTGTTCGAAGTATATTCTGCCCTGGAATTGAATACTCCGTTCAATGAGTGGGGAACTCATTAATTGATTTTGATAGATCTTTATTTCAAAATTCAAAAGAAAAGATATATTGATTTGACCTAATAATGTCAATTATCAAAATACCCATAAAAAAAGTTTAAAAGAGGTATTTTATGAAAACTCAAGGTAGAATTCCGGCGATTGAAAGTGCACACCTTTTACAGTCTTTGCGAGCTTCGGATTTTGATATTCCCAGTGCAATTGGTGAATTAATTGATAATGCAATTCAGGCAAACGCAAAAACCATCAACATCAGAGTGAAAGATGTCGTTGCAGGAACCCATAAAAAATACAAATTAATTCAGGAAATAGTCTGTGCGGACAATGGATATGGGATGGATGGAGCACCCGGCTCAATTCTTCACAGTTGCATCAAATTAGGGTATTCTACCCGTTTTGACAAGAGGGACGGAATTGGGCGATTTGGGGTTGGGATGACCCTTGCCGGAATCAGATTTGCAACGAAAATCGAAGTCTATTCAAGACAAAAAGAGAAAAACTGGCATTATATTATTTTTGATCTAAACAACGAAGAAGATATCAATGAAGGAATCGCTCCACCCATAGAGAGAAATCCCCCATCAGAATATTTGCCACTTGTTGGGCAAGATGAAGGTACTCTTGTTATCTGGTCGGGATTCGATAAATTTGCTGAACAAGATCTTCATGCAACAACATATTCAGATGGCTTTGAAGCACCAGATTCTCTCGATTCTTATGGATATTTGAATCATTGGATCGGCAGAACGTATAGGAAATTCATATGGCAAGGAGTCAAAATGTTCCTGAATGATAGAGAAATATTTAGTTTTGATCCTCTCTTTTTCAACAAACTGAAAAACCAATATCCTGATGATCCTAAAGCAAAAATTATTTTCGAGAAGGAGATCGATTGGACTGTTCCTCACAATAGCAAAAAGAATGATGAAAGTGATATTTCAAAAATTAAGATAAAAATCTCATTGTTGCCCGAATTTTATCGTGAGATTATCAGTAAAGGTGGGTTACAATTCCCCGGAAGATATATCGAAGAAAATCAGGGAATTTCTATTTTAAGGAGTGATCGGGAGGTCTATTACGATGAGATTCCATATTTCGGTGAAGGTCGTAATAAGAAAATAAATTGGGAGGATAAGGATCGCTGGTGGGGCTGTGAGATCAGTTTCACTCCAGAACTCGATGAACATTTTACAGTTAAAAATATTAAAAGAGGTGCAATCCCGGCTAAAGATTTAAAAATTGCATTGTATTCTCTGATTAAACCTGTAAGAGATGCATGTTTAGAGGAGGTACAGACACACTGGGCTCGTGTTAAAGCGGCTCATGAACGTGAGAAAATCGGGACGGGTAATGATATTAAAACAACTCATGGCACCGCAGAAACCCTTGCAAAAACAACAAAAATTCCGGAAAAACCAAAAGCCGGGAAGGACCTCTCCCCAGCAGAACACGAAAATCGTCTTGAAAGTTTGACTCGAGAACTGGATGAGTCTGATGCACAAAAGTGGAGAGTTAAATTTGCAAGTCAGCCATTTACTATCATGGATGGTCATTGGAAGGGGGACACATTCATAGATATGACGTACCTTGAGGGAAAATCTGTTCTTCAATATAATTTGAATCATCTATTCTTTGAAGAAATGAGTAATGTTCGAAAACAACTTCAGACTCTTGATGACCCTACGAAAGCAATTAGATTGGCCCAAAAAATGCATGAACTTATAGACATTCTGATGATGTCTTTTGTTCGTGCTCGTCAAGGGTTTGATGAAGACTCAGAATATTCTGTGAAACAAATTATGGAATACGTCGTTCGTGATTGGGGAAGGTATCTCCAGACGTATACTCAGGCATATGAAAAAGAAAACCTCTTTGAAGATGTATGATAAACCGACTTCAAATATCTGAGTTACAGGATCTCGTGGGAAAAGAGACCCTGCAACGACTTGCAACTATCATTCAATTTATCCCAAATAGTGGAATAGACCATCCCAACGATATTTATGAGAAACAAAATCTCGAACGTATTTTTCTTTCTTTCTCCGGTCAGGATGCTTTCCAGAAGGAAGCATTCCGGAAAAAAATGATAAGCCGGTTATCTGACAAGGAACTTCGCACACTTGCTCAAAGGATGGGATTATCAGATACGCTCCCTTTTTCCGAACTTGTAGATTTGATAAGTAGTAGACCTTGGTCGGATAATCCAGAAACAAAAATATTCATTGAATTTTTCCGATTACCGACAAGTTATATTCCTAGTGCCAGAACTGTAATTCCAAATCTTGAAACTGTTAGAAAACCAGAAAGCCCGTTTAAGACTCTTAAGGATTATCAAAGTGAGATATTTTTAAAGGTTGAAAAAAGGCTTGAAAATCCCCTTCAAAGAATTCTTATTCAAATGCCAACAGGGTCGGGAAAAACACGGACTGCGATGGAAATAATCTGTGCTGAATTGAATAAATATCCTGGAAAATCAACCATATGGATTGCAAATTCTGAGGAATTATGCGAACAGGCTGTTGAATGTTTCAGAGATGTTTGGGCACATCTGGGGACTTTTGATGTGGATATAATTCGTGCCTGGGGTCAGAATGATGTAAAATATCCACTTAATAGTTCATTCATCGTTGCAGGATTTGCTAAATTGCATTTGGCATTTAAGAAAAACCCAGAGTTGGCTAAAGTAATTTCGAACAATCTGGTTTTACTCATCATCGATGAAGCGCATCAAGTCATGGCTCCAACCTATAAAGTGGTTGTTACAAAACTGCGTGAGGATAATTTCAATATTCATATGCTAGGATTAACCGCTACACCTGGTCGCGGAAATCTCGATAATGAAGAAACGCGGGAATTAATTGGGTTCTTTTCTGGAAATCGGATCGATATTGAATCCGGTAATAAGACTGTTTTTCAGTATCTACGCCAGAAAAAAATTCTGGCACATATCGAAAAAGATCCCTTGCATACCAATATGACGTTCGAATTGACGCCCTTTGAAAAAAAATATCTAAAAACACACTATGATTTTCCTATGGAGTTTCTCGAACGGATTTCTCTCGATGATATGAGAAATCTTGAGATAATAAAAAAATTGAAGAAAGAATGCGAACTTAAGAAAAAGATCCTCTTTTTTGCAGGTTCCATTAATCAGTCGAAATTTATCTGTGCACTTCTCAATTTCATGGGGTATAGAGCCGAACATTTGGATGGTACTACGAAACGAGATCGACGAAGGAATATCATCCGGGAATTTAAAGAAGGCGATCTCAATATTATTTGTAATTTTGGTGTACTGACAACGGGTTTTGATGCCCCAAAAATTGACGTGGTATTTATTGGAAGACCTACGATGTCCATTGTTCTTTATAGTCAGATGGTTGGTCGGGGTTTACGAGGTCCTGCTATAGGTGGTAAAGAGTCATGCAAATTGATCGATGTCATTGACAATATCGATGCATATACCTCACCAGATAACGTTTACGAATATTTTGCGGAATATTGGGAAAAAAATGTCTGATCTATATTGCTCAGAACAAGATGTGTTTCTTGGAAAAATTCAGGAATTTCTTTCTACGGCATCCTATGAAATTCTAATAATATCACCCTATATCAAAATGGGTGTTCTCGAACAATTATTAAACCAAAATTCCTGTAAGATTAGCATTATCACAACGTGGAAACTTCGTGATATTCAACTAGGAATTTCGGATATGGAGTTGTACTCATTCTGTAAAAAGAATGGGCTCTTCCTTTATCTGAATCCTCGAATCCATCTAAAAGCGTTCATTGATGACTATTCTAAATGCATCTTTGGCAGTGCCAATATCTCAAATAAGGGCTTTGCAATTGTTGCCGATTACAACTATGAACTTGACGGAAAAATTGAGTCACTCGACATTAAAACCATTATTTATTTGAAGAAAATTCTCAAGGATTCTGTTCTTGTCAATGATGAAATATATCGGCAATATCGAGAGGCAGTACGAAAGTTAGCACCTCTCCCCCAATTAGAAGAGCCAAATATTTTTGTTATCCCGAAAAAGTCCGAGTTCTTAATTTCGGCTCTTCCCATGAGTTATGACATTCATGAATTTTTTCAAATTTATGCCAATCATTTCGCCACGGAATCTCAAGAAAAGAAAGAATGTGCTATTCACGATGTTGTCTTATACGATATTCCCCCAAATCTCGATTATTCTCAATTCAGAGAACTCTTGAAAAATCGGTTTTTTGCGTCGAAATTCATTGTCAAACTTCTATTGTTCATTTCTGTTGATGGACGCTATTTCGGTGAAGTGAAAGAATGGATTCAAGAAAATTGTGAGGATGTTCCTGTCCCAAGCAGAAGAGATCTCACAGGAAATATTCAAGTGCTTTACAAGTGGATCGTAGATCTAAGTGATGGCAAATATAACATTGACCGGCCCCGACATTCTGAAAGGATATACCGAGTGAGTGGATGACCGATAAAAGTGATGCTGGCAAATCTCTAAATAATATCAAAGTAGGTCTTGCAGTTGAAATATTTCTCAAAGAGGATCGTTCTCACAAAAATCCTGTTTCAGGAGTCGTAGCAGAAATCCTTACACATACTTCCTATCACCCCCATGGTATAATGGTTCGACTTGAAGATGGGAGTATAGGCCGCATTCACAAAATATTGTCTGATGTCCCACACTCTTCCGTTGGTACTACCCCCCCTCCAAAGAAAGATCTCGATATCGCTGAACTTGTGAAAACGGGTGAAAATGAATTTGTGGAATTCAAATCCGGTGCATTCTGGAGCAAAAATTTCACCGATCAACAGTTAAAGGATTCTTCTGCACCAAAGGTTGTAAAAGCTTTTGGAAAAGAAGCCTCAAAGGTGATAATCGCCAAAGGAATTTCTGGATTTTTAAATACACAAGGGGGAAATCTTGTTATTGGTGTGAAAGAAAATAAAACTCAAAATCCGGATGAGATTATTGGAATAGAATGTGAATTTGGTAAGCTCGAAGACTCTTGTACTGATGGCTATAGAAGAATGCTTGTTGATAGTATTATTCGGAAATATTTTCACCCAGACATTTACAATCATTTCAGCGATTATATCCAGATCACATTCCCTGAACTCGAAGGAAAGATCATTTGTTGGATTAAAATTACCAAATCGGATGTTCCGGCGTTCGTTACGATTCAAAAGAACGACTATTTCTATATCCGATTGGATGCTGAGACCCGGAAATTAGAGGGGAAAGAGATGGTGGAATATTGTTCGAGACGTTTTGATTAACTGTTTAATAGTATAAAACCCAAACGGAAAACTATGCCTGATCAAATAATTGAACATAAAATGCGTCTGGATGACTTGCCACTTCAAGAAATCCTTGAAACTAAATCTCCATTTATTGTTCCGAAATACCAAAGGGATTATGCATGGGATGAGCCTGAAATCATCGATTTCATTTTGGATTTAACCAATCTCTATAAATCAATAACAGAAGAGATGATGACTGAAGAACCCCCAATGCGTCATTTTTTTGGAGGATTAGTCTGTGTTGATGATTACTATCCTGGAACAACAAATCGACTTTGTTATCTAATTGATGGTCAACAAAGATTGGCAACCACAACAATAACTTTGAAAATAATTGAAGAATCTCTTAAAATTTTAATTGAAAAAAGTGATAATGAAGATTTCAAACGAAAAACTCAAAAAATACGTAATAAAATTTTAAAGCACTACATTTTCATATATCCCGACGATTCAGAAGAGTCAGATGGTGAGGAGAATTCCGAACCCGTAGCCCGATTAACACTGTCTAAGTCCGATGCAGGTTTTTTCAAACAGCTTATCAACGGTGAAGAATTACACCCTACGAGAACTTCTCATGAAAGATTGATTACTGCAAAATCAATATTGAAAACCGAGTTATTCGATAAAATTCTAAATTTGGAAAATAGTTCGAATGAAGAAAAATTGGTGGCATTTAAAAAATATTTGCGGTGCATCCTCGCTGATTTATATGTTATTCATATCATCTCTAAAGATAAGAATCAGGCATATAAAATTTTCAACACATTAAATAATCGGGGGAAATCTCTAACAGATGGAGATTTACTTCGATCAAATACCCTGGAATTGGTAGAGAGACATTCCCAATATCAAGATAAAATTGAATCATATTGGGTCGATATTCTTTCGTATGAAAGAGATGACGTTGATGATTTTTTACGATCTTATTATACATCATATTCTGGAGAAAGACCTTCGAAATATCGATTAGCTAATACGTTCATGAATTTCTTTTTTCCCCGTCAGGGTCCAACCTTAACTGTCACTCAAGTTAGACAAATAAAAACAACTATTAAAAAAATTTGCAGCGAATCTAAAAGTTTTCATGATTATCTGAGTCAAGGAATTTGGCCTTATGAGAATGATACCTTATCAGAGCAAAAGAAGGAACGACTTTATCGACTCGTAAAAGTTTTAGACCATACATTATGTATGCCTCTTTTATTGAGTGCAAAAGCGAATTTGGAAGAAGATCAGTTCTCAAAAATCGTAGAGTTATTGGAAAAATTTGTATTTAGGTATAAAACCATATGCAATGGTCGCATTCAGAAACTCGCCGAAATTTATTATAAATATGCAAAAAAAGTTAGAGAAAATCCCTCGACGTTTAATATCGCTGAAATGAAAAATGAATTAAAGCTATTAATCGATCAAAATGCGGATGATGATGATTTTAAAGCAAAACTCAGTAAAATGTCCTATAAAAAAGGGGCAACTAAGAAAAATAAGCAAATATTACACTTTTTAACAACATTGGAGGATTATCATGAATGGATAAGATTGGGAGCCATAGGAGAACCTAGAGTTATAACTGAAATTAAATGGGATTTAGCCAAAATAGATATTGAACATATTTATCCTCAAAATGCCGAAGTCGAAATAATATCTGATTTTGAGGAGAATGACGTAAAAAATAATATTGGCAATTTAACTTTTATTTCCCAGGGTGAAAACCGAAGTGAAAATATATTGGGGAACAGACCTTTTTCCCAAAAACGAGTGAGTTATTCTACATCTCGGGTAAAGATAACTCAACAGATATCTACGCTAACTGAATGGAATGTTGAAAAATTTAAAGAACGAAAAGGCGAATTGATTAATAACGCTTTAAAAATTTATAATTTTAACATTGATTGATCAATAATTATTTTCCTCATCATTTTTTCTGAATGTAATATCATTTACTTCGAGTATATCTATTGATCTTCTTAATATCCCAATTTGATATTTGACAAGATTTTCCACTAGGTTATCGCCATCCATTAGTGTAATCGGAGCCGCACCAGGATAATTTGCTGCCTCATCACATCCTTTGCTAAATTTACTAGTGGTGATTATGGTGCCACGAATCGCTCTTTGGTACGGGAGTGCGCCACGTAGTTGGTCTATTATAGGTCTGGTAATATTTGTTTTATGTCGTTTGACTTGAATTACTTCCTTTACGAGAGAAATCCCAGATTGGATCTCCCCAACTACATCGACTCCTTGATCTCCAGTTTGTTTTGTCACAATCACATTTTCATATCCCATCTGTTCGAGAAGATTTTTCACAAGATGTTCAAATTGGTAGGGATCCATTTCACTCAATTTTTCTTTCAAAGATTTTCTTTGCTTTTGGTTGTATTCTTCTATTGAAAGGTGAAGTGATCTTTTCTCATCATCACTTTTAATACTCGATTTTGTCGAGATACTTTTAATATAATCTAGTCCTTTCGGAGAGATCGAATAAAAGCCTCTTTCTTTAAAGATGAGATTTCTCTCAGTTAAATTGGCTAATCGAGATCTCAGCATTTCTTGACTAGTTTGAGCTTTTCCATATCTAAAAAAGAGTTGAATGAATTCATCCCAATCTGGTAAAATATCTCGAATTTTTGCGGATTTTTTTAATGATAATATGTTAAGTAAGTCAGGAATTCCCTCTTTATTATCAATTTCGTGAACTATGTGTGCATCGTTTGATAAAAATAAATTACCTCTTTTTTCAATGTGATAAATTTTGTTCTTATCGAGTTCCAATAATGCATGGGTGTTAATAAAATTATATAATCGAACCATATATCTTGGATTAATTGTCTTCTTACTCTCATTCCAAACTTTTAATGCTATAATTGCATCTTCTCCGGTTAATCTTTCATTAATCCATTTATCCGGGTCTGACCAGTCCACTGGATTTTCAATAGTACCTACTTGATTTAAAATAGTTCTGATCGTATCTTTAATCGAATCCTTTGGAACATTATCCCAAATTTTAATGATATTTTTGAGATTTGAGTATAATGGCATTGTAGGAATTGTAATTTTGTATTCCTTTTCAGACATTGTATATCAGAATAGTGTCTTCTAAATCAAATATTGGCTTTGTAGAAACCCTATTTTTCAGAAGAGAATGGAGTAACCGAAAGATCTAAGGTACAGCGTCTCCTTACCGAATAGTGTGCACAAAAGGTAAGGAGACAAAAGTACTATCGACGAATCGGTATA
>Ga0209749_1001169_pt1 | contig 25513 bp, 22 predicted proteins | sample EPASupsiteSAE347_FD_187267 | JGI IMG/M metagenome (GOLD analysis project Ga0209749, IMG submission 187267) | Bioremediated contaminated groundwater from EPA Superfund site, New Mexico - Sample SAE3-47 (SPAdes) (version 2) | ecosystem: Environmental > Aquatic > Deep subsurface > Groundwater >...
AAAAATTTGTGGATCTTCAGCGTTGGAATAACGGGTATCCAATTGTTCCCTCCTTGAAAAAAATCTCATGAAGGGTATAATAAGCCCAAGCTTTAAAAAGTACAAATTTAGAAGTACGACTGTAGAAGTAACTAATTTCTGGGATTTCCCGGCCATAAGAGCCTGTAAGAAAACAACCAGACGATCCGGTCATTTTCTAACGGGCTCTAACGACAAAATAAATTCTTCACGTGTATATCAATTATCCACAATGAGTTACATTAAAATTATAATAGTTTGCGAGATAAATTTGTAAAACCTGTTTGATTTTATTTTTTTGCAGTGTATAATTTTTTTCGTTCTAATAATTATTTTTTGGTTTCTGATAAGTTACATTGACCGCTATGACATGATTACCCGATAATGAAAGATTTTCAGCGAATGATTATAAGACACCGATCGAAATTGTCGAATTTTAATACTTCTTTATCTTGCACCAACGGCATTGCTGTTCGCATCAAATCGCGATGTCTTCACGCATCCGCCATATGCATTGTTTCAATAATTCTGTGCATGTTTTTGACGATTCCGGCATGGGCTATAAAAATTTGCCCTGATTGCATGAAGAATTTTGATGATGGTGTAAAATTTTGTCCGTTTGACGGAAAACAACTGAAATCTCAAAAGGAAGGCCGGAAAGGCAGGGTAGAAATTCAGGTTTCACCGCCTGATGCCGCTTTAAAAATCGATGGTTTGCCTCGAGGAAGCGGTCCAACTCTTTCCATTGATCTTCCACCGGGCCAACATCGCTTGGAAGCTGCATCAACCGGGTTCGCTCCACAAAAGCTTTCATTTTCCATAACCGAAGGACAAACACAGGCCTTTACACTCGAATTGCCCAAAATCAGCGATGATGATAACCTTAACTCTATTCCATCGATCGAAAATATACCCGCCGATTCAACACCGACAAAAATCGATGTTCCGATGATCGAAATCAAGACCGGAACTTATCTTCTGGGAAGTGAACGCGGAAATCCCGATGAAAGACCGGTTCGAAAAATCAAAACCAAAGGTTTCCATATCGACAAGTATGAGGTGACATGCGCTCAATATCAACCATTCCTTGACTCGGTAAAGTCGGATGGGCATAAACACTGTCATCCCCTGGAACCACCGAATAAGGATCACACGCCGTATCACACGTATGCTTGGGCTCTACGATTCAGTTGGCTGGGGGGAAAACCGCCTTCCGGCATGGAAGAATATCCCGTGGTTCTTGTGGATTGGTTCGATGCCTATGCTTATGCCGCATGGGCAGGGAAAAGGCTGCCGACGGAAGATGAGTGGGAAATAGCCGCGGGCGCCGGTGATGGAAGAGACTACCCTTGGGGTAATAATTTTTATGTCGATCGCTGCAACATTGGAGATTATCCCATTAAAGTCGGATCTTACCACGACGGGGAATCACCCTGGGGATTGCAAGACATGTCAGGAAACGTTGCCGAATGGACGGCAACGGTTTACGAAACCGATCCACGAGACGGAAAACTCTTCGACGGCCGTTTCGGACAACCCATTATACGGGGAGGTTCGTGGGATGACGAATCCAAAGGTTGTCGAGTAAGCGCACGAGATGTTCATCGTTCACCGTATTATCGCAGTACAACCGTCGGTTTTCGATGCGTCAAATAACTTTTTATTCAGGCTCGTAAAAATTTATTGAATCGTATCTGGAGAATATTTTGAGTCAAAAGATTATTTCAAAATCCGAAATGACCAAACTTTGTCAGGCAATTTGCGAGGGTATCGGCGAAGCTTACAAAGGCCCTTTCACCCTGGAAATGGATGCCGGAGCCGGATCGGTTGTTTTATCGCTGAAAGGCGAAAAACGTTGGTACAAGGTCAAAGACAAACAAAGCGGCGTAGAAGTATGTGATGAAGCCGGTCAAATTCTCGGTGAGATCGGCGGGATACATCTTCCGACTTTCACTCCTAATGAGGAACTTGTTATTTCCAATTCCATTTCTTCGATAATCAGCAGCTTTTCAGACGAATCACCCACACAATCAAGAAAATCGATTCCTGCGTTGCCCGCATTGCCCAGTCTCGGCGAGCGACTTCTCCCGAACCAATCAGGGCGCGACATCATCGAGAAAATCGCGGCTTATCTTCTTGATAAAAGAGGAATCAATTCGACCTTTCATCAAAAGGACGGCCTATGTTGGGCAACCATCGAAATTCCCGCGAGAAATATGCCGACCATGCGGATCATTATTACCTCACAAGTGGCCGCCACAATAGAAGGAACGGGTAAAGCCCTTGAACAAGTTCTAATCATACGGTTGTTTACACGCGTCATCGTTCCCACAAATGAACGGGTAAAAATCCTTGAAAAAATCAACAGTTACCACGGCGTTTCCTGGGCCGGATGTTTTCGCATCCATGACGATGCGGAAATAGAAGGAATATGGCCGCTGAATTTACTGGAAAGCGGCGTGAGTCTGGAACAAATTTGGGACTCCTTCGTACGATTGATGGCCGGCTGGAAAAGTCTTTTCAAGGAGCTATCGGGGGTAGATTGATAAAAACATCTATCGTTGAAAGGTCATCGTTATTCGATTTCCACGGGCATTCCAAGAAAGGCCTTGAGTGACCGATTGAATAATCGCCAATCCCCAACCTTTTGCCTTATTCAAGCCCCTGTTCAACATCTTCTCGAAATCGCGAGGGCTCTCAATTTTTCGCAAATCATAATGGAAACCGTTCCCCGGATCTTCGACCGAAATCTCGATCAAAGTAGGACTAAATCGAGTGAAAATTTCGATGTCTTCTTTTTGCCCCCCCTTGCAACCATGTTCGAGCGCATTTAATACGGCTTCATCAAGAGCCAAACGAAAATGAAGAAGATTAAACGGGGAATTCGTCAAACTGATCATCGTATTGAAACTCTTCAATTCATCAGCTAAGTAAAAAATCGCCTTGGATGCCTCAGACGGATCAGGCGGAAAAATCAAGCGATTAGTTTGAATGACATCCATAATCGACATCCTTCACTTTATAATTCAGTATCCATATTGAATGTTTTGTTCTTCCGCCATATTATACCTAAATATGGTAATTCCTTCCATTTATGAATTCAAAATGGGATAATTATTTCGTGACAACCGAAAAAACCAAGAAACTGGAAAAAATCATAGGAAATTTTTCGCGTGAGCTGATTTCAACTTGGCGCGAGCTCGAAGGCGAACTGGACACGGCGAACTCGGAATTAAATCAAGCCAGGGGAGATCTTTTCCCTGCCGTATTGGCCTTCGCCGACCTTCTGGAAGGACGTGATATTGTTACTTTCGGACATAGCAAGAGAGTAGCAAGAGCCAGCGTTCGTTTCGCGGAGTTCCTGAAATGGCCGATACCGCGAGTACGCCTTTTGAATTTCGCGGCATTGCTGCACGACATCGGAAAAATCATTATTCCCGACTCGATCCTGCATAAAGAGGGAAAGTTTACTCCGCTTGAATTTGAAACGATGAAGCTTCACAGCAGCACCGGAAGCCGCATTATCTCACGGCTTGGTTTTCTGGGAAGCGAAGTGGAAGAGTGGATATTGCATCATCACGAGCGCTATAACGGCGAAGGCTATCCCGACGGTCTCACGGGAGAAAACATTCCCATCGGCGCCAGAATCCTCTGTATTGTCGATTCCTATGACGCCATGACGACATCGCGACGATATCGGCAGAAAATCGAACATTGGGTGGCTCTTGAAGAGATCGCCAAATGCGGAGGAAAGCAGTTTGATCCGAATTTGGCGAATGCATTCCAAGAAGCGTTTCAACTGTCCCCGCCGGAGTCGTGATTTTTCCATATATATTTAGACCCATGATTTGGGGTGGTGTCATATTTTAACTTTTTTTACGGCACGGAAGAAAATCATTATGAATTTCATGAGCTTTCTCTGCATCTCGGCGGCTCTGCGTTGAATTTTTTAGTTAATTTAAGACACTACCTGATTTGGAAAATCCCGAAAATCCGACTCGTGCTTTCACAAAACCATCGATAAGGCCTTGTCAGCAAATAAGTGTAACGAATTTCTGAGATTTCCGGCCATAAGAGCCTGTAAGAAAACAACCAGACGATCCGGTTATTTCTAAAAGGCTCTAAAAGGATATAAAAAAGCCCTGACTGCATGATTCAGTCAAGGCCGTGAATTTCCGACTTCTTTATCAACCAAGCGCTTTGCCGGTTCTCGGATCAAGCTTGCCGGTAACAATTCCCAATGTGTCTTCGGCGATGATCAATTCTTCATTCGTCGGAACGACAAGAGTTCTTACTTTAGCATCGGAAGTAGATATGTCGCCTTCCACGCCCCGCCAGGTTTTTTCATTCAATTTAGAGTCGATTTTAATACCCAGGAAATCCATATTGGAGCATACCAGGTTCCTGACGATGGGGCTGTTCTCGCCGACGCCGGCGGTAAATACAAGGGCATCACAACCGTTGAGGGCGGCAATATACGATCCGATATATTTCTTAATGCGGTATGAATAAACTTCCAAGGCAAGATTGGCTCGTTCGCTTTTCTTCGGCCAACCCTCTTCCAGATCTCTTAGATCATTTGAAATCTGGCTGATTCCCAATACGCCCGAATGTTTATTCAGAAGGTTGTCGACTTCCTGAACGGTTAGATCGTAACGTTTCATGATATGCAACACGACGGCAGTGTCGATATCTCCGGAACGTGTTCCCATTACAAGCCCTTCCAACGGGGTATGGCCCATTGATGTGTCAATCGAAACACCTTTATCAATGGCGGCGATGGAACATCCGTTACCAAGATGAACGGTGATGATCTTCATTTTTTCGTAGGTCTTCTTTAAAAGCTCGGAAGCACGACGCGCGACATAACGATGACTGGTTCCATGGAAACCGTATCGTCTGATGCGGTCTTTTTCGTAGAATTTATATGGAAGGGCATAGATGAATGCAGGGGGTTTCATCGTTTGATGGAAGGCTGTATCGAAAACGCCGACTTGTTTGATCTTGGGCATCAGCTCTACGGTCGCTTCAACGCCTTTCAAATTCGGCGGATTATGCAGAGGAGCGAAGACAATGCATTCCTTGATCGTATCAAGAACTTCTTGATCGATTAAAACGCTACCCGCGAATTTTTCCGCGCCATGAACTATTCGATGTCCGATCGCGTTGATTTCATCGAGCGATTTGATTACTCCATTGTCCGGACTGACTAATAAATCAAGCGTCTTTTTGATGCCGTCCTTGTGATCAAGAATATCGGAAGTAATGGTTATTTTTTCGCCCTTATCGGATTTACGATGCTCGATTTTGGAACCGTTCATTCCGACACGTTGTACAAGCCCCTTGGCCAAAACCGATTTATTGGCCATGTCAAAAAGCTGATATTTTATCGATGAAGATCCGCAATTCAAAACAAGTATTTTCATGGCTTATCTTCCTTTCTCGGTGGGAAGATTTATACTTAGATCGCATATCTTCAACCCGCCGTTTTCAATTTTACATCCGTTCTCGTCATACTTATAAAATCCGCTTCCGACCTTCATTCCAGTCAGACCGGCACGGACCATTTTCCTCAAGAACCGATGCGGAACAAATACAGGATCATGGGTTTCCTTATATAAATTTTCCATCCATCCGATAATGGTTTTAATCCCCATGCGATCCGCCAAGGCAAACGGACCTTGATTGAACCCAAAACCCAACTTCATCGCGGTATCGATTTCCTCGCAACTGCAAATACCTTCGGAAAAGGCCTTAATTGCCTCATTGATCATCACAATAATCAATCTTGTCGAAACCGAACCAGGAAACTCGAAAACATGAATCGGAGTTTTCCCGATTGATCGGGCAAAATCGACAGCCGTGCTGAATGCGAAATCGGAAGTTTTCATTCCTCTCATGATTTCGACCATACCGGTCTTCGGCACGGGATTCAGGAAATGCATTCCGATGACTCTATCCGGTTGTTTTGCATCAGCCGCGATTTCAGTAATGGAAAGAGTGGCGGTATTGGAAACAAAAACCGTCGCCGGCGAGCATGTACTTTCCAATTTCGTGAACAGCGCTCTTTTCGCCTCAAGTTTTTCGGGAATGGTTTCAACGATCAAACCGGCGCCGGATGCTTTTTTGATATCTATAGAAGTTGTGATACGTGCCTGAATAGCCCGTTTTTCGCTATCCGTTAAACCATATCTGGCGATTTCAGCATCCAAAGCATCATTAATCTTTCCCAATGCGCTCTTTAGTTTCGCTTCATTTTCATCAACGACCAGAACATCGCCTCCTTTGGTAGCGATGGTCTGAGCAAGACCCTGCCCCATGACTCCGGCTCCAATAACAACCACACTATTTTGACTCATTTATGAACTCTCCGAAAAAATGATTGAAATGAAAAATAAATCATTTCACCGACAATGCAACGAAGGAATAATCACCTTACCAATTAGGAAATGGCTTGTCAACGAAGGATTTATATCTCAGGGCAAACGCGCTAAAATTTGGAGATCCGGTTCGTTCCCTGTCGTAGGGGCGGTGCTTGCTCCGCCCGTGAATTGGAGAAGACTTTGTTCCCAATGCAATCGGCAGTCGCAATACAAAAAAAATCAACGGAAACGAATTTATTTCCGTTCAATGTTGTACGAAATCTAAAAAATCAGGAGGAGTTTTTTGATGCCGAAGAAAGTTTTGTTGTGTTTTTTCGTTTTTCTTGCCTTGGGTTTTGCCTCGGTCTATGCGCAAAGTAATGCTGATTCATCTTATATAAAGGCATCTGATGACGAATTGGCGAACTTCGTCCTTTCGAAACTTGGAACCACCTGGGCCGATATTTTACGGCCGTTGCCGCATAAAATATCTGTAATGCGCGATGTCATGTGGATCAAGGAAAGCAGGCCGATGAATGGGAAATGGTTCATTTTTGAACGCGGAGTTCACAGGAACGGCCAAGCGGCTGTTGGAAGCGATGTTACCCTCGGCCCGGTCGTGTTGTATCCCGCTTCAGCCGGAAACTACGTCGACCCCAAAATGTCGACCCGTTTCCAAGCCTGGTTTAAGACCATGCAAGAACATATTTCGCCCTTCCCTCAGCCGGACTCTCAATTTGATGTGCGCGGAATCGATATGCCCGTAGTCATGTTCATCGATCAAACTCCTCACCAAGAAAGACTGTACTCTTTCGCGGTTACGCCTGATAGAAAAAGCATCCTGCAAGCGTATTCGTGGTTGCTTGACGAAACCAAATAGCCGTAGTCGTTAACGGTCTGTAGAAACAAACGACCGTTCATGGTGATGTGTTGAACCATGAACGGTCGTTTTTATTTTGTACATCGCGGTCACCCTTTTTCCCTGTTCCCTAAGACAAACGCAAAAAAATCAACGGAAACGGATTTATTTCCGTTTAATGTTGTACGAAATCTAAAAAATCAGGAGGAGTTTTTTGATGCCGAAGAAAGTTTTGTTGTGTCTTTTCGTTTTTCTTGCCTTGGGTTTTGCCTCGGTCTATGCACAAAGTAATGCTGATTCATCTTATATAAAGGCACCTGATGACGAATTGGCGAACTTCGTCCTTTCAAAGGTCGGAACAGTCTGGGCCGACATTTTACGGCCGTTGCCGCATAAGTCCGCTGTAATACGTGATGTAATGTGGATAAAATATAGCAGTCCGATGAATGGGAAATGGTTCATTTCTGAATACGGAATGCACAAGAGCGGCGAATCAATCGGAAAAGACATTACCCCCGGTGGAATCCCACCGTTGTATCCCAGCCCGGCCGGAAACTACCTTGATCCCAAAATGTCGGCTCGATTTGATACCTGGTATAAATTTATGCAACACATGACGCCTTGGCCTGCGGCTGGTGCTCAATTTGATGTGCGTGGAATCGATATGCCCGTAGTCATATTCATCGATAAAACTTCACTCCAACAAGAGATCTATGCTTACGCGGTTACACCTGATAGAAAAAGCATCCTGCAAGCGTATTCGTGGTTGCTTGACGAAACCAAATAGTCATAGTAGGGCGGATTAGGCGTCGGCGCCGTAATCCGCCGAGCTTGAGGAGTTTTCGAAAGCCAGGACTCAATAAAATTTGGAGATCCGGTTTGTTCCTTGTCGTAGGGACGATGCTTACTCCGCCTGAGCATTTAGAACATCTGGAATCCATGGTCTTTCCCGGAAGTTAATAGTGCGTCTGCCCTGTTATCAGAAGTGGGAAAGCCAGCTAAAAAAGAGACTCTTTTCGGTAACGGCATTGGCCGCGAAAATCCGGTGATATTCCCTTCTGTTTTGATAGCCTATTTCCAAACCTTGATTTTTACTCAGGACTTTTTCCAGAGCGACTCTCCAGGTGTTCCCAACGAAAGAGGAATAAAGAAGATCCTCGTATGTTTTGTAATCGGTATCGAGCCATTCATCCTTAAAATGAAAAATATAGGTTTTTGTCACGGGGTAATCATATCCGAAAACGGCTTGAACTTGATTGGAATCGGCGAAATAGAGACGGGGAGTTCCATATCTCGTTAGAATTCCTTTCAACAAAAGACTTGCCGCGGAGTGACCATAAGCATAATAAGTCTCGAATGATCCCGTATCGACGCGGCAATCTTGTTCCTTGTGACTGACATGATTATAGGATTCATCGCTGAAAGATACTACGTAAGTGAATCTTCGATCGAAACGATATCTGGTGGAAAGCGTGGCTTTATTTGACCAATGATTGAATAAGTAATACGTGCTCGATTCAGCTTCGAATTTTCTCTGTGAATAAGCGTTTTCGAAAAATACGGTCATCTGATCCGAAGTATCGTATCCCGATTTGAACGTTATTGTCGGTTGAAAATAGCCGTTTCCGATGGATGTACGCTTTCTCGTTCGAAAATCACCGGATAGATGAAGATATAAATCACCGCGTGAAATGCGCGGGATATATTTCGCCTGCTGTTCATCCTCCCATGGTTTTTTTGCCCAAGACGTGTAGTAATTGACGGCTTTTTGCGTAGACAAACCAGTGGGCGTTTTTTCAAAAGTCGATCTCTCGCCCCGAAGGGAATTGCTGATCGGATCGTAACTTATGACTTCCGGTAAGAACGTCGTGAAATCGACCGTCATGGCAGCTTCCTTGAAGTTGTACAAACTATTGTTTTCGAACTGCCTCTCCTCATAAGAGCCTTCCATGTTTAAACCCGAAAGATCGTTGATCTTGTGGCTGAATTTACCTTTTCCTTTATGTGACGTATAGTCCCAAATGTTGTCGATGGGAGTACGATATATATTGTTAAGATAATCAAGCTGTATGTAGTCATCGGTTCCCATTGCGGCCCCGTATGTCAGATCGAATAAATGATCGACATTTTTGAATTTATAGGAATCCAGAGAATATGACTTGAAATCTTCCGGTTGATAGCTTGCATAATGAAGGGTTTCCTTGACATCGAGTATTTGCGTAGAGGAAAGATCACCTTTCAAAGTCAACGTAAGGTCGTTTATCGTGCTAAAGAATGTTTTATCGTATGCATTCGGCGCCGCTAGTGGGGTGAGACTTAAACCGGAATATGCGACGTTTGCGTAGTCTTTTCGGGTACTGTCCGCGATCGTTCGTGATTCGAATTTTCCATCAAAATTGAAGTGATCGGTACCGGCGGCTTCATTCGGGAAAATGAACAAAAATGCGGCAATTATTGCTACGACAAAATTGATGAACGGAATACGCAGGCGGAATGTTGATTTCCTCTGCGCCTTTATTTCCCGTGCCCAACAGCTTTCAACTGAGAATTTCATTAGCCTTTTTCCCGAAAAGGAATGCCGGCGAAAAAATATTTTCCCATATCTTCATTTCGGCAGCGACGCTAAAACTCTGAAGCGATATCCGATGGTTTTTTCACGCTTTTATGCGTGAAAAAACCATCGGCAGCAAATTTGGGCAAGAAAGAATTGATAAAAAAGTCATTGCAAGATGTTTTGTAGCACAGCAATCTTGGTATAAAAACAAGGCACGTCAAGCAAGAAATTCAACGGGAACTCTTGTTTTTCCGTTTTATGATTATCATAACGTAGAAAATTTAATCGGAGGTTTGCAGAAGTGCGTAAGCTGATAACAACGTTGGCGATTGCAGGAACAATCTTTTTTTCTCCGGTTACGGCCGGAGCTGAATTTCAAAAAATCATCGACGGCAACCTGAAAAGTTATACTCAGGCAGGTGCCGTAGCCATGAATGAGGATCGCAATTGGGTGGCGGTTATTGACGATTCTATTTATCAAGGTCGAGATCGTTCCGGAACAAAAATCTGCTCGTCGACTCTCAAGGGTTTATGCAAAGCCGGAGCCGCCGCCATCAACCAATCCGGTGATTGGGTGGCGGTCGTGGACGACGATTTGTATGCCGGTCGAGGAAAAAACGGCATGAAGATAGCCGAATCAAAACTTACCTCGTATTGTGAGGCGGGAGCTTGCGCCATAAATTCGCGGGGAAACATAGTCGCGGTTATCGATGATGATATTTGGTACGGAAATATTTCCAACGTTACAAAGATCCATGACGGAAAATTTACCAATGTCGTCAAGGCAGCGGCCGTATCGATTAATGACGAAGGTGCCTGGACGGCGGTCATGGACGACAACCTGTATTTCGGAAATGGTGTCGATTTCCGTCAAATTCATGATTCCAAATTGAATAAACTGGTGGAAGCGGCGGCATGCAGCATAAATTCCTCCGGAGCTTGGGTAGCCGTTATCGATGATGATATTTTCCAGGGAAACAAAGAAACATATTCCAAGTTGATGGATCTGGAATTCAAAGCATATATAAAAAGCGCCTCCGCTGCTATCGATTCAAAAGGAAAGTGGATTGTCGCGGTGGATGACAACCTGTATACCCGCATGGGCGACAGCTCTCCCAGAAAAATTTTCGATTGCAAACTTGACAAACTGGTTCAATCAGCCGCCGTTGCTATGAATGAAGAGGGATGTTGGGTCGCCGTAATCGACGACAATGTCGTGGTTGGAAACGATGAAAAAGCTGCCAAGAAATTCGATAATCTGCTTAAAGACTATGTCGGAGCTACCGGCGCAGCGATCGATGGAGCGAATACAATTCTCGCCCTTATCGACGACAATCTTTTCTTCTCTGAAAATGAAGAACTGAAAACCATTCTCAAATTCCGGGAAGTCCATCAGGAAAACCGCTGATCAATTAGCCGAATAAAAATGGGAGGCTCTGGGAATCGAACTCAGTCCTCCCATTTTTGTTCACGGTTGAGTATTGGTTAACCGTAAATATCCACTTGAAATTGATATGCTTGTATTTTTTCTATTTTTTCTTATCGTACATCACCTTTAATTGCTCGACCGACGGAAATTCCGGATAAAACTCCCCTTGGGGACCGATAAAACCGTCTTTGCTCCTTTTCAAGGTTACCGCCACATATCCGCCTTGGAAACTGGGAATACGCACGGTGAAAGAATCTTGCGGCGTTGCCGTGGTAACCGTCGAGGTAATAGGTGTTGTCGTAGTTGTTGTAAGCGTCGGAGTAATCGTCGTTGTTACAGGAGAATCTTGCGTAACGACTTTCACTGTCTCGACAACAACTGTTTGCGGTTGTTCTACAACCAAATATCCATCGTGTGTTCTCCGATAGTAGACGCCGTTGCTTGTGTAATAAGTGAAACCGTTTATGACGATTGGAATAAATCCATCCGGAATGGCGGGTACAACAGCACCAATGGGGGGAACAACGACGACATAATCATAGCCGTGGCGATGGTAAAAAAGCCCGTCACATAAATAATAAATTATTCCGCCTACGACCATCTTTGAAACACTGTGCCGAAAATTGCGGTTATGAGGAAAATTTCGCTCGTGATATATTACTTCATTATGATGCGAATCTCGAAATTTGGAATCATTGCCTCGATTATTTTGTCTCGCATCGGAACCCTTATTCTGGGGTTGTGCCTCCGCTATCTGCGTTTGCAAAAAAACGCTCAAAAGAAATTGAAACACCAACAACAGCTTCCAATATTTTGGATTAATCATACGACACTCCTCTTTCAATCAATAAATTCAGAACACAAGCTTAGACAAATACCCGCAACCACAAGTTCCATTGTTTTCGCGCAGATGCGGATATTGAGACCGATTTTCCACAAGACAACATATTTTTGTCAATCTCTTACCAAAGAAAACATGAACCGAGTAGTAAAGGCACTGTAGATATACCGCAAGGTTACTGAAAACTTTTTTACCAGCAGGCTACATACCAGAACACAAAGAAAAATGAAAAATCCATTAACCCCATATTCCTTCCTTTGTGAGCTTTGTACCCTGTGTTTTAACGACATATTATCAGTCAATTTCATACGGTGTCGTAATAAATCGCATATTTTCGGCGTTCGACGTTCCCATCAAACATTCGTATTTATCTGATTCTTGCGCCGATACGGTCGGAAAAGCAACAATACAACACATATGGTTGTTGACGCAACCCAATATTGCGTCAATCTCTTTCACCTGTCCAATATCTAAATCTAATAAATGTAAAGTTACATGTATGTGTGATATGGTGAAAAGGTGGTAATTCCCTGCAAGAACCGATTTGTTAATCGAGTGCAATACACTCATCAGGAAGATACGATCGGGAACAAAACGTCGACATGAAAATAAGGTTGATCATGGACGACTTCGTGTTGTTCGCAATGACGATTTTCGAAGTGTGAAGCATGAAAACACAATAACTCGAAGCGGTTTTTATCGGCGGTTAAAATCGGTATAAAAAAATCAACACTGCGTCGATGTTTTTCGTTATAAAAGAATATGAATGTTTCGATTGTCAAATCATAAAATATTAAGAAATATTTGCTTTGATTTAAAAAAATCTTGAATAGTACCTGCGCTTTTAATAATATATTTATGTAAATGTGAAAATTCCCAGTTTTGCATAATCAGCTTCATCGGGAAGGAGGGATTTAGGCGAAAATTGCAGTTTTAAGGCAACGGAACCCCTTTGTTTCTATCTCGTAAAGCGTTATTTTGGAATGATCTAATTTTAAAAGGAGTGTGTTTTTATGCGAAAACTATTCGTGGCGATTCTGCTTGTGAGTCTTATCGGAACGGGAAATGCGATATGGGCAGGCCCCATAACCGACACCATAAAGCAGGAATTCGTAAAAGCTCTTCCGTGGATGCAGAAATTGGCATTTGACAAAATCCAGGCACTGATCAAAGGCGGCGGGATAAAAGATCTTCCTTCTTACGAACAAGTTATTCTGACGGGTCTTGCCGCAGTCGCTAATGCTCCGTTCGACAGTGGTCATTATGCCGCACTCAAAGAAGCCGCGATCAAAGCCAAGGGGTTGTGTGGAAATAAACCGTTGACCGCCAAACTTCTTGATGAATCAGTCAAGTCCGCCGACAGTTTGAACAACTTTGAAAACGGCACCAAAGCTCTGGCCGCCGGAATCGGTTATGCCGCGACTACCGACGATACCTCCCCGACGAAATCTTATCTGAAACTCGGAATCACGATGTACGCCGCCGTAAATTCCAATAAAGTGGGCTATGATCTTTTCTCCCACAGTTGGAAGATGGCCATGGGCGAAGCCAAAACGGAAAATCCCTCATGGCTCCGTGCTCTGACCTTCGGACAAAAATCCGCCGACAACATCAAGTTTTTCGAAGATTCATGCAAAATCATGCATACCGTAGCCAACGCCGTGTTGGAAACCCAACCCACAAGCATGTTCCTCTTTTGCCTTGAATCCATCTCAGCGATTAGATTTCAAGCCCTCGATGATCTGGTCAAGGTTCTCTCAAGCGGTCTAACGGAATATGCCGGAGCCGTCGATAGCGCAACTCATAAACAACTGTCTACTTATGTCGTGAAAGTTGCCGGAATGATGAAGATCCCGGGATTGTCAAGTACTTTCCTTGTTAAGAGCATCGGCGCTCTGAGACAAGTCCTTGGAAACGAAGCCTACCATAAAGCGCTGTTCAAATTGGCCGTAGATCTGAGCGCTACCGTTCCGGCCGATGAAGCCCAAGCCGCCGATATCTATCGCATCGTCAGAACGGCTTGCCTCGAAGGCGTTGCTTCAGCCGGAACCCCCGAAGCCGCCAAAGCCGAACTGAAAAACGGCATGAAGAAAGAAGATGCAGGCGACGGAATGAAGACCTTCAAGGGTGCGATTCCCATTCTCCGCAATGCTCTCGCCGCCGCGCTTTCCAAATCATAATAACAGTTCGATTCACGGAAAATTCTCTCTCTGAGAGATCGACCCCTCCGGGTATAAACCTGGAGGGGTTTTTGATAAGGCCTTGTCGGCAAATAACTGTAACGAATTTCTAGGATTTCCGGTCATAAGAGCCTGTTAGAAAAGATATCGGTGAAAATTCAACGATCCGAAGGTTTGCCTTATTTGCGTTCTTTTTCCGTAATTTCCCGGGCAAGGATTTCCGCCTCGGTGATCTCGGAAGGCTTCATGTCCGCAACAAGGTTTTCCTTTGAAACGCGGGCTTTTTGATGTCCTTGAGATGCGGCGAGAAGAAGCCATGCATACGATTGTACCTTGTCTTGGACGACTCCATGCCCTTTGCCGTAAGCCAGTCCGAGATTGAATTGCGCCATCGGATCACCCTGCAAAGCCGCCAATCGATACCATTTCACCGCTTCCCTGAAATCCAAGGGAACACCACGACCTTCAAAATGCATCAATCCAAGATTGAACTGCGCCCGAGGGTCGCCCTGTTCAGCCGCCAATCGATACCATTTCGCCGCCTCCTGAAAATCCGTTAAAATTCCGCGGCCTTCTTCATACATCCTTCCAAGGTTGATCTGAGCCCATGCGTCGCCGTTTTTGGCCGCCTGTTCATACCACTTCAGGGCTTCCCTGTAATCTTGTACAACGCCCTTTCCCTGCTCGAACATCAAACCGAGATTATATTGCGCCTGAACGTTTCCTTTATTCGCCGCCTGCCGGAAAAATCCAGCCGCTGCCACGTAATCGGCATGATCGATCTCGCCGCCAAACCATCTTCATAAGGCCCCGCTGTTGCCACAGATGCAAGCCCGGTCACAAATATTAAAAGCCAAAATAAACGCGACATCACAATTCCTCCATAATTTACCGTTGATTTGCTTTTCATTTGATGATCACTGTTGTCGTCATTACGAAACACCGGCAAAGCGGCAATCCGATAAATTCGTTGCTCCGCGGCCAACAGCAAATGCTGATATTACTCCGTTAATTGTTTCTTATAAATTTTATCGGAAAGATCGACAATCGGTTTCAATACCGAATAATACAACCTGCTGATTTCAGTGAGATTGGAAAAGACGGTTTTGAAAAGAGACTCGTCTTTGCTGAGTTTCTGCTCCCGCAACAACAATAATTCCCAATAGTGATTTCGGCCGGCGAGCCTGGCTGTTTCTCTTTGAATGAAATTTGCATAGGCCGAACGATCAGCCGGTGCCAGAGTCGCCAATAATCTCAACGCTTCCAGCGACTTGATTCTGGAATATTCTTCGATGCGTCGAGAACGTATGTACCAAAAATAGTCGACGAGCATCCAATCATATTCTTCGCCCGAATTTCGTATCCATTCTACTATTTTAGGATACAAATTAACGATGTCGTAAAACGCACCGGTGATTCGGATATAGCGAAGCGAACCCAATTTGGAGATCCGAAAAGTATTCTTGATTTCCGCGAAGGCTTTTTGCAAACTCAAGAGACCGTTGAAAATAAGGCTTGCTGCGCTTTCACACTTTCTAGCAATGTTGATTTGGGTTGCAACCAGCTGGTAAGTCGATGATTGCAGAAGGGTTTTTCTTTTTGATCGCAAGGACTGTATATCGGACGTAAGTGACGCCAGAATCTGATTCATATTCTTAATGGAAACGCCGACGATTCCCAAATTGCGGATAAGAGCAATGTCGCCGCCGGTTTTCGAAACGGCCGAATTCAAATTATCCCGACGCAGGTTGGGATAAAATAATTCACGAATATCGTTATCCAATGTGTTCGCATCGTACAAAGGCACTCCGATCATTGGGCGAGGGCCGCTTGGACTCAGCAATAATGACGACAATTCATAAGAACGTTTCTGCCCGTTTTTTTCCGACCAATCCAGCGCGATTTGAATTTCAGCCAGATGGCGGCCGGAATATGACGAAGAGAGAGATTGTGGTCTTTGAGCGAAAACGGTTATTTGAAAGGGCTCGAACTCTCGGTAGAGTTCGCCGGAATCCTTGTTTATTCCACCCTCTTTCGCCGGGAAAATCGAACCCCAAGGTTCGACGGAATCGCGTATATTACGAAAATAAAATGATTGCGCTTCTACGATTTTATCGCGAGCCTTCATTTCGGGATATTCCCGCATCAATTCAATCAAAGTTCCGTTGAGACGGGATTCTTCAGTAAGGTCGAATAATACTTTAGATGCCACATGGTTGGCTGCAAAAGAATGCCCAGTTAAGGTAAGAACGTTTCCGCTTGACTGCAACATTTGGATAAAAACCATAACAGCCGTCGATAACAAGAGAACACCGATAAGCACTTCCAAAAGCGTAAAGCCTCGAATGGAACAATGTGCCTGACCGTTATTCATTCGGAATGCTTGCCAGGTTCTTTAACGATGCCTCTACCAACACCGGCAGCTCCTTCTTCGATGTGTCCAAAAGCGAAAATTGCACGATGACGATACCTGGAGACAACGCGGTAAACCAAGCCTCCTTGACATTTTCAAAAAGGATTCGCCTATTATCGGATTTGTGAGTTCCGGAATAATCATCGGTATATAAAACCATACGGTATAAACTGTCGGGTTTGTCCGAGACCTTTTCCAAAAAGAGTATTTTCAGCCGATTCACCGCATCGCGAACAACAAGATACGGCAGGGAAGAACCATCCGGGGGTTTCACTACTTCCGTGCCGTCCAGTAAAGCCTCTTTTATGGCATCGCTGGCTTTACGCGCTTCCATGTGAGAAGCAAATGCCGTCGTCATGGAGGCTGCGGCATGCCTGGTATTGCGGAAATGTATTATGGACATCGAAATCAAAAGTAAAACGATCATGATGACAACGATCATTTCTACAAAAGTAAAAGCGCGTTTTCGCGAATTTGGATTCGTCATCAATTGGACATCCGCAGTCTAATCAACTTCACCGTTCTGTTTATCGTATCCGTAGCGGCAACAACGACTCCGGGATGATTGGACAACCCTCCCATACCGCCGGAAACAAGAAGATCGCGTATTTCGTCTTCCAATAGACTTTGCGTCGCAGTCCGAAATGAAGTCAATACTTCCAGAACTTTCGATAGCGATCCCGCTTGTTTGACCAGATCATCGATCATGGTTTCGATATAGGGGTCCACAAGCGGCCCGCCTTTCGCTATCGCCCCATCCGCTATGGCTTGAAGAATAACGTCGGGGCTGGCTTGCTGACTTTTGGTCGCGTTGAGATATACCTTGAATAAAGTATTTTTCATGGCTTCGGCGAACTTCTCGCAAATCGCGATTGCTTGCTCGCTTGGAACCGGATCGCTCCCGGATGAAATAGGGGAAGGAGGCGGAACCGGGTTGACGTCGATCGGCGGAGTAACCGCGGGAGGGCGCGGCGGATCGAAAGGTTGCGCGATATGCCCCGGCGGGTTTGCATTTAAAACCGATATGACATCCGCAAGCTTATCCAGTGATGAAATCGTCGCGGATGATTTGGAAGCGTCGGATTCATTTGCGCGCCGCTGCTTCAGCATATCCCGGATCTGCGAAAGAAACGGATTAGTCCGGGGCGTAGGAAAATTTTGCGGTTCCAATTGCAGGAAGATAATGGAATAAGCTTTCCCAAGCGAATCGAGAATCGATTCTTCATGCTTGATTCGCCAAAAATAGGTTTTTCTTGCTCTGCCGAATGATGCTCTTACGTACAAGTCGAAACAACCCTGGTTTGTCGGGTCATCCTCTATATAAAGATCATAGATGCCGTTCAATAATTTTTGATCGGATTCCTGATACGGCTTGTTTTTAAAGAATCGCTCCTCGAAAGGTTTTTCCCGCAACTTCGCGATAATCATCGACGAAACGGCTTCACCGATCGCCCGCACCCGATTAACCTCATCAATGTGTTGAACCTGACTCGAATAGTTGCCGCTGAGCGAATACAATATCATACCGAAGAATGCCATGGAAAGTATACCCAAAATGATCAAGGGAATGATAAAGCCTCTGCTGTGTCGCACCAATGCCCCCACCATTCCTCTCCTTCGAATGCTTATCAATTTCACCAGGTTGATCATGCATCATTAAGAACCTGACGTCGAGGATTTCAATGAGAATTAACCTTCGGAACAGTAAAAAAAACTTCGATGAGAGAAAGACCGTATTTGCCTTTCGAATCGCCGAATCTTAAAACACACAAATCAACGATAACTTTATCAAGTTCTTCACCAACGATGTATAGTATTTATCATAATATACTTTTTCTTCCAGGGCAAATGCACGTGAGTTTCCCAAGGCGATTTTAGGGGGGATTAGCAAGCCATCGCTGAAGTGTTATCCACCGTGAACTGAATGGAATTTGTCGATTTTTCACGCGATTGCCCTGGTGAGTTTCCCAGGGTAATTGCTGAAGTCGGTAAAGGAACGAATGCTTCTCACGAAAATCCTTTATGATTCGGTTGCCCTCCGGGCACTTCACCTTTCGATGAGGCGGAAAGAAATGACGGTCTCATTTTTGTGATTTTCATGCGGACGTGTCCGGACAATTGACGATTTTTATGATGGAGAGTAGAATTGTATATGATTTTCGAAAAACGTTAAGGGGAGAAAACATGATTTTTGCAAAAAGGTTTTTGTTGATTGTTGCTTGTATTTTCTTAGCAAGCCACCTTCTTCTCGCTCAAAACTACGGTAACTTTGAGCTCGACCGTGCGAAAGAAGCAATGAACCGGGGAGACTTTCGTTACGCACTAAGCCAATTCCAGAACCTCTCAAATAATTCCAATTTCAATGATTCCGTTAATCGTGAAGCCGCTTATTACATCGGATTTTGTTATGTCAAAATGCATGATCCCTGGAACGCCATCTCCGCATACGAACAATTTTTGGACCGCTACGAGAATTCCGGCAAAATGTTCATTCCGGATGCACTATTTGTTTTGGGCCGTACTTACGAAGAAGTTGATCAGAACGAAAAAGCGATAAGACTCTACCGAAGATGTGTTGACCGTTTCTCGTCAAGTGATTACGCTCGCTTATCCGAGGAACGCCTCCGCAAGCTGGGCATTGATGACGGCCATCACGGCGGCGGTCATGGAGGCAATCACTCCGGTTATGTTTCGCCTGAAATTCGTGATTTGATCGAACTGGCAAAAATGTCGGGAAACTCTTACACCAGCGACCAAATGCTGCTGAAGGCAACAAGAAAAGCGCGCTCCGGAGCTGATTTCATTGCTCTTTCAAAAGCCGTTGAAAATGAATACACTCGCGGACAAGTTCTTGAAGCAGCCAAACAATCGCCCTCTTTTAGAATGATACCTGTTTGGGACATCGTCACTCTGGCGAAAACCGTCGGCAATACCTATACAAGCGATCAATTTCTGCTCTTCGCGGCACAAAATGTTGCTCGAACGGCTGAAGATTTTAAAATGTTGGCGGGCGCCACATCAAATTCCTACATAAGAACTCAGATTCTGCAGATTGCTCAGAATCAAATCAGAGGAGGCCCGCATTTCAATATTCAAATGAGCGTTAATGAAACGTCGGCCCTGAAGACAGCCGCTAAAGCAACGAAAGTCGTCAAACAAAATCCGGAAGTTTTCAAGACCAACCCATTCGTCGGCTTTTCTTTCGACAAAGATCGCATTCAACGAATCGAATCTTTTCTCGGTGCCGTCAAACAAAGAAAAAATATAGATGCGGCGGTTCGCAGCCTTTCTCGTGACGACCTTTCCTTGGATACCGTCAAACAAGGCATGAAGGAATATTCCGAAATTAAAACATTCGATAAACTTCACACGAACGATAAATAATATCCGATAATACAATTCAGTAACCCAAACGCCGGGGTATCCAATTCCCGGCGTTTTTTTATTGCCGAGAATTCGCCATCGACTGCCGAAAAATCGCCTATTTTGGCGCTCGCTTTTAACTAATTCATGCAATTGGAAAGCTCAATGCACTTTCCCGCTTAGTGGGGTAACGGCACAATCCTTGCGAACTTCATCATACAAATTCTAAAATAGGAGAAATTAGATATCATGATGAAACAAGCAAAGAAAAGAACAAGCGTTTTTTCAATCGCGTCGGCCGTTCTTTTGGTAAGCTTGGTTTTTTTTGGATCTTCAACCTTCGCTCAAACTTCTGTGATCGATGATTCAAACGCGGACCGGGGCACAACGATCAAACTTATGAGCAACAACCAGCTTCCGAAAAAGGTTTTGGTAATGTGTACTCCAGATACGAGCGATTTCGTTAAAGAGCTTTTCAATATCGTTGCCCGCATTCATGAAGAAGACAGTCTTTCCGGCGACGATTCTTTCATCCTTCACGTTCTTCCGCAACGCGGAGGCTTTTCAAACATTTTCACGGCTCTATCAAATCCCGATAAGATTGCCGCTTTTTTTAAGACAACAAAGGAAAAGGCGGCAAAATTAGTCGAGGTAAATTCTGAGATCGGCTCAAACGATATCTGGATGCAGGATTTCGCTGAATTCTGCGCTTCGATTGAAAATGGAAAAGCCGTACCCGCGATTTTCGATGTCGGCAGAGGAAGAGGCCTTGACGGTTTCGCCAAGTGGTTCGCGGAAGCTTGGCAATTGAAATACTTCAACAATCCCAGCAACGCACATGCGGGCGGTGATTACGGCGGAAACATCGAAGTTACTCCCGACAACATCCTGTTCCATGGGGATACGATGACCCCCGCTTGCCGGAATTTCCTTCTTGAAAATGGTTACAAGGGGCGGGAAATCCAACTCAATACCAGTTGGCTCGCGGTCGGGCATATCGACGAATACATGATGATTATTCCGACTAAATTTTCTCCCTGTGGATATTCGCTCGTAAGATCAGATCCGTGGTATGCAATGGAGCTCTTGAAAAGCGCTTCTCCAAGCGATTTTGAAGGCATGCCCGAGCCCTACAAATCTTTCCTCCCCCGCGTGCAGGCCGCCCTTAACGATCCCCAAGCCTGGAAGGAAACAAAAGAAGCCTTGTTCATCGAGCTGAATCGCAAAATCGGTGAAATCATTGAAGAGAACGTCGGAAAGTTCGTGCAGGAAGTCCGCAACATTACGGGCGATTCCGAACGTGAAATCCCGACCGTTGCATGGCCCAACCTTTTCAGAAGTGAAGATCAGGCAAACATGAAGCGTTGCGTTGCCTACACCCCGGGCGTTGTAAATCACCTGGTCCTTCGTGATCATCTGATTGTTCCCGATCCTTTCTTCCCTCCTTTCAGAAAAATGGTTGAAGCCAGATTCAGAAGCCAAGGAAACAAAGTTCACTTTTTGAACGATCTGGCGTATCATGACCTAATGGGAGAAGTTCACTGCGGAACCAACGTCGTCCGTGACCCGAATCGCGTCATGGTCACTCCGAAAATCACGGCAGCCGTATCAGTGCTGAAAGCCGACTTTGCCCGACTTCACGGAGACAACCAGGAAGCCCGCCATTGATTCGCCTTAAGAAAGGAAATTCAATATGATAAATCGCCGACTTTATTTCGCGGGAGTTCTTCTGGTAATAATGTCGGCGATTTTTTATGCCGGTGTCGTATCGGCGGCGGATGAAACCGAATGGACTTTATTGGTTTACATGAACGCCGATAACGACCTGGACCCCTTCAGCGTCATCGATTTTCGAGAAATCGAATCCGTAAAGGGAAAACCTTGGTTGACAACCGTAGTTCTTGTGGACCGGGCAACGGCCCCAGCCGGGATTTACACCATTCGCGACGGGGAAACCAAACTCGTTAGAGAGGTTCCCGAACCCGACATGGGAAGTTACACGACTCTCATCGAATTCGTAAAAGAGGGATTTTTGATCGCGCCGGCGGAAAAAACCGCTCTTGTCATCTGGAATCATGGGCGTGGCTGGAAGGGGCCCTATGGTGATTTGCCGTCACGCGGAATTTCTTTCGACGATCAGAGCGGAAACCATATCACAACAAACCAGTTGAATTCGGCTTTTGCCGAGATAAAGAGGGCCGTCGGACGGAATCTGGACATTCTCGCTTTCGATGCATGCAACATGCAAATGCTTGAAGTCATTTGCGCGGTTTACTCTTTCGTCGACATAATCGTCGGCGCGGAGGAAATTGTCCCCCTCGGCGGAATGCCTTACGACCGTATTTTGAATTCGCTTTCAAATGGCATGAATCCCGATGATTTTTCCAAGGCATGGGTAAAAGCGTTCAATGACTATTATTCTTCCGCCGCAGCTTCCAATGAACCGAAAACCACATTGTCGGCCGTTAATTCACGGGAAATTCCTTCCCTGATGGACGACGTAACGGGGCTTTCAAAAGCCCTCATGTCCGGTCAATGGGTGATCGAAATCAAGGACGTGCTTTTCATGGTTCAGAAATTCCATATTCGCGAAAACATCGATTTAAGGCACTTCAATTCTATCGTTAAATCCCGCATTTCCGACGAAGCCGTACAAACGGCATGTGTGAAACTCGAAGCTGGGCTCGATAAAGTCATATCGGCATCGGGAAATACCGGTGGTTATATGCAAAATGCGAAGGGCATCGCGATTTATTTCCCTCTTTCTTCTTACGGTTTTTCACCTAAATATTCCGATCTCCAGTTCGCCAAAACCTCTCTATGGGATGAGATGGTTTTTGATTATTACAAGAAAAATACCGGCCCGACCATCATCGCCGATATCAAAGCCGGAAACCCTGAAAGCTTGCGAAGATTCGCGAAAAATGCGAAATATGCAGGCATTGAAGTAGTTCAAGACATCGTTGAGCGATTGAATTTTTCGCTGAACAGCGCGAGAGATTTGCCCGTTGAAATTCAAACGGAAGTAAAAAACCTCCTTTTGGAAATTCGAAATTCCGGTAAGTAAATAAAAGATATGGCTCAGATATCCACATCCAGTCCCACTTGAGCCCTTGCATCCTGTTGTTGGTTCCCAAGATCGAATCTTATTCTGGCATCATGTCGGATTTTATATTGAGCCCACAAAGATGGACCATGGCCGGATAACGACAAACCCATCGCCATTCCCGAGTTCTTATATTGGGCCCATAAGGATGGCCCGTTACCGAACAACGATAAGCCCATTGCTATCCCCGGATATGGTTGAACCGTGAGGAGTCGTCTTAATTTGAGAAGATATTCGCTTCCCCAAGGCCGCTGAGATCCGTTTTCCGAGTTTTCGCCATTTGGACGCGTATCGAATGCTTCGTCGCTGTTCATGGCTTGGAAAGAGCCTTCGGGACCGTCGAGTTCCATTGAGTCTCCGAAACCTCCTCCTTGAGACGAATCATCACCCCCTCCAAGCTCGAATGAGTTGCTCATACCTCCATGCTGAGAAGATTCCTCGCGACCTCCTGAACCTCCCAAACCTCCTGATTGTCTGGAATCACGGCGGCCTTCGCCTTGAGACGAATTACCGAAACTTCCCCCCTGTGACGATTGTCCGAAATTTGCGCCGGAGATACCGCTTTGAGAGCCTCCGTTTTGGGAATTTCCCATTTGGCCCTTCCCGCTTTGACCTTCCGTTCGATCCGTTCCGGGGCGTTTTTTTGAGGCTTGCTCATCTTGTTCGGCTCGCCAACGAGCGAATTTCCAACTTGCTTCAAGATCTTCTTGGGAAAACCGCTCATAGGAAAGCTTAAATGTTGCTCCATATTTACAGCCCGGTAATATCGCTTTTTTAAGTCCGACTTTTTTCGTTCGCGGCAACAACACCCACTCATCATCCCCTGCAATCGTTATTGACGGTAAATTCGGCGAAGACGGCAGAAAAATTTCGTAGGATTTACCTATCAAGCTTTGCGAACAAAAGAACATCAGGAATACAAACGATAAACCAAAATTTCTTATATGTCGTCCATACGAAAATCGCTTCATTTTATTCTCTCAAGAGCCCGAATATTTTCTTGTCCAACGATCTGATTTTTCATCGAATTCATTTCGATGAGGATGTGACGAATATGCCGTGCAATCACTTTCGGTCGGATTTTCCATTATTTGAAGTAAAGATTTGTAAATGATACGGATTCGATTTTTTGCATAGGAAACCAAGACGCAACATGTTGCGTCTCTTCAAAATTGGAATTACTCAAGAATTATTGATGCAACTCTGATTTCAAGAATGATGTGAGCAACATCTTGCTGTACCGAGCTTGTCGGAATACGAAGCCTTCAACAATGCAATTATTGATAGCTGCAAAATGAAAGCCGGTTTTCTGTTACCCGAAAAAGCGCGCCATTCGGGCACATTTCGGGTATCTACGCCATCCCTGGGCGATATAGGGCGGATTAGACGCCGGCACCATAATCCGCCAAGTTTGAGGAGTTTTCGAAAGGCAGGACTCAATAATTGGGAATCGTATAACATTCCGCTCATGATGAGACGAGTGGATCTATGAATAATGTCGGCTTTATACGAATTATTGGAAAAATGCGGCAACGGGAAAGAATGGCCGGTGCTGTTATCGTCGATTGGATGATCGAGGCAGCTTTTTTCGGGCTGCGAGCATAAGCGAGTTTTCGCGGTAACTTTCAACGAGGCTGAGAAAAGTTTTGCTGAAAAGAGTTCCCATTACGAAAGAGAACGCCAACAGAAATATGACTTCCGCGTTAGGAACCGGCATGGATATTACAGAAGATGGCTACCGTCGGGTTTTATGAAATTTTCGACCTTATCCTTAGTCGTCTCTTCCATACCGCCCAGCCATTTCAAGATACTGTCGGCCCGAAACCGCACGGATCGACCGATTTTTACCGTAGGCAAACCTAATCTGCGAAGTGTATATATGGTATTTCTTTTTACCTGAAGAAACTTCATTAATTCGGGAATAGTCATGAGGCATTCTTCATTCATTTTGGGTCCCTCCCAATGGCGAGCGCTGAAGTGGATATTTTTTGTATCGTCAAATTTCATGAGTATGTTGAGCCGGAATTTTCACTATTACTTTTCAAGCCTACTGCAAAGCATTATTTAATAGATTCTGTTTCCGAGGAATTATAAGTTTGTAACCGGCTTCTACAAAGGGAATTTAAAATAGATTCTCTTGAAAATTTCTATATCGAGTTGTGTTTTTCTTGAAAAAAATAAAAAATAAAATAAAAAAAGATTAAGTTTCCGTAAAAATATACCGATTATTAAGTTGAAGTTCAGGTGAAGTTCTACTTTAACTTTAAGGTGGAGCGAATCTTGAATGGACAACCAAATCCCTAACTCCCTTTCAATGTGTCGCTAAAAACGGCACATTTTTTATTTTAGCCAGCTTCTAATACTGATATCCACTCAGATTTTTTTCGT